>Ga0310121_10000782_pt1 | contig 34035 bp, 24 predicted proteins | sample CB27_Tmax_986_MG_FD_203504 | JGI IMG/M metagenome (GOLD analysis project Ga0310121, IMG submission 203504) | Marine microbial communities from Western Arctic Ocean, Canada - CB27_Tmax_986 | ecosystem: Environmental > Aquatic > Marine > Oceanic | place: Canada: Western Arctic Ocean | collected...
GTTGGACGATGCCTTCGCTTCCGGTGGTTCTGCGGGCTATGACCACAAAGGAATGGGCATTACGGCAAAGGGAGCCTGGGAATGCGTAAAACGGCATTTCCTTGAAATCGGTAGCAACCCAGAAACCGATCCCATCACCACCATTGGGATCGGCGATATGAGTGGCGACGTCTTTGGCAACGGAATGCTCTTGAGCCGTAGTATGCAGATGGTGGGTGCATTCAATCACAAGCATATCTTTCTCGATCCAAACCCAGACCCAGAGGACTCCTATCTGGAGCGGAAACGCCTGTTTGAGCTCCCACGATCGCAATGGACAGATTACAATCCGGACGTATTAAGCCCTGGAGGAGGCATCTATAGTCGAGATGCGCGCGAGATCACACTCAGCCGGCAAGCCCGAAAACTCCTCCGAATCGAATCCGAAAAACTATCCGGAACCGAGCTGATTCGATCCCTCCTTAAAATGCCCGCAGATCTCCTCTGGAATGGTGGCGTTGGCACCTATATAAAAGCCTCAGACGAACGCAACGCCGATGTTCGGGACAAGGATAATGACGCGGTCCGAATCGACGCCAACGAGCTCCAGGCCAAGGTAATTGGTGAAGGCGGCAATCTGGGCATTACCCAGAAGGCCCGCGTCGAATTCTCACTTGGCGGTGGTCGCATCAATACGGACGCCATCGATAATTCGGGTGGCGTCGATTGTTCCGATCATGAAGTCAATATGAAGATTCTGTTCGGCGAAGCCCTTCGTCAGAAAAAACTGACGCGGGCCACCCGTGATAAGGTCATGCGGAACCTCGAAGATGATGTGGCAGAGCTGGTTCTAAAGAACAACCACGACCAGGCATTGATGTTGAGCCTCGAAGAAAAGCGAGCCCATCGTTCGCCTTTTTCTTTCTTCCGAACCCAGCAATTTCTAGCCAGAGCCGGCGTACTCGATGCGGACTTGCACGGGCTACCGTCGGAAAAGGAGATCCTGCGACGGCGTACCGAGGGGAAAAAACTGTATACGCGACCGGAACTTTCAATTCTCTGTGCCCATAGCAAAATCCACCTCCAACAATCTCTTCTGAAATCAAATCGCATAAATCCCTTTGCAGCGGACCTGGTTGAGACGTATTTCCCGGGTTCACTGCATAAAAAGTTTGGTGATCTCTACGACCAGCATCCCCTGTATCCGGCCATTGCCGCCCTGGGCCAGACCCAGGTACTGGTAGATCATGGCGGAGCTTCTCTAATTCCACGCCTTATGGTGGAGACAGATTGCTCACCGGCGGATGCTGCCATGGCCATGTGGGTGATCAAGGACTTGATGCAAATGGGGTCGGTTATGCAGGCTCTGGATTCGGCGCATATTGTGCAGGCCCTGGACTCGGTGCATTCCTCCAGGGGGTCTACGGATGCCTCTGCCGAGTATTCCAACCGTATCGCGATTATGGATGGTCTGCGCGAGGGAGCCGTGTGGCTCCTGCGACAACGACCTGGCCCTGCGATGCGTCGAGTGGTGCGCCATCATGACCGATTTGGGAAACGCTATCTTCGCTTTACAGCAACCGTCGACGACCAATTACCAAACCCTTTCAAGAAACAACGGACGCAGCACCAACGCACCCTCATACGCATGGGACTCTCCGAAACAGACGTAGCCAATGCATCACTTATCCCCTTTACATCCGTGGTGGTATCCCTTTCGGAGCTAGCGAAAAAGACCCGCTCCTGCCTCCCCCCGGAAGAGCTTACGCAAATCTATTTCCACGTGGCGAAGCACACCCGCCTTGTGCAGCTATATTTCCAGATGGCAGGTGAATACCGAGACGACCCCTGGGACGACCGGGCGTTGCGAACCATCAAGCTTCATTTCCTGGGATACCAGCAGCAAATCACTCGAAGCCTGGTGGATTATCAGGTTGCCCGGGGTGGAACGGACAATCTTGAAGAACTCGCCCAGGAGGTTCTGATTCGGAAACTCCGGATGTCCGATCTGGTAAGCCAGGTGGATACCGCACTACAATCATCCGAAGGACTCGGACAGTTGATGGTGTTCAGCGAAGCCTACAAACTCCGTGGCCAGAAACTAAAGGCCATGGTCGATGCCGCCAAAAGAACGCCCGGGCCGAAAAGCAAGAAATAGCTCAGTCGAACGGTACAAATTCTGCCGTGCCGTAAAGCTCCTGATAGGCAGCCCATGTAGTAGGGCAGGCGGAGACCAGGCGGCATCTCTGGCAAGGCTCCGGCTTCGGACGAGACGTCTCACGATGAGTATCCATTGACGTCTCCAACCGATGTACATCGGCCACGCGATGGCGTCCGAAATCCTCCGAGATGTCTGCCCCGGCCTGACCTTCGTCACGCAAATGACAGAGTGGGACGGCTTCCGTACCACTCTCAAGCCCCAGACTCTCCGCCTCCCGTATGGCGCGCCGAATCCAGGGGCTGGCTTCCTCAAGACGTACCAGTGGGGCGGTATTCCAACCGGATGGAGACGCCACCGGACGGGAGAAGTTGAATTGAACTCGAGGTGCTCCCACATTGGCTGCACGCCGAACAATCTGTGGCAACACCATATAGTTCCGCTTCAGCACCGGAATCGTCAGCATGAAAGAACTACTCGTCCGACTCAGATTCTTGAGGCCCGTCACAACTTCGCGAAACGCTCCGGGGGTTCCATCAATAATATCGTGCAGCCCAGCCACATGCCCAAACAACGACACCTCAAAGAAATCAATACCCGCCGCCAGAGCCGTACGAAGATAGGTCCCTCGAGACAAGGCTCTCCCATTGGTTTGAATCTGTATAAACTCGTACCCCATCTCCCGAGCATGACGAACCAGCGGCAAAAAGTCCTCGCGTAGAGTTACCTCGCCACGCATGAACACAAGCTCCGTACAGCCTGCTTCGCGCCCCTGTTTCATTTCCGCAAGAGCATCGCGGGAACTCTTCTCACCATGTTGTGCAATGTCGGCAATGGTGCAATGCGCGCAAGCGCTATTGCACGTGGTGGTGAGTCGCAACATCAACCGTCCATTGGACCTCTGGGCGTCATCAGCTGCCATCGAGCTCCTCCACCCGCCGGCGCTCTTGTGCAATCTGGGCCGAAAGTTCTCTCCGGTCGACCAGATAATCCTCGATTGCCATATAATCCGCACCCAGTTGTAGAAAAGAACTGATTGCGTCTTCAGGGCTCTCCACGATCGGCTCAAAGGCCGTATTGAATGATGTGTTCACCACCATTGGAACCGCTGTCAGTGACTCAAAATGTTCAATCATCCGATAATATCGTGGATTCGCTTCCTTCACGACGGATTGCGGCCGACTGGTACCATCGCTATGCACAACCACCGGTATCTCCTCACGCTTATCGGACCGGACCGGTAGGGTAAACAACATGAAAGGAGTCGTAAACGGCGTCTCAAAATATTCAGCCTCCCGCCCGGCAAGAATTGACGGTCCGAGCGGTCTCCACCACTGCCTACGCTTGATTAAATTCAGGCGGTCTTTGATCTCCCGTCGTCGAGGATCGGCTAAGATACTGCGAGCCCCGAGAGCCCGTGGCCCAAACTCCATCCGTCCCTGGAACCAACAGACGATATGGCCTTTCTCCAATAACTCGGCGACCTCTTTCTCAATGTCCGCACTCTTCCTTGCCTTGATTCCAAATCGCTCCAACGTCTCGGCTACCTGATCGTTGGTGTAGGAAGGCCCCCAATACGCATGATTCATACGCGTGCGTGGCATCTCGCCCGTGATAACCCGGTGGGCCTCAAGGGCCGCGCCAAGCGCGGTACCCGCGTCGTGAGCTGCTGGCTGTACAAAGATCTCTTCCAATCCGAAATGAAGTCGTATCCGCTGGTTCAAACTGCAATTCAATGCGACACCACCCGCCAGACACATCGCGCGCGGCTTACGCCCTTTTAAGCCACCTTCGATCAGGGAAATCACGGTCTCTTCCAGCGCATCCTGCGTGCTCGCCGCCAGCGAAATATGCTCGTCCAGAAGTGGGCCATCTCGATGACGAGACAAATGACCAAAGGCTCGGTCCACACCTTGCCAATGAATACTGTAGTCCTCGTGATCGCGGGCGGACAGATAGGGCTTCATATCCAGAGTTCCATCACCCAGAGACGCCAGCCCCATGGTAGAGCCCTGACCATAATGACCAAATCCCAGAATCAAGGTGACGGTTTCGTAGACCCCGCCAATAGTTGTGTCGCGTTGGGCCAGGATATCAAAGGTTCGATGTAGTCCATCTTCGGTCGGCTCGAAGAAGGCCGCTGTCTCTCGTTCACCTCGACCATCGACCGTAAAGACGAAGGCATCGTCAAGACCGCTGACGTGATACGCCGATGCTGCGTGCGCCAGGTGATGGGGAACGAATATAAATCGCCCCGACTGAACGGTGCTCGGAGGCTTCTTGGGGTCATTCAACGAATAGGTTTCTATGAAGCGGCCGGGAACCCCATTGACCGCAATATGATCAACATCCTCGAGTCGGACTCCGGCTTCTTCCAGAACGTAGCCTATCGACTCCCACGGAAACGGTAATTCGATGGGCAGGGTAGGGTCCGAGACGACCGTCTCCCCCCGACGTCCGGGGGGCGCCCAGCCGTATTGCTTCTTGCGGCGGAATCGCTCCTCTTGAACCGCTGCTACCAGCTCCCCATTGCGCAACAGAACAGCACCATGATGCTGCTGCGTAGTCATCGCGACGCCGAGTATAATGGGCTCCTTGTCCGGTTCCCGGGGATTCTGCCAGGACGGGGGCCGGGTCTCTGTTGCCACTTCCTGCACATCGCGACCCAACATTCCCAACCAGTCCAATCCCTTCGAACCGATGACCTCTGGTTCCCAGGCCTGATCGAGGAATCCAGCGGGTGATAAGGCCATCTCGGGACAATGTTCCACGCAGGCATAACAACGAATACAACGGGAATCATCAATGATCGGCACGGGCCGTTCCGATAGTTCGGGCCGTTCCTCGATGGTAATACACTGGGTAGGACAAACGCCCATACAACTTGCATTGCCGTTGCATCGAGTAGGGTCCAGCGCAATCTTCTTCGAGCTACTCGGCAATACACCAGCCGCTCGTGCGGGTGTGGGGCGTCGATGAACTGCACGGGCCAGGCCGAGGAGTCGGATACTCTCTACTTCCGAGCCGATCACGTCATTCTTCACTGCACATTGCAGCGCCGGCATCGCATCCATACTGGCACCCGTGATCTCGATTCCAACCCGGTCAATCGCCACTGAGTACGGACTTGCCATCAAGAGTCCATACTGGCCCGCATCGACAATGGATAAACGCACGTCAAGAATTGATCGAAGGTCAAAGATGCTTCCGTCATCCGACCGAACCAGCCAATGGTCCATACCCATAGCCTGCTCATGGGACCGCAACATACCATTGAGCCACACCGACGGACTATCCGGTGGCACCAGCGTAATGCCTAAACGAACCCGCTCCTGCCCCGTTTCGTTTAGAACTACATCGGAAGTCACCCCTTGCTGCCTGGTCTCCGGTCGCCACAACGAATCAAACTCTGCCAGAAGTGTCTGGCGCTGGGCTTCGGGCATCAGATTCAGATATCCCGCCGTACACGCGTCCGATCCCGTCGATACCAAACGGGTAATCGAAAAAATCGCATCAAACCAACCTGCATCCTTGGCGGTCAGATCCGGGTCGGCTACTTGATTCCACGAAATGGAGTGCAGCGTCCCGCCGGCTCGGTCGCAGCAGCCCTGCAAAGCCTTGATCTTCTGCCTATGTTCTTCCTGGTCCGGATCATAGGCAACCGCCAATGCCACATAATGGCTCAACTCAGAACATATGCTTATAAGCGCTTCGACGACCTCAAAGCGCGGTTCGTCTGGGCCCAATCGTAGGGTCAATAATGTGCGAAGTGTAACCTCACGCCGATAGGAACAATCTACACTCAAGCCTGACTTCCGGGTCATGGTCCGCAGGCAGGCCTTACGCCAGGGAGCCACGGCCGAGGCATGTTCCCCGCAAACCTGGACTGGCTCCTCGTCTCGGAGCGAGCATGGGGTCAGAAATCCATCCGCTGAAATAAACATCCAGCCGTTACCACCAGGGCAGCCACCTGGTCCCTCTACCGGATCAAACGAAAGTTCCGAACAATCCGGCATTTCCTCTGCACGGGAGCATATGGGCCCTGTTTCCTCTACACCAAGGTCGAATGTCTTCGCCGTCTTTCGCCAGGCGGAGTCTCCCGCAGAAGAAAGTCGAATACCCGACACACCGGCATCAACCAGGCGCTTCATCGTGTCACTACCAGGTGGTGTATCACTACCCACCAACCAGACCTCCAAACCGACCTGCTTGGCAAAAGATATAAGACCGGGAAGATCGCGCCGCGAGCCAAAGTCCGTCCCAGCCAGAACCAGCCGGGGTGTACGCAAATCCCGCAAGGACTGTATGAGCTGATATCCCTGGGCCGTACTCAGTTCATTGGGATGGCGAGCCGCCCCATCCGCATCACGTCCCTGGGTGATCTCCCAAACGACTTCACGCGGAGTGAAGTCCGGCACATCAAGGATGAATCGGGCCAGACTCCCCAGGCCATCGCCGACTAATTCCAACGCCCGTCGAAGTTCCTCCACTCCACCACCGGAAGAAACAAGAGACACCTCAGCCGGGCGCCCTTTGGGGTTGACTTCCACAGGGTGCATTCCTCGCAGCGACGAATTCGTATCCGGCGAAAGCAGAGTCGATCTGGCTTCTTCTGCCAAGCCACTGTCCGGTCGGATCTGAACACCTACCTGGCGTTGCTCACATACATGCAACGCCGCTTTCAACCAGGGTGTAAGCTCGGCATCGGTCGGCACAGGTACACCGCCCGCCTTCCAGAAGCTGATACCAGCAACCGTACCAAGTCTATCATCTACAAAGCGTACGAGATCGGGCAGTTCTCGGTATGTTGCCAGGGTAATGGGGTGTTCCAGTACAACCGAACAACCCTTTTTAAGTAGTTCTTCGATAGAGCTGACAATCGCTTCAAAATTGCCAAACGCGTACGTGGCTCCCTCAAAAAGCTCCGTCACATGCGACGGAAACAATATCTGCACCTCAGCCTTCTCTTCACCCGCCTGCTCAAAGAGGGCAGACCACGAATCCGGGTCCCGGAAGTCACTAATGGTCCGTTTGATTTCGGGTTCCCTGGTCATAGGCGCGGTCGACTCCACAACCCGCTACGGGCCATCTGTGCTTGAACCAGAAACTCCCAGATAGGACTCAGGCTGTTGCACGCTGCTGGCCACGAAGTGCGGCTGCGACGGAATGCATCATACTTCGACGTGCTGTCTTATCAAAGTCTTCTGGGAAATCCCAGGAGACCTCAATTCGGTCTTTTTCATTCCGATTCAGATGCACCGACGCGCGGACGCCATTCGCACTTTCAAGATAGGCCGAAACTCCATTCGTATCGAGATTGGGATGGGTCCCCACAACCTTCCAACCAGGAACGGCGTCATTCGACATAAGACGACGCAATCGTCGTTGAATCGATGGAGTCACCAATGTGTCGGATCCAAAGACAGTTCGACGCTTTCGGATTCGATCGGAGGACACGGAGGTACGAACCAGGCCTGGACATGTTCCGGCCAAGGTATCAAAAAACTCTCCGGCAACGGTATTGGCAATATGGTCTGGAACGCTCGCCGACTCAATCCGCAGACAGAATTCCGTGTGTTCTCCATCACCGCCACCCGGCATATCTGGTGGAACCAACACCAGCCGAACCTCCTGGTCCGAATCCCCATGCAACCTACAGACGATACGTCGCATACGTTCGTCTTCCTCACGCTCGCGGAGGACCCAACCAGAGTCCAGACTCTCTCCAAGCGCGTCCAGATGCGGTTTCATTCGCAGGACAAAAAGTCGATGTTCCGTGTCCAGTTCCCGGATTCGAGACATCGACACCGGTCGAAAAATATCGACGCCCCGTCGGCGTGCGTAGAGGTCAAAGAAACCACTACACTGCGCCTCAAAAGCACAGGAGGTACAACTGTCCAGCTTCAGCTTGTCCGTATTCTTGTCCTGATATTTGTCCCACGGAGCGGACAGTTCGGAGTCACCATCGACGGCCACCGTAAAGGTAAGATTACCTTCATGGTGAATCTTATGACCCCATTCGGGAACCACACAATACGGGAGATTCCCAATGTTGACGTCGAAGTCAGGAGAGATGGAGTCAAAGTCGCTCAGCATGGTACGAAGAACTCGTCCGAGATCTTCGTAGTCCGGCATTATACCGTCGAGGTAATCCTCCGTCCGGTCACCCGAATCGCGAGGCCGTACCATGTCGAGGTGGACCTGCCAGATGTCATATTTTTTAACGAGCTCGGGCAGATGAACCAACGACCGGTAATTCTCCTCGACCACGCACATATTGATGCTGAGCTTTTGCCCCATCTTGCTGAGGGTCTCCAGACCCGTCACGATCTTCTTAAACGCCCCTTTCTTCTTGGTGGTGAAGTCATGTGTCTCTTCATCCGCACCCTGGAGGCTGATTCGCCAGGCAATACTATCACCGAGGGCTGTGACTTTACGGAGCCACTTCTCATTCCAGAGGCGAACTCCATTCGTGAAGATGACGACCTCTTCAAATTCTTTGGAAACAGCGTACTCAAGCAACTCCATAAAGCTATGGTGGATGGTGGGCTCTCCTCCAAGAAAGGTAAACTTGGGGATTCCCATAGCCTTGGCGCGGTCTATTTCCGAGCGGATCAACTCCGTATCGACCGGCTTCGCCAATCGAAGTTCAGTCATCTGACCACTTACGCAAAAAACACAACGGTTATTGCATACATGACCGAGCTGAATTTCAAATCTCTGATCTGGTTCCACGCAATCACTCTATAGTGAATCGTTACTCTACACATACCATGGTCACTTGTTCACCACGCCGCGTCAAGAGCTGAACGGCATTTAGAGCGCTATTCCCAGCCCTGTTGCTGCGCATCTAGAAACGTCCGCGCAGAGTAATTTTCAAGTTCAGCCCTGCCATATCATACCCCGAACCATGATATTTCGCCGTCTGATCCAGCAGATTTTCAACTCCCAGGAAAAGATCCATCGAAGGTGTTAAGACCACGCCCCCATGCATATCTAGAATGATATAGCCCGGAGTTCCATGGCAATTACCCTGGAGGATTCCACTCCCCGGTTCGGTTTCACAAATCCGGAGATCCTTCCGGTCACTCGAATGCAGGCGGTCTTGCCGGAGCGCCCAACGCAATCGTCCAGAAAGCCAGAAGTCTCTGTGGTTCGGATGAAATCGAATTCCGAGGGTCCCAAATACGGGCGGGATACGACGCGCTGGCTGTGTCAGGCCATCGGCGCTAGAGACATCACCATGAATCCAGGTGGCGTTCCCAAATATCCCAACCGGACCATTCCTATACTCGAACGAGCCCTCCATCCCAACCATCTCACCAGACTGTGCATTAGTCCGCTGAACAACGGGCTTACCATTGACCTCGGATTCCCCTCCGAAACTAGCCGGACTTTCATCAATTAGATCGTCCAACTTCGTCCAAAATCCATTCACGCCAAGCTCAAGATTTCCACGGCGAACCCGTGCCCCAATCTCGAGAGTATCACTTAGCTCCGGGCGAAGCCCCGCGTTGGGGACCTCAAACTTGCTCCCGGTATCACCCAATACGGTCGTCTCCTGAAGATTCGGAGCCCGAAAGCCCTGTACGAAATGGACGTACAGATTATGGTGGCCAGGGTTCAAAACCTGGACCCCTGCGCTGGCCACAACATCCCCAAAACTATAGTCGACGTCGCCAATATCCGGGACAGCCGGCGCATGGGCCTTGAAATACGAATACCGTACCCCGCCGGTGACCCGCAAAAGGCCGATAGAGGGGCCAAGATCGGTAACGCCAAGAGCGCCATGGACAAAGGCACCGGCGGTAAGAAAAGAGGAATCGTCCGAAAAATTGCCTCTGGCAGAATCCGAATACACAAAGTCTGGCTGTTTGGCCGCTTTTGCCTCGGATCCGACGTATTCCGAATAGACCTCCGCACCCGTTACCAACCGTAGTCGCCGACCCACCCGAAAGTTCTGGGTGGTATACGCTCCCAGAACATCGACCACGTCGAGAAATCGGTTCTTTGCCGTAAGACCGGTCGGATCCAACTCCAGACATGCGGCCTGATCTGCAACCTGGCCGGTCCCATTCTTCCGACATTTGTAACGGGATATTCCATCGTAGAGCCGATGGTGGGACAGGGCCGCATCGACCGCACGTAACTGGCCTCGCCCAACCCAACGTAGCTGGGCATAGCTGAGCAAATCTGTCGTGTCATAACGACGAAGGTCTCCTTTTCCCAGTTGATCCGCCCGTCCTGCGTTCGTGATCGCCCTACCAAAATGTGCCAGGCGAAGGCTCAAATTCGGCGAAAGAGCAACATTGGCCTTGGTTCGCCATCCATACGCTTCATAATCAGACCATGGTTGATCAACCCCACCGCCGGCCTGAAGCGTTCCGAATCGATGTGCACTCCCCCCCGCCAAGACCGACACTCCCGAGTGCTCTCCCCTTATCGCTGCACGAAAGCCGGTCGATAGATCCGCTGTCGCGCCCGCACCCTCCAGATAGCCGCGATCCACATCGCGGGGAACCAGGCCCTCTGGATCTTGCGTCAAAACGTGGATGACTCCACCCATAGCACCGTTTCCGTACAGAACCGAAGACGGGCCACGCACCACCTCAATTCGTCGTACTGCGACCGGATCAATCAGGGCCAGATATTGGTTCGGCCCGGTTCGAAAGGTAGCCGTATTAAAACGAACACCATCGATAACAATCAGGTTGGCGGGCCCTATCAGCCCCCGAATAAAGGGAGACCCCGCACCACGATTGGTATTTTGCACAAAGACACCAGAGCTACTCAACAGGGCATCCGGAACAGACGATGCCTGGGTCTCCCGGATTGTTTCTTCGGAGACAAGCTCAACACTTCGTAATACCTCAAACTGGCGCTGTACACTACGGTCGGCTGTGACAGTTAGACGATTTGTGCCGTCATAGGCTTTGGCCGAAATCGGCTCGGGATCGGTACGGTTTGGGGATGTCGTTTTCTCCCCTTCCTTTTCTTCGGACGTTTCCGATTCCGGGGTTTGCGCCCACAGCACGGAAGGGAGAGAAACCGATACTACCACGACACAGAAACAAAAAAGTGTTCCGAAACGCATGCTTGGTCGGGCCGACAACACTCCCCAGTCACCTATTCCCATAATATTCGTCCGGCACGAAGCATCCCATGAATGCCCCCCCCTTTCAAATCCCACAGCATATCGCCGTCAGTCCCATTCAGCTTGCAAGCGGAATCCCCTTTTCATCGATCCAACAATCGTGCATCCTTTAGATTCGGCTAACACATCGTTTGATAGGCATCCACGTGCGTATTTTTTGGCATACCGGGGTCCGTTTGGGGGTCCTGGGCATCTTCTGTTTTGTCCTGACACCGATCGGTATCGTTGGGTGCGGCGGAAGCAATAACGGCCCACCTCCAGGAAACGGTATCCTCATCCAGACAACGGATGCGTCCACCTTCTCGGGGATGGACTCGGACGAAGAGCCCGGCCAGCAGTACGGTACCCCGGGTACCAATGAATGCCTGAACCATGAAGACTGCGAATCCGGCCATTGCACCATGCTCCCAGACGGGTCCGTATGCTCTCCGCTCTGTTCTCAAGATGCAGATTGCCCGGAGAGTCTGATCTGTATGCTCGATGACACCGCCTTTGGACCGGCCCTTGCCTGCGTCTATCCGTCAAACAACGCCTGTCGACCTTGTGTCGAGAATAGCGACTGCCAAGGTCTGGCCGACGAGAATCTGATCTGTGAACTCGTCGGAGGCTTCGGAGCCTGTCTACCGACCTGCAATCACGACGACGACTGCCCACCCTGGTTCTTCTGCCAGGAGAGTGGTGAAAATAGTATGGTCCAGACCTGTCTTCCCAACACTGGCACCTGTACCTGTCCTGCCCAATATCTTGGATATACCGGCACCTGCGCCAAAACCAATGGTTACGGCACCTGTACGGGAAGCTATACCTGTTCCGCCCAGGGAAAGAGTGATTGTTCGGCTCCCGAAGCAACCGAGGAAGGCTGTTTCTCCGGCAATCAAGATTGCCTGGAGAGCGAAGAACAGCCTGCCGATCCAGAGGACCCATGTGGGGTCTGTGGAGGATTATGCCCCATCGGGGACGGGCCCAGCTGGAATAATCCCTTCTCCCTCGATGAAAGCAACTCCAGCGGTGTGTCCCTCAACGATGACGGACATATCATGTTGAACGCCGAAGATGTCGATACGAGTTATATCTGGATCGCCAATTCGGGTGAAAATTCGGTCTCAAAACTCGATACCACCAATGGCTGTGAAGTCGCTCGCTACCATACCTGCTCGGATCCGAGCCGGACTGCAGTGGACCTATATGGTAATGGCATCATTACCTGCCGGGGCAACGGTGGAGTCATGAAAATCGCCGCCGTTGCATCCTATTGTATCGACAAGAACAATGATGGACTGATCCAGACAACCGTCGACTCCAATAACGATTGCAGTATTCAAGTGGAGGAAATGCTCCCTCTTTCGGACGACGAATGTGTCTTGTGGAATGTGCAGCCCGATAGCACTACAGGAGATGGAGGGCTGGCCCGCGCAGCCGGCGTCGACCACGAAAATCATATCTGGGTTGGATACTGGTCATCGAAACGCCTTCGACGAATTGAGCCCACGTCCGGAAATGTTGTTCATACGATTGAACTCGAAGAACGACCCTATGGGATCGCCATTGATGGCGATGGAATTATCTGGGTGGCCAGTCGGGATCCGCATCCGCACCGCCTCGCCAAAGTGCATCCCATCGACGGGCGATTAAACGCCTGGCCGTCTCCGACTGGAAATATGTACGGAGTGGGTATCGACCCCTATGGAAAGGTGTGGGTCGCAACGGGTGAAAGTCAGGGGCTGGCACGTTTCGACCCGCAATCCGAAACGTGGATGCACTGGTCCTGGGGTGGGCGCGGTTATACACGGGGAGTTGTGGCACTCATGCTCACCAATCCCGACGGAAGCCTGGCGGGGAGCCGGGTGTATGCTGCCCACAATACCTTCAACTGCCAGGGAGACAGCTCATCTCGTAAGGTGTCCGTGGTGGACGCGGCCTCCCTCGAAGATCTACCGGCCATCGACCTCGGCCTGTATCGGGGCCCCGTCGGTGTATCGATCGACCGAACAGGCAATCTCTGGACCGTAAATATGTGCGAAAATGGTAGCCAATGGGCAGGAAGCGCATCCAAGGTGGATACAGAAACCGGCCAGGTTATTGGCACCTATCCGGTGGGGACAATGCCCTATACCTATAGTGATATGACCGGCTATGTGCTCGGGACCATCACTGCGCCGCAGGGAAGTTACCGCCATATCTTCGACGCGCCGTCCCTGCGGGATTACGAATGGCTACGCCTTGAGATTGAAGCGGTCTTTCCGGCCGACGCTACGACCTGGATCACCGTTCGGGTACGCGCGGCAAACACAGTACTCGAGCTGAATACGACCCCCTGGTCCGAGACCTTTGGACCGTATCCTCCACAGGCGTTTCCCGTTGACCTGACCGCTGCAAATATCATCGGTACCCGGATGGAGATCGAGATCATCCTGCACACACAAACAACCGGTGCCAGCCCGATCGTCAAGACCATCGTGGCAGTGGCCAAACCAGAGGGACAGACCCCCTGAGGTAGACGATTGGCCATCCGGTGGCTTACCGACCAAATGGGTCGACAGTCGAGCCAACCAACGCTATGGTCGGCGAGCCAATTTCTGGAGTTGATTCATGATTGACCTGAAAGGAAAAACGGTCGCCATCTTCGGCGTCGCTAGCGACACTTCGATTGCCTGGGCGGTTGCCCAACGGCTCGCCGCGGCGGGCGCGGATATTGTCCTGGGCTATCAGTTCCGTTTTCGGAGCCGTATCATGCAACTTGCTCCGCAATTGCCTGCTATTAAGGCGTTCCATCCCTGTGATGTGACCAAAGAAGAAGAGGTTAAAGAATTCTTCGACACGATCGATGGTGGCGTAGACATCCTCGTTCACTCTATTGCCTGGGCCGACGCAGCCACCTTTCGAAAGCCAGTAATCTTCGCCACTCCCGAAGAATTTTCAGGTGCCCTTGAGATCTCGGCCTATTCGCTCCTGCGATTGGCCCATTATGCGCTCCCAAAGATGTCTTCAGGCGGGAGCATCATGACCCTTTCCTACCTCGGTGCAGTACGTGTGGTTCCTTCCTACCATATTATGGGCATCGCAAAGGCCGCTCTCGAAGCATGCGTCCGAGAAGCATCGATCAACATGGGTTCGAAGAAAATCCGGGTCAATGCTATCAGTGCGGGTCCCATCAAAACTCTGGCAGCCGGCGCCATTCCTGGCTTCGATGATATGCTTGCCTTTGTGGAGCAGACTGCGCCCTTACGAGAGAATATATCGCAAGACGATGTAGCCGACGCAGCACTTTTCCTGGCGAGTGACCTCTCCAAGCGAATTACCGGTCAGACACTATATGTTGATTCTGGCTACAATATCGTAGGAGTTCCACCCAACCTCAATACGATGATGAACTCGTCATCCTGAACGATCCATTTGCAGGTACAAGCTTGACGCCGTGGCCTCAGACTCGGTACGAATACCACTCCTACACATTGAACTACCGTTGGAATAGCTTATGAGCACACCCGAAATCTTCGTAGTTGACGCAGAAAAAGGCCGTTTGAGCCTTCGTCTCAAGAAGGGCCTCTATCCGATGGACGCCATTTATGGGGCTGCCTACGTCCTCATCGATCGATCCTACCTCCTTCTGGATAAAGATGACGACGGGAATGTACTCGTCCATATCCAGGCGAAAGCAGGGAAAACGGATGAGCAAGATCTGAATACATTGGCCGGTGATTTCGCAAACGAAGCCCTGTCACAAGTTCTTCGCTCCAGGGTTATGCGGGAGCATAAGACCCGAATTGAATCCATTATCTCGCAGGCTGTTGCCGGCGGATTGGGTATCAGCGCGGGCGATGATCTGGGACTGGATGTTCTGGACGGAGATGAAGACGACCTTGATTTCCTCGATGACCCCCTCGGAATCGCGGTACCCTGGGAAGAGAAGTTCAAGCGCTCTGCAAGTGAAGAACGACCAGACACACGAGACGACGGTACAGACTCACCACAACCAACCCCGGCCGACTCGGGTGGTTTTCAGCCTGTAAAACCCGAAGGCCCCTCAGAGTAGATAAACTGGAGACGTACCCATGGAAGTTCGGTTTCACCAGCAGATCTATAATAAGGGTGCTATTACGGATGCCCTAGAGGCCTATTCGGAATTCGGAACCTTCGATACCACCAAAGACGGCGATTATATTGTCGTGGAAATAAGCGACCCCGACAGCGATTTCTCGGCGGTACTCCCACAAGAAATCGCCAACTATGTGCTCGCAAATGTGATTGAAGGTCGAAGAGACTAGCTCTCATCGAAAAACATATCGCTGCCCAGTTCCGTCCCTCAGTTGGTTACGAACCGTTACCGTCTGTTTGACATACTCGAACGTCGTTAGACGTTGCTATAACTGAAAAACAGGCCACTCACTTGACATTGAGGCCTCTGGTCCGTAAGATTTTCATGTTGATTAGGACACCTCTAACGTCAGGTTTAGACATGGCTGATTCCGTCTCAAGACGCTCTTTTATTCAGAAAACTTCTACGGGTGCAGCTGCCGTTGTGGCCGCAGGTACGATCGGTGTGAAATTGGCGGAAGCCAAAGATGCCCAACAGATCAAAGCCGCGCTTCCGGAAGGAACTCCGCAGACTTGGATTCACGAAACCCTACAGGTGGGTGATGTGGTTCTTGGTTCGTGGGCGATCCAATCCGTAAGTCCTGTCTTTGCTGGTGGTATCGTTTTACAACTGACCGACTCGGATCAGAACCAGCTTCGAATTGACGTTTGTCAGTTCGATTCCAGCTCGAATGGTGTTGAAGCAAGCGGTAAATGCGATCTTGTCCTCATGAATGGTGGCAATGGACGTAAATGGACCGCTCGTGATCATCATCTGGTTGTTCGTGCCGTTTCTGCGCGCCTCGATACAGCGCAGGATGACACATGCAACGCGGCACCTTTGCTTTCACACCGTCAGCGGTTGGAAGTATTTGGCGCTTCGAAGCTAGCGAGTAATCCGGCATAGTACTTCCGTCGGTTCCACCGACGGACGTCTCGGAAAAAATGCACCCTGTTGGTTCGACTTCGGTCGAACCAACAGCTGGTGCTTTTTTGTGCTTGAAATGGCCTAGCCGGCCTGCCGGTCCTCGGGATCACAGAGGTCTGTGGTTTCCATAGAGATACCCTGACGCTCCGCTTTTCGACCTTCAGCGCGACGCTTCTTTTCCCAGAGCTTCTCGCCAGCCTCGGTGATCTCGCCGACCCTAATACCGGTGTCGACCATCTTAGCGGGATGATCGCCTTTCTGTTTACCCGAGTTCTCGTTTCGTTGGGATTCAATACGACGGTTGAAATCGATCTTCCACTCTCGAATACTTCGAAGCCGGTAACTGGGATCACTTGGATCCGTAATGATCTGTTCCACAATTCGGTCCATATCCACAAAGACTGGATATAATTCTACAGGATCGTAGCCATCCCCCTGGTCGAACAATCCACCGCAGATCGTCCGGAGACTACATACGGCACAGGAATCAGAATAGAGATGGCCCCAATCAGTTTGACGAACCGTTTGTTTATTATCCAGGAAGTGAACGATTCGTTCTTCACCCTTTACGATCTTTCGTGTTTCCGTGCTGGCCCATGCGAACTCGGTCATATAGCAAAGTGGAACCTTTTCCACTCGGAACGTTCGTCCGCTACTGTGCAAAAGACTCATCGCCCGACGCAAAGACTCCTCAAAATCGGATAAGCGCGGCGTAAATTGATTCTGGTTTACTTCGGCCCGCCCCATGGATGGGTCCAGATTATTCCACACAAAATGTCGTATATACGGATGGTTCTCTATCCAATATTCGATGTTCTCATGCAGGTGATCCGCGTTCATTTTGTTGATGACGCAGTTGATATTGATCTCGATACCGAAGCGATGCGCGTTCTCCACCGCTGCGTAGGCCTTGGGCAAGGTCCCAGGCAATCCGCGTAGAGCCGCTTCCACCTCGGGTTTCAGGGAATACACGGAGATATGTACATGCTGCAGCCCTGCTTCTGCGAGAGCTTTCGCGAATTTCTCGTCAGCCAATCGCCAGCCGTTGGTGATCATACGGACATGCAAGCCCTGTTCACGCGCGTAACCGGCAATCTCTGGAAGATCCGGGTGAAGAGTCGGTTCTCCCCCGGTCAATATGATCCCAAAATAACCACGGCTGACAAAATCGTCCACCAATGGCTTCATGGTTTCCATATTATGTACGTATGGGGTGGTCGGATTCGAACAGAAACCACAAAAGTGATTACAGTGTCGTACTACCTGTAGATAACCGATATTGGCCACGGATCCCCCAGATATCTAGGCTATCATTGGAAACTGAACCGTTTCCGTTTTCGCCATATCACCGACGGGATCACAGATCTTGAATCCATGATTTCGGAGATAGTTAATATGAATGCCTTCACAACTATCTTTTACGGTGCATTGGTCACAGCGACGACTCTTGGAATAGTATTCCTCCGTCACATAATGGTGAACATAGGCATCAAGATCCAGAAGGCCCTTGGCATCTACCAGGTGGCTATCTAGAATCTTTCGATCCGTACCTTCTGGAGCTACCCCGGTTACACACTCGGGAACATTTCGGAATCGCGTAGCAACGGTAGCCAGTGTCCGGATTTCATCTGGAGTCGGATCGGCAGCCCGTGACTCGGAAACATATTCGTGATTGCGCAAGGTAAAGACCATCTTCGCAGCGCAAGCCTTTACCTCTTCCAAACGATCCAACAATATGGGCATCGTTTGCTGATTCAATACTACTTCAAAGGCCTCAATACCCTCGTAAACTGCATTGGTAGAAAGGATAGTCTCTACAGCTGCAGAGGTGGATACTGCCCAACGATCAATCGAAACGGGAAAAGAATCCAACGAACCCACTTCGGGTATATCGCCGGATTCGAGCTCAAAGACACGCTGCCCATCGTTCGCGTCGGATTCTTTCCAGACATCCAGGCTGGACCGAAGAGCCTCCACGTCCTCGCCGATATACCAGCGTTTTTGTGCCTTTTGTTCCGAGACCTGTTGTACTGCCCGCTCACTCGGCTCGTCACCAGCGCGCAAACGAAGACGTTCAAAGTCTCCCTCTTTAAGCCACCGCTGATAAGGCATCAAAGTGTCACGGCAGATGCCATGTAGGAAGCAGTGATCACACCGCTCACCATAACAATCGGGTGGAACACCAAATCGTGCAAGCCCCTCGAAGTTATGACGTCCGCCATTAATCTCGTAATGAAGTTTATGAGGATCCTGGATCAGGTGTTCGTAGTTCTCCAGATAGTTCACTGGGAGACGATTCGTCCACATAAACACGCCCGGAAGCTTTGATTTTTCAAATGCCTTCTGGAAGTAGGGATAGGCGTCATCATCCAGATCAAAGAACAGTTGTTTTCTATAATCCGTGAAGCCTCGTCCGAAAGGTATGATGTAGAGGAGGTCAAACTCCTTAACACCCAATTCCATAAAGTAATCGATGGTTTCCGGTAGCTGCTTATAATTCTGTTTGTTCACCACGATATCGATATTGATGACAACACCGCCGATCGCCTGAAGATTACGAATACCCTGGATCGCGGACTCAAATGCCTGCGGTGTTCCTGTAAGACTATCCTGCGTCTTTGCGTCGTGCCCGTGTATGCTGAATGTTGCTTCTTTCAGCCCAGCATGCGCCACGGCCCGCGCGAACTTTGGATATGCGAACATCATTCCATTGGAAACAGTCTGAATCCAGTCGTATCCCAACTCACGTCCGTAGCGAATAAATTTCACATAGTCTGGATGAATGGTCGGTTCCCCACCCGAAAGGATAAGTCGCGTCTTTCCCTGCTCACGCCCCTTTCGAATGTAATCACGAAGCTCATCACTATCCACATACGTCCCATTATGGTTCCACGAGTCTAGGCAAAATTTGCAACGTTGATTGCATAATCGAGTCAAACGAACCCAATGGCGCTCGTCTTTTACTGCTGCCTCTTTGGTCTCATCCTTTTCAAGGAGAGCCTCTTCAATCCCGTGACTATTATTGAATTCCTGCAACCTGATACCTCACGTTGTGGAGTGACCGATTTGATGATCACTTACGGGATCATTCAATGCGACTAATTCATCTTCCCCATAGTATGCCAAATATTCACTCGAAATACCTACACATTCGGTCTTAGCCGTACAATTATTACACACTTTACCGAAGGAAGCCTCCTGATTCGGAAGAGATCCCACCCCTGGTCCATACCATACTGCACTCGTTCGAGCGAGATGCGAACGAACTTTATTCGCCTGACAATCCGGGATTCCATGAAGAACGATCTGCATGCCAGCGCGATGGCCCAACTTCACGGCTTGTTCAACATACGGCCGTACCATGCTCAATCTTGGAACCAGATTGGGTAAACGGTCCGGAAGGACGGCCCAACCCTCGGTTTGAACCATGCGCAGGTGTAGAGTCTGAATCTCCATTCGAAACGCAAGTCGAACCACATCAGGGGCCAATCGATAATTGCTTCGGGTCAACACCATATGAAGGATGACCTCAGCACCTTCACTCCTTGCTTTGCGGATCCCAGACAGCGTCTGGCGAAACGAATCCGGAGCTTGTGTAAGCCAATCATGCGAGTTCGCCTCAGAGCCATGAACGGAAATATCGAATCTCGTCACCCCATCATTCAACAGGTTTCGAACAAGATCACCGTACGCAAGCATTCGACCATTGGTGAACACACCAATGTCCCGAGCGCCAAGTTCCACGGCCAAACGCACACCGCGTTGGACTACATCGGGTTGTAAGGTCGCTTCACCCCCACAAAATGTAATCTTGCCATCGGACGACGCACGCACCGCTTCCTGCACCGCCTGGTCGAGCCACTCCCCATCTTCTCGTAAGGGCCCCTTTTCACCTTGGTTGCAGAACCTGCAAGCATTGTTACAGGCCAGACCAATAAAGATACGATGATCGCCCTTCACCATCAGAAATTCACGCCCACCGCTTTGCGGTGTCACCGACCATCAGCCAACGATTGATTTTCTTTTCTGGTACACACACGGCCATACAACCAACAACGAACAAAAATACAAAGAGGTCCTTTCAAAAAAGGACCTCTTACGTACACGAAAGTTCGTAAAGTATTATCGGGGGTTACTACCAGGAGCCGTGGGAACCATGAGAACCATGGGAACCGTGGGAACCATGGGAGCCATGGGAACCATGAGAACCATGGGAGCCATGGGAACCATGAGAACCATGAGAACCATGGGATCCATGAGAACCGTGCGACCCATGTGAACCATGGGAACCATGAGAGCCATGGGATCCATGAGAGCAATGGGCGGAAATCGTTCCATCTCCTAAGACATCGCCCACTGTACCGGCTCCGCCGGTCATCATGAGTGAATCGGGGCTACGACTAATAGCCTCTTCGTCCTTCAACAAGTAACCGGCTACTTTCTTTGTTTTCTTCGGAAGTTTTTTCTTCGCCATGGTGTCGCACCGTTGAATGTCTGGAAGTTATACTGAAGGATTATAACGATCACAGAGTCGCAGTGTCAATAACTCGAAGTTACTTCTTTCAAATAGAATTCGGTATTCCAAGCCAACCTGCATTACTGACGTGACCAACGCATGCTACATCTAACCAAAAAAACGCCCCTTACTTCAAGTGCAGGGCAAGTATCCCCTTTACCATCAAGGCGATCATTGGCAGCATGCTATTTCACAAAAAGGTAAAGAGAGGTGGTTTTTCACTATGAGCCCTCGTGATCATCGGCCCCGAATTACGGGTGGAAAATGGAAAGGACGTATTCTTCAAGGCGGTGTTCCGGGGAATATTCGCCCCACATCTTCCCGTGTCCGTGAGGCCATCGGTTCGATCTTGTCCTCACGTTTGGTCGACAGCCATGTGCTTGATCTGTTCGGAGGGGCCGGTACCGTTTCATTGGAGGCCATGTCCCGTGGGGCCGCCTTCGTTGTAACCATCGAAAAAAACCGGCACGCTCAAAATGCTATCCGAAAGAGCATTGATGGTTTGGACGACCCGGAGAAATTCAGCCTGATTCGTGGAGATGCGCTAGGATTCTTGAGGAAAGGCCCGACTGCCGATGCGGATCGATTCGACATCATCTTCGCAGATCCTCCGTATCAATCCGACCTGTATCAAAAGGCTCTGGAGCTTGTAGCCAGAAAAGGTTGGCTCCGTGATAACGGCGTAGTTATGGTCGAACACGCAACTCGAATTCCGATGTCTCAACCACCCCCGGGGCTTGCAATCAATGGTACTCACAGGTACGGAGATACCTGCTTGGTTATCTATGAAGCAACATCCGAGGGAACCTAGATACCAGAGGTAGTCATGGTTACAGCCATCTATCCCGGTTCATTTGACCCCATCACATTGGGCCATCTGGATCTCATTGAACGTGGAACACGACTCTTCGATAGTCTCATCGTTTGTGTCGCCAATAATCCCGCTAAGGAACATCTGTTCTCTTTGGAGCAACGTATGTCTCTTATCGAAGATGCTGTCTCCTGCTATCCGACTGTGGCGGTCCAGGCGTTTGACGCCCTTTTGGTACAGTCAGCGAAAGATATGAACGCAACGGTGATTCTGCGTGGGCTTCGTGCCGTAAGCGACTTCGATTATGAATTTCAAATGGCGCATATGAATCACCAGCTCAGTCCAGAGATTGAAACGGTGTTCATGATGACCGGCGAAAAATATTTTTATTTGTCGAGTGCGTTGGTGCGGGAGGTCGCATCTCTGGGTGGCAACATACAATCGTTTGTCCCGAGCCATGTGGCCACCGCCTTAGATGAATGCCTGGCGAAAAAGTAGGAGAAAAACATGGCCGACACCCTATTGGGAAGCCGAGCAGAGGTACTGAAACCCAGCGCAACTCTCGCGATCTCCAGTCGCGCCAAAACAATGACCAAGGAAGGCATCGACGTCATTAGTCTCGCCGCCGGCGAACCAGATTTTGATACGCCCGAGCACATCTGCAAAGCCGCAAAGGAAGCTATTCTTCGAGGAGAGACCCGCTATACAGCTGCAGCGGGGATCCCAGAACTTCGAGCGGCGGCCGCTGCAACCGTGCAGGCCTCCACCGGCATCGAAACCTCGGCTAATCAGATCGTGATCACCTGTGGGGCCAAACAGGCCTTGTTTAACACGATGTTTCTGACTTTGAATCCTGGGGACCGGGTGATTATACCCGCACCTTGTTGGGTGACGTACCCGGCTCAGGTCCTGTTGGCTGGTGGTACCCCCGTCATAATTCCCCCGCTACCGAACGGCGATTTGGATATAGATGGGGTCGTACAGGCGGCAGAAGGAGCACGGGCATTGGTTCTGTGCAATCCCTCAAACCCGACCGGACAAGTCCTGACTTCCGAAGAGCTGGCCCGCATCGGAGACGTAGCGCTACGGCATAATGTCATGATCGTCAGTGATGAGATCTATTCGGAGCTCGTATATCCGCCCGCCGTATTCAGTTCATTATTGAGAACCTGCCCCGACCTGAAAGATCAGACTGTTATTATTCACGGTGTCTCCAAGACCTACGCGATGACAGGTTGGCGTATCGGTTATTCGGCTGCGCCGCCCGCCCTCGCTGCAAAGATGGGCGCTCTTATGTCACAAACAACGAGTAATCCATCGTCTATTGCACAATGGGCTGCCTATGCGGCCCTTGAAGGATCATTAGGTTTCCTCAACGATTGGAAAACCCAGTTTGCCAAGCGACGCGATCTGTTGGTCTCAAACCTTCGACAGCTTCCTGGTGTTGAATGTACGGAACCAGATGGTGCCTTCTATGTATTTCCAAGTGTCCGTGGTCTGATCCAGAAAACCGGCTGCGAAGACGATGTACAACTCGCGGCCCGCCTACTGGAGGAAGCCCACGTAGCGGTCGTGCCCGGGACCCCGTTCGCGGCTCCTGGCCATGTACGTCTATCCTATGCCACGTCCGAAGAGGCCCTCACGGCCGCCCTGGATCGGATGGAATCGTGGATCGGTTCGGCCACCTAGTACCGTCCGCTAAGACCTACATAGCCCCCGACTTCAACCTGCATAGACGCCTTAAGACGCTGGCCTGGTTCGTCGAGACCGGGGGCATATACGGGACTGAATTCGTTCTGCCCCAGAGCGTTATTCGTTTCGACCTGGCCGTTCCCATCCAGATCAACCCCGTTAACACCATAGGACAGAAAGTAGGACGGGCTATATCGACCGAATGCCCGGCCAATAAATTCAAACCGCGGATGAAACCGGTACCGAACCCCAAGGCTTCCACCCACAGTCATATGACCCTGCACATGGGTGATACCGTTTGAAACCGAGCCGGTGGCCGGAAAGCTCGTCGTCGAGCATTGCGGATTCAGGCTGCACTGGCTTGTGCCGATCGGCTCAAACATAATCGTCGGAGAACGTCCCTCAAAGGAGTATTGAGCGTCACCACGAAGGTCAAGGGTCAGGAAATTCTGTTCCGATTTCCGCCAGGCAAATATCGATAGGCCCCCATAGACTCCCAACTCGGGCCCCGGAGCGGATACTCCCTGGGTCTTGAATCCTGTTACATACAAGTCTTCATCCGCCACGAAGAACATCTTCGCGGCGACTCCGAAGCGTGGATGAAGGTTGGGCTGTGCCGGATACGCCGTATCAAGCCGGAGCGCCAGACCATGGACTCCAGATCCTACGTTTGCATTGTTCGCACGCATCGTCGGAGCCGATGGAAGGGTATAGGCCAACTCCATCACAAGAGCCGGTGTTCCCGGGTGCCGCTGATGATGGGCTAACGCCCCCCGCAACCGCAGAGTTATATCACCCAGCCCTCCTCGCTTGGGACCGGCAAAGGGGATCGGTGTGAGGTGATTTCCCAACAATGTGTTGATTGGGCCGACGCCTGGCGCATACCCGAGAGTCACCTGGTCGAGTAATACAATGGGGAGCTCTACCCCCAGTTCCAGGTCTTGATAGATCCCAAAGCGGGTATCAACAATCATTCTGTGCTGAATTCGACGTGCATCGAATTCACGAGCGATCAGCGACGTATTCTCGGCAGGACATAACTGGGGTTGTGCCGACGTGAGGCAAATCAGCTCTCGATTCACCTGTACGAATGAAGCAGAAACGTCATAGCGGATCTCAGCCCTGGCCCCGAATGGACGCCCAGAAATAAAGGAATCCTCCACCTCCAGAACGGTTGGCTCGGCGTATACCCAGCCCCCACCCAGGCAAATAAATACTAACGCCAGAAATAGCCTGCGCATAATGAATGCCTGGTATCATACAGATCATAGTCACGCCAACCTGTTCCTTTGTGGCTTTATGTTGTGTTGCGCTATGATGGGACGCATCACATCGAATCTTGACCCGCGGCAACCACCAGAAAACTCTATGACTGAGACATTCCAACCGAACGGTATCCTTTCGTTCCTGACAGACTTCTCGTCCAGTGACGGTTATGTCGGTGCAATGAAAGGGGTTGCTCTATGCCAATCCTCCGACCTTACGATCGTGGATATTGGTCATGACATTCCACCATTCGATATCCGCCGAGCGGCCTATACCCTGCGGATGGCGGTTCCCGAGTTTCCAAACGGTACAACCCACGTCGCAGTGGTGGATCCGGGCGTAGGAACATCCCGGAATGTACTCGTCGCCCATATGCACAACCAGCTGATCGTCGCTCCAGACAACGGCCTGATCTCATTGCTTCTGGACTGGGCCCCCGACGCCCGGGTCTTTGCGGTTGAATCAACCCATCTAACCGACGATGTCCGCTCTGCCACATTTCACGGCCGAGATGTCTTTGCACCCATTGCAGCGAGAATAGCCGCAGGTTCCCTACCCATCCCCGGAGAACTACGCCCCCACAGCGAACCCATTGTTTTCGACACATCGTTTCGGCATGACAATAAAACTATTTCTGGCTCAATTCTCTGTGCGGATCGATTTGGAAATCTGATCACGTCCATTCCCTTTGAAGAAATCCTCGTAGCCGGTCTATCCACTGTTGAACTGGGACAAATCCAAATCAATCGATTCGTGGAAACCTATGGCAACGCAGAACCAGGGACGTTGGTTGCCCTGAAGGGAAGCCTGGGTCTTCTCGAGATTTCCGTTGTCAACGGAAACGCAGGCGAGCGGATCGGGGTAACGAATGGAGCGACCGTCCTGGTACGATCCTAGAACTCATCCTCGGGATCAAAATCGCTCGGCTCCTCGGCAACCGTACTCTCTTCTTTTGTATTGGTAGTATTGGTTTTGCCTGCGGCGATATCACCCGAACCAAATACGTCCATTCCATCCGCAATCGGACCCATTTCCGAAAGATCTTCGGCTTCCGTAACGGTACTTGCCATCACTTTTGCCGCGATTGTCGAGATGTCTGGCCGATCCGGCGCGTCCGTTTGATTGGAGCCACACTTTGGGCACAAAGCTTCCGACTTGTTCAAATCGTAGAACTTCGTGCCACACGAAAAGCAACCAAATTTTCTACCAAGACTTTTTTCGGCCATTTGCATCATCTCTCCAACCCACATTCAGACGATCCGCGTTATGATGCAGCCAGCCCCCTTTGTCAACCGCCTTTTTATTCCGCAAAAGCATTATGTAACACGTTGTTATTACACGATATAGACGCATGCAAGCCGTGAGCTACAACCAGATATTCTCCCTCTGCTAATTACAAATCGGTTGAAATCTGTACGACAAAGTACAACCGAGAGCTTGTTCCGGGTCCATGATCGAGGATAAGGTCCCGAACCATGAAAACGGATGTGGAATCAAACGGATGCGGCCCAGGGCCAGTTTCGCGTGCGCTCGCGAACCGGCTCCACCGGGTGGAGACAGCCAATGTCACCTGGCTTGGGGATGACTTTCCGGTTTTCTGGGAACGAGGCGAGGGCTGCTGGGTAACGGATGTAGATGGAGCACGCTATCTGGATATGACAGCCGCCTTTGGTGTGGCGGCCCTCGGTCATAGCCCCTCTCCGATCCGCATGATGCTAAAGGACCAGGCAGATGTTCTGATCCACGGGATGGGGGATGTGCATCCTCCCTTGGCCAAAGTAGAACTCCTTGAGAAACTTGCCGAACTCGTTCCCATTCAGAATCCGCGCATCACGCTGGGTACAAGTGGAACAATGGCAACAGAGATTGCACTCAAAGCGGCCTATGCAAGTACTGGTCGCCCCGAAGCCCTCTACTTCAAGGGTGGTTACCATGGTCTGAGCTATGGAGCCTTGTCGGTGATCGGTCACGACCGATTTCGAGAACCCTTTGCAGAGCGATGTGCCCAAAACCCATCTCCCCTTCCATTCCCACGAGATGACTCGTCAATGGCGAGCTGCCTGGCCAGTATGGAACAGATCTTACGAAGCTCACATACACGGATAGGAGCCGTGATTGTCGAGCCCATTCAGGGTCGTGGTGGAATCTGCGTGCCACCAACCGACTTCCTGGGCCAACTGCGCCAGCTATGTGACGCCACAGACACCCTCCTTATTGTGGATGAAATTTTCACTGGGTTCTATCGGACCGGCGAGCGATTTGCCTCTTCACATATCGAACCGGACATTCTTCTCCTTGGGAAGGCTCTCGGAGGCGGCCTTCCAATCGGGGCCTGCATCGGAAAGAAAGATGTTATGGATGCGTTCGGACCGTCCACCGGAGAAGCTATCCATACAGAGACCTTTCTCGGACATCCTCTCACAATGCGGACGGCGCTTTGTATGCTACATGCGCTTGAGGTGGACGATACCGCTGCTATGGTCCGGAACCGAGGGCAACAGCTGGAGACAATTCTCCAAGACATCGTTTGCCAGGCGTCCGGTTTTACGATTGAGGTTCGTGGTCAGGGTCTGATGCAGGGTATGGCCTTCTTCGAAGCCGAAACCGAAAGCCCGGCCTCCGCACCCGTAAAAAAACTCGTCTTAGGATGTCTGCAGGAAGGGCTTATCGTCCTGGGCGGTGGCCTCAACGGAAACGTGTTACAATTTACCCCCCCATTGAACATCTCCGAGCAGGAGCTGGTCCTTTTCAGGGACCGTCTCCGGCGGGCCTTCCAACAATGTTTGTAGTCGATGAAGACGTACGAGAGTGGGCATCGTGAATTCTGAACGAGCCAGACTTCTCGAAGAGATAGCGGATCTCCTCACAACGTCGCAGGCCCAGCCTGACGAACTGTTCGAACAGCTATGGGCGTTCCAGACAACCCACTGTACGGCGTTGGCTGCACATTGCAGTGGACATAATCTGCGTCCAGGTTCCAAGATTGGTCTCGCCAATATGGTACCGGTACATACGAGCGAGTTTCGATACGGTGACCTTATATGTTTCGATCCGTCGGAAACCGTACCTATTCGAGAATTCCGTTCCAGCGGAACGTCGGGTTCCCAGCCAAGCCGTCATCGATTGCGTAGCCTCGATCTCTACGAGCTTTCCGTATGCCAGGCCTTCAAGCAATTCGTTGCCGAAGTGGGACCGGGCAGTCACCACATTATCTCGTTATTGCCAGATAAAAAGACCTGGCCCGATTCATCGTTGGTCCACATGTTCGACACCCTGATGGTTGAATTGGCACCGAAGAATCATCTGCACGTAGGACTCGTCGATGGGACCATCGACATAGCCAGACTGCAAACGGCCTTCCAATCCGCAGAGACGGGTCCAGTCCTGATTCTCGGAACAGCGTTAAGTCATATCTGGCTACATGATAAGGGCTTTTCAGCGACGCTACCCAAGGGCAGTCTCGTGCTTGAGACAGGAGGAGCCAAGGGAACGGGGCGAGACTATTCACGGCGCGAACTCCTGACACGGATCCGACAAACCTGGCACGTGGATCCGACACAGATGATTACTGAATATGGCATGGCCGAACTGGGCTCCCAGGCATACGGACGAAGCGACGACCCGGACCAGGTCCTACTGCGGTTTCCAACCTGGGTTCATGTGGATGTTGTAGACCCGGATACGGGTATCTCGCAGGATATCGGGAAGCCCGGATTGCTGCAGATCTTCGATCCGGTCAACCTGGACACCTGCTCTTTCATTCGAACATCCGACCTGGCGGTGCTGCACGAGAATGGCAACTTCGAGTTATTAGGACGCGCACCAGAAGCGGAATTACGAGGCTGCTCCCTGCGAATTGATGAAAACCAGGACATCGCTTCCCCAAGGGCAGTAACTCCAGCACGAAAAGTCGCTGCGTCTAAACCGGTCAGTCCAAGCAGCCGAATTGGCGCCATTGCAGAAACGTGGAACCGACTTCGGAACGACCGGAATCAAATCTCCCAGGACATCGCCGACCAGATGGGTTTGTCGAAAGCCACGGTACAAGAAGCCCTACAGCGGGAAGCTGCACGCTGGACGGAACAACGGATATTCGAACTTTTTGCACGAGAAACCTCTGCATTTGAAGCCGGCCGGATCCGTCCAAGACCGGTTTCGAACGCCCTCGTGATCACAGCATCTACGGTACCCTTTGTTGGACTCGAGTCGGTGTCGGCCGCGATCCTGGCCGGTGCGCGGGTAGTTGTACGACCATCAAGTCGCAATCCGCTCGATATTCAAATGTTCGCGGACCGATTGGCGAGCGTATCGGTTGAACTCGCAGAACAGATTGAGATTTTTCCACCATCCGCCTCCGATAGCGACTTCTTCGAACTTGTCTCCAACATGGACACAGTAGTCGTTCATGGCGGCCACGAGATCGTCCAACAGGTTCGTCGATATGCGGGAACCAACACTCGCATCATAGTGTACGGCCCAAGATGGTCATTGGCTGCTCTAGGTCCACTGGACGCCAACAAACCCGAGCTCCTCTCCGGCCTTGCGGTTGATATTCTACTCCACGACAGCCTGGGCTGCATGAGCCCGCGTGTACTACTTGTGGATGGTGACCAACGAGACGCAAAGTTCGTCAGCACAATACTGGGTGAAGCCCTTCTCAGTGCGACAAAGCTCTACCCACCCCATTCAGAACTCGTACGTCGCCCCCTGGGAGTGGGGCTGGTGGACCAGGTGATCGGAGTCCTGACACGTGAGCCACGCGGCGTCGCCTCGGTTCAACACTGGGGATCGGCTCATGTGGTGATGCTGGGAGACCCGACCCCAGACTGTCCCGGGTTGTTTTCACCTCCACCGGTAATCCGTAGAGGCATCATTATCGCTTCGCTTGATTTTCGGTCCTCGCCTGAATCTTGGCTATGCCACCCCTCTGACGAGATCTCCACGGTGGGACTGGGGCCCTCGCTTCGCAGCGGCCCCTCCGGCACACGGCTCACAACCTGGGCGGAAGAATACGGAGCGACGCGCATCACCGAAATCGGCCGAATGCAGCGACCACCAGCGGGGTGGCCTCATGATGGCCAACCGGTTCTCCTGCCCTTTATCAAACTGGTAACACCAGGCTGATTGTATTCAGGGGATCCCCGCCGCCTGGAATGAACCCATAAGTAGTGGACTGACGCCAAGCGCCCGATAACCTCGGACCTCGTTGGCATCGTGTACACATGCGTACACACGCCATCGGTAGCGCTGACCTTCGGCAAGATATTTCGCCGGTATGTATTCGCTATCCACCGCCGCGTAATCCAGAGCACCATAGGCGATGGATGTCACTCCCTGTGGAATCTCCAAGCGAGCCGTCCCATCCTCTGCAAAGCCTCCAAAAACAATCTCATTGGCCGCGTTCTTTACCTCAACAACGTAGAAGTCCGCCTCCGACGCTGTCGACCAGACCAGGCTCGGGTGAAGGTCTGTGAGTACTCCGTTGATCGGTTGAACCAACTGTACGGCCTCTGAAATCGGTACATCCACGGATACATTGGCTCCACTGCTGACCTGGATTGCGAGCCCACCGTACATCGCCTGTTCATGGGCTGCGGCAACATAGGATCCCGCGGCATCTTCCACATGAAGGTGGTAGTTTCCATTGGCCACATCGTAGAAGACAAACTCGGTCTGGTCTGGCGAAAAATTCTGCCGTCCAATAGCAGCCCCGGTTCTCGGCTCCCGAAGGGTTATCGTTCGTACTCCCGAATCGGCGGATCCCATATTCGTCGTCCCGTGGATGCTCCCCAACTGATTCGAACCCACTCGAATGGTGGTAAACGTAGCCTGGCCGGCAATCACATCCACACTGGAGATGACATGGGTGCCTTGTCCAATTCCATAGGCCTCAAGAGTATAGGAGCCCGACGTAAGATTCGGTATACGGCTAACTCCCTTGTTATCGGTTCGACCATATACGGTCCGGACCCCTAGGCCGAAGACGTCTTCCCCAACCGCAATAACGACTATGCCGGGCACGACGCGATCGTCCAGATTTAGTACGGTTGCGTCAATCCAACCCATGCCGCCGGCACCGGACGCGGGCGCCAGACGAAATACAGACGAAACACCAGCTGATGTGTCGACCGTGATGGCAGGTGTCACCAGATCACTCGTCGTCCAATACCCGGGAGCGAAGACCTCCATCTCATAAACTCCCGATCCCAACGGAACTGTCACCAGACCTGAAGCGTCCGAATACGCCGAAACAAACTTCGTCGGATCCGTTGCCTTTCGAAAGATGATCTGTGCATCGGCCACAGGACCATCATTCACGGTACTGCGGAGACTGAATTCCAACGGCAGCGTGTCGGCCCCGCAACTCAACAATCCCCAAAGGAGTACACAGAGAAGCGATACAAGCCAATTCGTACGGTTGCGATAAAGGCTGAACAATGATCGTTCAGGCCCCAACGAGGGTGACTGGTTCAGGAGTTCGCGTATGCAGCTCGAACTTCCGCACCCTGATTACATTTGAAACAAACGGAATTCCGCAAATTCAGAGCGTTGGCATCAACATAATTCGCAAGACAATTTTCGACACGCAAATTCAACTGCAAAGCGCGGCAAAAGAAGTTGTCATGCTCGGTAATCTGCGTTTTCACGTCTGCCGTCATGTAACTTCCCCAATACTATAGATGTTTTTCTAGTTTGGCCCTACTGAATACAGAAGGGCGGGCTGGTTGCCTCTTTTGCACCACGTTTCCGAATCGCGCAAGCATTCTTTTCCAATTCCCCTTAAAATACAGGGGAAATCGGAGCCAAGCAAAAAGTTTAAAAGGCCAGAAAATGGCAGAAAATTCTCTGGTTTGGTCGTCGCGCTAGAAATACATACTTCGCACGGAGAACCGAGACTGCTAAGGTGCCTCAGTAGATTGTCTGCCCAGCAGGGAATGTCTCACCAGGGTGAGTCCTTTTTCTTGCTGGAGGTTCACTGGTGTCATCAAACTCACAAATAGCTGTTCTGGTCTGCGAACGTCTTCGGCGCTCTACAAGAGTCAACCGTGCCATCATCGCGGCGATCATTTTTCTCCATCTCGCGATCATCACTATCGTCGTCGGAGTGTTTACATCCCATTGGGCACCCATTCTGGTTCGAGACACAGTACTGGTAGCTCTTGGAGTCCTTGTCCTGGCACTTGTTTTCCAGACGATGCGGGCGTTTCGAATTGGAAAGTCACTAACGAAATTCGCAGCGTATATTGAGCGGAAAACGCCCGCCTTCAAATCCTCGCTCGTCACCAGTATTCAGCTGGAGCAGGAAGAACGCTTTAAGGTCCCCGACTGGGTACGCCATGGCCTTAATAAACAAGTGGAAGGATCCGTTGAACAGATCCCTGTAGATGCTATTACAGGACAGTCAACCCAGAACCGGGCCCTGGTGGCACTGGCCTGCACAGCCGCCATCCTCATTGCTGTTACGCTTAATCATCGAACCCAGGTTCAGAATGCGCTATGGGATCTCTTCGCTCCCATTATTGCCTCGGCAAGCGACGGCCCCAGCGATGTACGTACAGATACGGTGGTTCATAGTATCGCAATCGACGTCGTTCCACCTGCCTATACCAATCTTAAAACACGTACCCTACCAGGCTTTTCCGGCCATCTGTCCGTGTATCCGGGCACCGAGATCGCCGTCCGGGGCCAGGCTGCTCTTGAAAATACTACGGAGTTGTTCGTGGTACTTCCCAGCAACCAGGACGAACGCAGGCTTGTGGAACAGGAAACCTGTCTTAACCGCGAAGAACTTAGCGCCAAAGCCCAAACCACCTGCCGCAATGAAGATCTCTGGGCTAATGATGTCCGGTTCTCCTTTGAATGTCCCCACGGGGGTTATAAGAAAGTTGGCTTCTCCTGTGTCGAGCCCAAAAATCTTCGGTTGAGCGGGGCAAAGTTTCACTTTCGACATCTTATAACATCCGGGGGCCCTTTCTGGTTTGGGGCCGTCGCCGATGACTGGACCTATACCCAGACCCGTCCCTACCGACTGAACCTGCAGGTGGATGAAACGCCACGTGTCCGTATTCTTTTCCCGCCACAGGACACAGACGTACGAATCGACGATGAAGTTCGGGTGATGTTCGAAGCCCGGGACGACTTCGGAATTGCGTCCGTACGACGCAAAACACATGTGGAAGGACGGAAAAACGAACAGACGAGAAACGTCGGTAGCCCAGACGCGACAAAGCTCTACTCAACCAGTGACACGCTTGATCTCCGCGACATTGGAGCCAGCCCTGGAGATGTTGTGGTCGTACGGTATGAAGCAACCGACACCAATACGGTCAATGGCCCCCAGATGACCCAGTCGGCACCACGGCGATTCAAGATCTTCAGCCCTGATGAGCAACACCAGAAGAACCTGGAGCAGGAACAGGCGTTATTTGAAGAGCTCCTCCTCCGATTGGCCGAACGTCTGGTTTTTGGACCCAACTGGGAAGCCGGACAAAACCCCGAAGAGGGCTACGCCGAATACCGGCGACTATTACGAAAGGAGAGCAGCTATCTTCGCACCTTTGACACCCTGGTCCGCGGGCTGATCGAAGATCCACAAACCACGGATCTGATTCGTTCATCCCTTGAGACCATCTTGAAACGACAGCGAGAACTGCATCAGCAGGACACCACCAACGCGAACAGTATCTATGGTCGGGATCTGGCCAACCCGATCCGGATACGACGCGCGTTTCGTCTACACCCAAAGATGATTGATCGCTTTGAATCGGACGTTCTGGCCCTCGATGATCTGGTGGTCCAACAACGGCAAGACCGCCTTGCTTCCGATTCCGAAAGGCTCAAAGATCGTAGTGAAGAACTGCGTTCATTGATCGCTGCGATGAAGGATAAGGCCTCGGACGCAAAGATGCGACAGGCCCTCGATGTGCTCGATCGCTTATCCCAACGCGTCAATGAGATGCGCAATGAAATGGGAAAAATGGCGCAAAAAATGCCCGACGAAAACTTCAACCCGGACGCCCTTCTCCGGCAGAAAAACAATGTCGGGCTATCCGATGTCGACAAGCGCCTGGAGCAGATCCGCCAGTTACTAAAAGACGGACGACTCGAAGAAGCACTGAAATTGGCCGAAACTCTGGAGCGAGATGTCCAGCAGTTAAGTGAACAGATGCAGGAGGGCGTCATGCGCCCGCGAAAGTCCGGCGGCAATAGCCAAATGGCACGAGATGTCCAGCGGTCCATGCGTGATCTTGATAAACTTGCACGAAAACAAGAACGGCTCATTCAACAGACCAAGAAACTCGAATCCAAAGAGCGGGCTGCATTAAAGAAGCGCTTTGATGAGGGCCTTGATAACGAATTAAAGGAGGCCAAGAAGAAGGTCTCGGACGTAAGCGATCGACTCCAGCAGATCCCTCGCAAACCGCTACACCCCTATGACAAGAAAGCGCTGAAGGAG
>Ga0310121_10000783_pt1 | contig 34032 bp, 35 predicted proteins | sample CB27_Tmax_986_MG_FD_203504 | JGI IMG/M metagenome (GOLD analysis project Ga0310121, IMG submission 203504) | Marine microbial communities from Western Arctic Ocean, Canada - CB27_Tmax_986 | ecosystem: Environmental > Aquatic > Marine > Oceanic | place: Canada: Western Arctic Ocean | collected...
TACAGCGGTAGCGGAATCAGACCGCTAATAGATCAGCCAGGCTTCCGAGAATTGATCGCCGTGGCGGCGGTCTTAAGTTTGGTGACCGTGAGTGACGGGTTCATCTATCTCGGGCTTTTGCAAGGACTAGGAGCCAGCGCCGGAATCTTTCCACTCTTCTATGTGGGTACCGCCGGAGTCTATCTTCTTCTTGCAGCTCCGGCCGGCAGGCTTGCCGACCGCTTCGGACGGCGGACTATGTTCGTCTCCGGCTATTTCATTCTGGCTTTTGCATATCTCGCTGCCTTTGGCTCTGAGGGCGATTGGGTCGGCTCTGCTCTGTGCCTCGTTTTACTCGGCAGCTATTATGCGATGACAGACGGGGTCCTAATGGCTCTGGCTAGTTCGATGCTTCCAGTGCATCTGCGTAGTACTGGATTGGCGGCACTGGCGACCGCAACGAGCCTCGGCCGTCTTGTTGCCTCACTGAGTTTCGGAGGATTGTGGACTGCTTACGGAACGGATGTGCCGTTTCTGTCTTTTTTTGTGGCGCTCCTGATCGCAGTGAGCATATCCATTGTGCTACTACGGAGGAGCTCTGCTGATGAATAAGGGCACGAAATTTTTTCTCGTCTGTGTGGTTTCTGTTTTGTTTGCGGCTGTCTACATCTGGTACGCGCTGTCACGTTCAACGCGCCCGTTCCAGGACGTTGCACTTCCACCTGTTTCTATCATTTCTGACGTTTCGTCTGAAAGAGAGACATTCATACCTGAGCGCCCTGGGAAGTCCGATGCAAGGAGCCAGTCAAAGGGTCGAATGGATGTTTTAGACGGATCGGTTATGAGACATGGCGAAAAGTTGGCTTTGCCTCAGGACGCGGGCCGAGTGAAACAACCACTAAAAGTGCTCGTTCGGCATTTAGGGTTGGACCAGAGTTTTGGATTCTTGGCCATGGATTCTAGTCATCGAGATCCCGGTGGGCGTTACGCAACGAACTTGACTTGCCACCGCGTTCACTTCGCAGGAGGACGAGGTGTATGCCTAGTAGTTGAGCGAGGCTTCTTCACCACGTATAAAGCGGTGTTGTTCAACGAAGTCTTTTATTCAACTTTTACGTTGCCGCTCAACGGAATTCCGAGCCGGACAAGAGTGTCTCGAGACGGACGCCATGCCGCTATTACTGTGTTTGTCTCTGGGCACTCTTATTCCGAGGGGCGTTTCGCGACGGAGACGAGCATCGTCGACATGGAGACAGGAACCGTGTTAGTGGCGAATCTTGAGGAGTTCGATGTGATTCGTGACGGCGAGTTGTTCTCTGTACTTGATTTTAATTTTTGGGGCGTGACGTTCATGAAGGACAGTGACCGGTTCTATGCGACGCTTAGTACCAATGGAGTCTTTTTTTTGGTTGAAGGTAATATAGCCAGTCGACAGGCTTATGTGATTCGCGCGGGTGTGGAATGTCCATCGCTGTCTCCCGATGAAACACGGATTGCTTTTAAGAAGAGGTTGTCAACTGGTGCTCGGGTTGGATGGCGGTTGTCTGTGGTCAACCTTGAGACATTTCGAGAGATGGAACTGACAGAGAGTCGGAGTGTGGATGACCAGGTCGAGTGGTTAGACAACTCACGAGTGCTCTACGGTTTGCCGGATAAAGTGGGCTCGGCTACGTCGAACGTGTGGGTAGTGTCTGCCGATGGGACTGGTGCTCCAGAGATGTTCCTGGAAGACGCAGTGTCGCCGGCGGTCGTGCGGGAGGGCGATATGCCACTGTCCTGATTGGAGAGACTACCAAGTAACAAGTGCCACTGGGGTCAAGGTCGTGAGCTAACGACTTACTTCCAGCTGAAGGCTTGATTGAGGAGACGTTAAGTGTCGATCAATAAGATTCGCTTGCTTGTTTGTTGTGGTGTGTTCGTGACCACGGGCGTTGTCCTAACAGGCCAGGCCCCGGGGCGTCCGTCTGTTGCCATTCCGGAAATGCTTGTCGATCGGGGTTTGGTTGGATACGCGGACCGGATGAGCGTTCAACCTGGTGAGACCGTGAGTTTTATGGTGAGTAGTGAACTTCCGGAGTATCGCCTAGATATCGTAAGGCTGATTCATGGTGACCCCAATCCAGCGGGCCCAGGGATCAAGGAGATCGTCATCGACACAGCTATAAACGGAGAGTACGAGGGAAAACGCCAGGAACTCCCGTTTGGCTCGTACGTTGCTGTTTCCGATGATTCTGCACTCCAGTTAACAGGCAGTTTCACGTTCACGGCATGGATCGCACCTACGAGCCCAGGTGTCTCGTTCGGCACGCCCGGTCCACAGGGTCTACTAACGAAATGGTCAGAGACCGATCAAAGTGGCTACGGAATTGTAATTGATGAGACTGGACGGCTCGCGTTGTGGCTGGGTAGTGATGATGGCAGAATTGACCGTCTTCGGTCCGAACCGCAGCTTCGCACCTGGGCCTCAGCTATTCCTGGCGCCAACCGTCCACGCCCTCACGGTGTGACCACGTTTTGGTATTTCATCGCGGTAAGTTTCGATGCTTCTACCGGTCGCGTATTGTTGGTTCAGCAACCTAAAAATGCGTTTCCAGGCGACCCGACTAGAGCGGTCGTCGAGCGGACTACAGAGATTAAGGCAATTGGGAAAAATAATTTACCGTTACTCATTGCGGCCTATTGGAACATTGGTGCAACTGGGGAGCGTGCAGCTATCGGACACTACAACGGCAAGATTGACAATCCTCGTCTCTACGACCGTGCGCTGAAACAATCTGAAATTGAAGCTCTTCAACAGGGAAACGGTGCAGGTGATGAAATTGCGGACTGGGATTTTTCCCTCGGTATCGAATCGGATGTTGTGACTGATCGCGCGTCTCATCGTCTCCATGGGCGAACGGTAAATGCTCCTACACGCGCCGTAACAGGGCATAACTGGGACTTTACCGTGATGGACTACACAAAGGATCGTAGTCAATACGGGGGCATCTATTTTCATGACGATGACCTAGTCAATGCTCAGTGGGATGTTGGGGCTGCTCTTGACTTGCCGGAGGGTCTGCCGAGCGGTATTTATGCGGCTCGGCTTCGAACCGAAGACAGTGAGGATTATTTGCCATTCTTTGTTCGGCCACCACGCGGAACAGCGACGGCGAAAATCGCGTTTTTGGTTCCAACATTCAGTTACTTGGCGTACGGAGGAACTGGGCAGGACGGTTTTGGCCAACTGAGCCTGTACTCTACGCACAACGACGGCAGCGGCATTACCTATTCTTCGTTTCTTCGCCCCCTGACCAATATGCGACCAAAGATCGAAACGCGCAATCCGTGGCAGTTTATGGCGGATACGCATTTGGTAGATTGGCTTTATACCAAGGAATTTGACGTGGATGTGATTACTGACCACGACCTGCATCACGAAGGGCTTTCCCTGCTTGAACCCTACAATGTTGTCCTCACGGGAACCCATCCTGAATACACGTCAACGCAGATGCTCGATGGGATCAAAGCGTATCTTGAGCAGGGTGGGCGGTTGATGTACATGGGTGGCAATGGGTTTTATTGGATAACTGCGTTGGACCCAACGGGCACATATGTCGAGGTTCGACGCGAACATGGGACGGAGCATTGGCAGGGCGCCCCCGGCGAGACTTATCATGCCACGACGGGGGAGTTCGGTGGTCTCTGGCGGTTCCGCGGCCGTTCGCCTCAGATGCTCGTCGGTGTCGGGTTTACTGCTCAGGGCTTCGACCGTAATTCGCCCTACCGGCGGATGCCAGGTAGTTTTGATCCTCGAGTGTCGTTCATTTTTGAAGGTATTGAACGGGACGAACTGATTGGCGAGCATCCATCTCTTGTGTTGGGCGTTGGGGCTGCCGGTTCTGAACTCGACCGTGTTGACTATGCGCTTGGATCGCCATCACACACTTTGATCCTCGCGACGTCTTTTGGTCATTCTGATGCTTACCAACATGTCGTTGAGGAAGTCAACACATCCGACTCGCGTCAAGGTGGGACAGAAAACGTTCTTGTGAAGGCAGATATGGCCTACGCAGAATACTCTCAGGGTGGAGCAGTGTTCTCAACGAGTTCAATTGCGTGGAGCGGAAGTCTGTTTTTTAATGATTACGACAACAATGTTTCGCGCATTACGGAGAATGTGTTGAGACGATTTGCGTCAGACGAACCAATTCCATGGCCTGAGTTGTCGGCGGTTTCGAATGGAGAGTTGAGGTAGCGTGCGGAGGCTTGTGATCGGGTGTGGGTATTTGGGTAATCGTGTTGCGAAACTGTGGCGCGATACAGGAGATGAAGTTTATGCGACCACGAGAGGGGAACGTCTAAAGGCATTATCCGTAGCAGGGCTGCGTCCGCTCGAAGTTGATGTAACCGGTGACATTTCACCAGGAGCGTTCCCGGCCGCAGACACGGTCGTGTTTGCCGTCGGTCGGTCAGGGACAACGATGTTTGATGTGCACGGAACTGGTCTGCTGAGAGTACTCGATACCTTGCCTCAGTCAACGGGACGAGTGATCTATATAAGTTCAACGGGGGTCTACGCGCAAAATAGAGGTGAGTGGGTTGATGAGGCGTCGCCCTGCCAACCTGAACGGGAAGGTGGTAAAGCCTGTTTATCTGCGGAGCGTTTACTGTTTGGGCACGTACGTGGACGTGACGCGGTAGTACTGCGTCTTGCCGGTCTGTATGGAGAACGTCGGTTGCCATGGTTGACAAATGTCACTGGGGGCAATCCGATTCCCAGTTCCCCGGATGCGTACCTTAATTTGATCCATGTCGAGGATGCTGCCCAGGCCGTTGTGATCGCTGCTGCCTCGGGACAAACGGTTGTTGGTAGAACCTATAACATATCTGATGGCAGTCCCCCCGTACGGAGAGAATATGTGGAACTGTTGGCAAGCCGGTTGCGAAAGCCTGTGCCAATGTTTGAGGGGGGGAGTGGTCGGGGAAAGCGTGTGAGAAATGACCGAGTTGTTTGTGAACTTGGTCTGCGAACCGAATACGACTCGTTTCGTGAAGGTTTGGCCGTGAGTTGTCCTAAAGTTGGACGTGATCACGACGGCCCAGACAATTAGTGCCGCCGACGAGTCTCTCGGCGGTTAAGTGAGCCGTGCTTGAGAAAGCACACGATGTTGTTCAGAAGCCGTGAGTTCGAAGCGCCATTCAAACGCGGCGGCTAGAGTTTAGCCGTTAGCATTCGTTGGGGTTTTTCGTTGAAGAGATTTTCGTGAAAGAAGAACGAAACATGATCGGTACGCCTATTTTGTTGCAGTCTGAAGGGCGAGACTGTTGAAGCAGGTCTCCAAAGTTGCGGGCGATCCGCTCCAAGTAATTTTTCAGTATCACCAAGCCACGAAACACAGGCCGGAAAGCTATGCCAAGGGTCCTGGCTATATGGATTGGGCTACTCAGCCTAGCCCGTTTCGTCGGTATGAAGGGGCTCGGTTGGTCTCTCTTGAAAGAATCGTTCCTACGGAAAAACCTTGGTACGACGACGTTTTTGTTCAGGGCCGGCTCCAAACCGCGTCGGTGAGCGCACGGAGCATCTCCCAGCTCTTTTACGATAGTTTGGCGATATCGGCGTGGAAGAGTGCCGGCGATACCAGTTGGTCGCTTCGGGTCAACCCGTCGAGTGGCAATCTGCATCCGACTGAGGGATATTTGATCTCTGGTCCGGTTGAGGGACTCTGTAACGTGCCTGCAGTGTACCACTACGCTCCAAAGGAACATGGATTGGAGGTACGGGCGGAGTTTTCGGCAGGACTATGGAGCGAACTCTGCGAAAAACTTCCGTTGGGTACGTTTTTTGTTGGACTTACTTCGATACCGTGGAGAGAAGCTTGGAAGTACGGCCAACGGGCTTTTCGCTATTGCCAGCACGATGTAGGCCACGCCGTCGGTGCAATAAGCATCGCGGCGGCAGGGTTGGGATGGAGGACCACAGTGCTGGATGACATAGCCGCAGACGAATTGGAAGCACTCATGGGCACAGGTGGTGATGATGATGCCGAGCGGGAAGAGCCGGACGTCATGATAGCGGTGGTACCGTCTGTTACAGAGTCGAAGGAGAGCGGCTTGCAACGGGACCTCATTTTGAAGTTTGCATCTCTTGACTGGCACGGCACGCCTAATCAATTGAGTCCATCGCACGTGGATTGGGGGGTGGACGAAGCTTTAGTGGCAACGCGAAAACCTTGTATCACTGGGCAATACGAACCGTTTTCGGATCCAATGTCGGTCTCTCCAGGAGGAGACGTTCGACAGATCTCTCTTCGTAAGATGATTCGGCGACGCCGAAGTGCTGTGGCAATGGATGGAAAAACGAGAATACGACGGGAGATATTTTTCGGCATACTTCAAAAGACACTCGTCAGATCGGGTGCGGCTCCATTCGGAACACTCCCGTGGAAACCGCATGTTCACTTGGCTGTCTTTGTACACCGAATTGATGATCTTCCTATGGGTCTCTATTTCCTAATTCGCGATCGTTCGCAGATAACAGCGCTTCAAGACGCAATTGGCCCTTCGTTCCAGTGGAGGCGCCCCGATGGTTGTCCGGATGGACTTGACCTATATTGCCTGATTGAAACGGATACTCGGAACGCCGCACGCCAGATATCCTGTTTTCAGGATATTGCCAGCGATGGGTGTTTTAGCATCGGTATGATTGCTGAATTCGAAGAACCATTAAGAAGGTACGGCCCATGGTTTTATCCTCGTCTTTATTGGGAGGCCGGTGTTATCGGGCAGGTGCTCTACTTAGAAGCAGAAGTTCAGGGCATTCGGAGTACCGGTATTGGCTGTTATTTTGATGATCAAATGCATGACGTTCTTGGGCTCAAAGACCGCGGCTACCAAGACCTTTATCATTTTACAATTGGGGGGCCTGTCGAAGACACGCGATTGAGAACGCTTCCGTCGTACCCAGACTCGTAGCGAATCGATGTTGCGCCTGGTGGAGAAAAATCGTAGATGATTAGTGAGAACGTTCGATAAAGAGAGCGGGCAGGCATAATAGTCAGACACTGGGAGAACACGTACTTGAGGAGACGCGAAATGATTAGCCGGTCGACTGTGTTATTCGCCATCGTCGCTTTAATAATGTTCGAGGTGATAGCGGTGCCCGTATGGGCTCAGTCCAATTTCGGAGCCCGAACTCCTTGGGGCGATCCCGACCTGCAAGGGGTCTGGTCATACGCCACACTCACGCCGTTGGAACGTTCTCCTGATGTCGACGGTAGGGCGTTTTACACACCGGAAGAAGTAGCAGCGTATACCACGATCCGTAAGACCGACCGCCCGGATCGCCCAGGCGTGGATCCGGGTGGGTATAACTCACACTGGCTGGACGGTGGTTGGGTGCTACCGGACAATCGCACCTCTCAGATCGTCGATCCGACAACCGGTCGACTTCCGCTTAATGCTAATGGACAAGCTAGAGTCGCTGCACGTCGAAGTTACCGTGACATGCATCCAGCCGATTCTTGGCTGGACCGTACAAACTGGGACCGGTGCCTCACGTATCATGGTGTGCCGCCGGTAGGTACGAACTACAACAATACTTACCATATCCTTCAGACACCAGATGTTGTGGCTATCCATGTTGAAAACATTCACGATGTTCGAATTATTCCGATCGGGGACCAGCCACGGCTTGATGATTCGATCGAGCAATGGAACGGTGATTCACGAGCATTTTGGGACGGTGATACGCTAGTCGTTGAGACGAGAAATTATGCTGACAAGACTGAGCTACGTTTTTTGTCGACCACTAATACACGAGCCGTTGAGCGCTTTACTCGGGTCGACTCGGACACAATCGCCTATCAGTTTACGATAGAGGACGACAAGATTTACACCCAGTCTTGGACGGTCGATCGACCGATGGCTCGGCTCGATGACTACATCATTTACGAGTACGCATGCCACGAGGGTAATTATGCGATGATCAATATCCTCGCTGGGGAGCGTGAACGCGAGCGACGCGAGGCTGCGAAGAAAAAGAACCAACCGGAGTAACGCCTGAATACTACGAAGGAAGAGTCACTAATAATCTGGCGTGCAACGCCGTAATTGTTTTTCACAGGCATTCGCATCCGGTTGTGTGGCGGTTCGCAAGCTCTATTTTGTTGCCTCAAATGGTCCCATGGTGTGTCAGCGTTCTTATTTTTCTTCAAGTTTTCCAAGACGTCTTTCGATCTCGATAAGTTTATGGAGAATGATGATGTGAGTTTTCTTCGCATCAATGCCGACAGGACTGGTTTCACTGCTGATGAGTTTCTCGATGTCGTTGTATATGTTGTCAGGGATGTTCGTCTGCATGGGGCGAGTCTCCTTTTGAAAATAGAAGGTGTTGCTCCTGTCTCTAACTGTTACACACAAGAATGTAACTTGCTTGTTACATAGACATTACGTTCAGCCTTCCGTTGGTGGTTCGATCTTCAACTGAGAATTGCAAGTATGTCGTGGACGATCGATCGAAATGCCCCGTAGGCATCGAGTTGGGTAACTATAACCAAGAAAATAGGCAGTGCGAAGGATCGCGCGCTACGATTAAGAGGCGATAGTTCAGACCACTGTGCTACGTCACTATGGCTTCGTGGTTTTACATTGGTGTCTTTGATGTCACTTAGTGTTGACGGCCGTTCGGTTCGTGAGAGAGTGGAGTATGTCGGACGGCGCGTCTTCCGAGACGGACGCCATGCCGCCAGAGCAGCGTGGCTCGCGCTGCGTGAATTGGTTCAGAGTGATGATTTAACGTTTGCTTCTTCGATTGCCTACTACGCACTTGTCTCTCTGTCTCCTCTCCTACTGTTACTCTTCTATTTTTTTGGTCGTGTGTCAGCGGATCCTGTTGGTCGCACAGCTCTCATCGAGTTTGTGCTGCAGTATTTTCCCCAAGGTGTTGACTTCATTACGACCCAGCTTGAAGAAGTGCAGGAAGCCACGTTTAGTTTGGGCGCGACCGGAGCTCTCGTCATGGTTTGGTCTGCGTTGGGTGTATTTCGCGCCATCAGCTCCGCGGTTGACCATGCGTGGAATGTAGAGACCAATCGCAGCTTCCTAGGGCATCAGGTGTTGGCGTTCCTGATGCTAGTTGCGGCAGCTGTCGTTATGTTGTCAGCACTGCTGGTCGTTAGTATGACCGAGGTCATGGCGAGTACTTGGTTTGGCCAGTTTGCCAGTGAGGTGCCAGGGCTGGAACCGGCGATCGAGGCTGTGCTGCAATACCCTGCGACCCTGCTGCTGATCGGGGTGGTGGGGCTTATTCTTTACTTCGTCCCGAATACCAACGTCCGCGTGAGTGATATCTGGATCGGGGCGGTCCTCACTGGTGTGCTTTGGCGTTTGGCTCTAGCCGGTTTTTCATGGTACTTGGGTGTGGCTGCTTTCAGCGTTCATGGTTCTGTTGGTGCAATCGTGGTATTTCTGCTTTGGGTTTACGTGTCGGCGACGATCCTTCTGTACGGGGTGGAATTTAGCGCCGCCTTCGCAAACCTTCGGCGGGCGGAGGTCGTCGACCCTGCAGAGCAAGTGCGCACCTCGCGGTAGCCTTAGGACCATCAGAATAGCCATTTGACATTGGTTGTCGACACTGCAGCTACAATAGCCAGAGTTTGTTCTGGGTAATCTAACTGGGCTGGAGGTAATTGATGCGGTTCATATTGTTTCTGACAGTCTTTGTCTGTCTCGGCTTTGTAAGTGCATTCGCGCAGGATCCATTTTCGAATGTGACGAATGCTCCTCGTCCATCCGAGTTCATTCATTGGGATGCGGATTCATTTGCTGAGTTCAAGGGCGAGCTCGAAGTTCAGCTTCGCGAAGGACCTGGCATTCTCGGTACGCCGTTCGCCGTCACGAATGCGCTCCCTCGGGCTGACCATCGACGGCATGACGTACAGATCATTCATCGGGCGGGCTACACTCAGCCTGAGATTCACGAAACAAAGTGGGATATATACGTAATCTTGGACGGGTCGGGAACTGTCTTGCTGGGAGGTGAGCGTGTGAATTGGGTGGAGGGCCTGTCACGAGAAGAGCAGCGTCCTGGGCTAAGCGGTGCGAAGGAGTTTCGAATAACAAAGGGAGACATCCTTCACGTGCCAGCCCGGTCATGGCATCAAGTGAAGGTTGCGGACGGTGCGTCCATAACCTACGCGCTAGTCAACGTGTTCGAGGACTAGCAGAACGTTTTTGGAGGTGATGCCCATGTCACGATCATTTATTCTCTGTGTTTTGTTTCTAAGCCTCTTTGGTATTAATTCTGTCGCGACCCAGACCTGTGATCCGAACGGAGAGATTCAGTTTGTCTGCGGACTCATCAATCCTGAAGATTTGTACCAGGTTCCGGGTACGCCGTGGGTCATTGCGTCGGGACGGGTATCGGATGTAGATGGACCAATATTTGCGGTGGACGTTCGAAATCACCGGTCCCGAGTGATCTTTCCGGAAAACGCTGTATTGCCCGAGCACGATACTGCTAGCTTTCAAGCCTGCCCCGGCCCAAACACGAGTAGTTTCCAACCGCATGGTCTCACACTAAGAGAAGGTACTGGTGGAATACATACCTTGTATGTTGTTGGTCATGGTGCGAGGGAAGCGATCGAGGTATTCAATCTGGATGTTCGTGGTAGTTTTCCCTCTCTTCAATGGGTCGGTTGCATTGTTGCTCCAGAAGGCACTAGACGGATCAATTCAATCACGGCGTTACCAAACGGGTCTATTGCAGCAACAAATTTTGATACGAGTGGCGGCGAATTGTGGGAATGGCATTCGACTAGTGGCTGGACGGAAGTCTCAGGAAGTCAGATGCCAGGGCCCAACGGTCTTGTTTCTTCCGCGGACGGTCAGTGGTTTTATGTCGGCGGGTGGAGCGATCAAGCTCTGGTGCGTTTATCACGGGGCAGAACCCCAGTTCAAATTGATGCGGCGCCCGTCGGATTCAACGTCGATAACGTGCGCTGGGGAAATGATGGAGATATTGTCGTTGCCGGACATGTTACGCGGTGTGATGGTTCCAGCCCCTGTGAATTGTCGGTGGCTCGTGTCGCGAAAGTGAATCCGAATACGCTAAGCGTCAAACAGCTTGTTGACTATAAAGGAAATGAATTTTTTAGATTGGGAACGGTCGCTATAGAGGTCGGCGATGAGATCTGGGTCGGGGGTATACGAGGAAGCCTCGGTATCGCCAGATTTCCCCAGTAGAATTCATTTTGCCGAACAATCAGCAGGCGGCTCGGCTAACAGTTCGTTGCCATAAAAACGCGAATCGGCGTGCTGCAATTCGACAGTGAGCACATAGTGACGAAGATAGAACACCCGCGGTTGTTAGTGATATTGCTGGTTGTTCTGCTGTGTCCGTTTTCGGTATACGCGCAAGTTGGCGAGACTTTCATGGCGTCTGTCACGCGCGTAGCGGATGGTGATACGGTTACCGTTTTTCACGATGGTGGTTCGACACGCATCAGACTTGAAGGCATCGATACGCCGGAATTAGACCAGCCCTTTGGAACGCAGGCGCACGCGTTTACGTCATCTCGAGTCTTAGGCGAAGAAGTGACGATTTCGGTTCGCGATGTTGATCGCTATGGTCGTTTAGTTAGTCGTGTCTACATCGATAGCATTGATCTCAGTGTCGCGTTAGTATCCGCGGGTCTCGCATGGCACTACACTCGATATTCAGACGACCAGCTTCTGACACGTGCTGAGGTGGAGGCGCGCAAGAAGAGAACAGGCATTTGGAGTCAGGAAATGCCTGTGCCGCCGTGGGAGTTTAGGCGGCGATAACACTCTGTTATTTATGCGTCTCTGCCGCTAGTCATGAAATTGGACTAGGGCTCTTCCTGGCGCGATTACTTCGCCGTTCGTGTTCTTGAGGTGAATGTCGACCTCGACATGCCCCGTCGCTTGGTCGACGGCCGTGACTGTTCCGCCAGTGTGGAGACGTTCACCAACAAAAGCGGCGCGGCGATTTGAGTACTCGAGTTCGAGTAACTCGCCGTACTTGCCGGCCCAATCCGTGACGACCTGCGAAAGCCAGTCGCCTTGGAGGGGCCCGTCGACTACGATGCCCGCGTGTTTCTCGACCTGTGTCGCATAGGGTTCATCGAAGTGAATGCGGTGGGGATTCCAAATAGCGGCATTGTAGAGAAAGAGCGAAACATTCGAAGGCTCGAACGTTCGGCTACCGAGCGAGTTCCCGACCTGGACATCCTGAAGACGTGGCATAGTGTTCGTCATTGAAACTCTATCTGAAGATCCGGCGTCGCATCTCTTCCATCACAGGGTTCCCGGTCTCAGTTGTGACGGTCACGCTGTACTCGATGAAAATCAATGGTCCGCTACGTCCCTGTTTCTCGTAGATATCATTCAATGTCCGGGTGAGCAGTAGAGTATCTCCGGGTTTGATGGGACGGTGGTATCGATTTCTGACGCCACCGGCCATCACGCGTTTGAGAGGCAGATCTGGCATAAGTGGGTCGGCTGTGAGGCCATCCGGTCGAAGTTGCGTAATCGGTACTAGCCGTTGGTGTGCGTTAAAAAGAAACATGGGCGGGGCTTCGTCACCTTTGCAATACTTTTCTTGGCGTTGTTCGGTAGCAATTGAGTATTTCACGATGTCACGTCTAGTGACATCGAAGCGCACCGAAGGCTCAGACCGTCCAATCCACGTTTTGATTTCAGCGGTTATTAGGCTGGACATTTGAATGGGGGGCTGTAAGACGAAATTCCGGAACTGTGAGGGCATCGTCTACATGCTGGTAGTCGACTATGACCTGGCTGCCAAGGGAAAGAATGTCAGCCGTGGCGGCGACCAGTGGTGCGACCATTCGTATGCCGTCGGTCAGGTCCACTGTGACCAGTACATACGGTACTTCGCTGATGAAACTCGGATGAAAGGCGTGGTGGCAAACCGTCCAACTGTAGACGTGACCGAGACGTGATGCTTGAAACCATTCATGGCGCAACGAATAACAGACGCTGCACATTGGGCGTGGATAGTGGCGAGGTGTTTTGCAGTCGGCGCATCGTTGAAACATGAGTCGGTGGGCTCGAAGACCGTCCCAGTATGGCTTGCTCTCGACGGTTGGATCGGGATGGATTCCTTCCTGTTCCGTAGAGCTCATGCTGCTCTCATAATAGCAATGGAACCATCTCCTAGGTCTCCATATCCGGTAACGAGTCCGACGACCGCGTTTGTGACTTGGCGGAGGCCGCCATCTCCTCGGAGCTGTCGGACGAGTTCGACAACATGGTTCAGACCGGCAACGTGAGCTTGGGAAAGCAGACCACCATGGGTGTTGGTCGGGAGGGCTCCGTGCAAACTGAGTCTGTCATGTTCGACAAAGGCGCCGCCCTCACCTTTGTCACAAAACCCGAGGTCTTCTAGTTGGCAGATGACCGTATAGGTAAAGCAGTCATAGATCTCCGCGACATCGATTTCGTCGTGGCGCACCCCTGCCATCGCGAATGCGTGGGCAGCTGCCTTGGCTAACCCCAGGCGGGTCATATCCGGTCGTTGGGTAATGGTGCTCGGGGAGTCTGGATGTCCCACGGCCATTCCTGACAATAGCACTGTCGGACTGGGCATATCTTGTGCCCGTTCCGCGGCGCTAATTACCACGGCTGCCCCTCCATCACTTTCTAGGCAGCAATCCAATAATCGAAAGGGGTCGGCGATCATTCGCGATGCGTGATGCATATCCACGGTCAAGGGCGTTTGCATCAAAGCGTTGTCGTTCAGGATGGCATGGTTACGCATTGTGACCGCGACCTGTGCAAACTGTTCCGAGGTTGTTCCATAAAGTTCCATGTGCCGCCGGGCCATTGGCGCATAAAACTGGGCGGGTGCGTTTGCTCCAATTGGGGACTCAAATTCAGCAACCACTCGAAATTGTTGCATCCGACCAATACGGTTTCCTATCCGTGTTCCAGAGTAACCGGCGCGCCCCAATGGAATGAGTACATGTGTTGCCACTCCTGTGCTCACGGCCATGGCAGCGCACTGGAGAGCCGCCACGGCGCTCGCGCCTCCGAGGGGCGTGGTGGCTGAAAATCGTAAATCTTCCGTTCCGAAATTCGTCATCAGGTCTTCGGCCGTGACGGTTCCACTGGAATAGGAGATGATGCCGTCTATATTTTTTGGCGTCAGCCCTGCGTCTTGAATCGCTGCCATTGAGGCTTCCAAGGTCAGTTCGAGAGCACTTTTGTCTGTACCTCGACAATGCAGTGTTTCACCAATGCCGGTGATAGCCGCTTGATCTCGTAGGCCCGTGGGTGGACTCACAACGCTTCTTCCTTAGATGTAGGAGATCGTGTATTTTCGGCGGAGACGTTATCGAAAGCGAGAGCTGGTCCCCCTCATCCTTGTGAGAAGGGCCAACTCGCGGTTGAATCTTCGTAGTCGGCTCACACTGGAACCGACGTGTTGCTAGTTAGTTCGTCATCGTTGGGGCCGGCCAGTTTTCGTCGATTGGCTTCGACGGGTCGGCAGTGATCTTCAGGTCAGCGCAGTGGTGATAGGAATAGCCACCTGGCTGGTTATACCTGTGGTCTGCCATGAATTGGATTACCTGCAGAGTACAGTTTTCGCAGTTGATGTTTGGGATCGGGATGTCAGCTTCCCACGGCGCCATCGGAGTCTCAGGTCTAAAGGAAGCAGTTTCACCTTTTTCCGGATCTGGATAGTGAATGAACAGGCCGTCAGCGATGACAGGAATTTGCGGCGGGCTTTGAATCGTTCCCCAGACTGAATACAGGCCTCGGTCTGTGTACTTCTCAAACGCAAACGGGTCCGCTGGCAGCTCGTTCCGGGAGTTCACAGAAAGTGCAACCCGGTAGTGGCCGGAATGGTAAATGGTTTCCTGAATCTTTAAATGTAGTTCGGACCCACCGGTGATTTCAGTGATGGCACCTGTAAGAAGCTCGTCGTTTTCGCCATTCGGCTCTCCGCCGCAGGGTCCGGCCTTCTGAGGGTCGCCAAGCTGATTTTCTTCGATCCATGATGCAGGCTCAAGCAAAATGAAGTGAGCGTCAGTATCGACTGGCAGCATCGGAAGTGCGATTGCTAGAGCGAATAGGAAACGCTGGTATAGTTTCATTGGTCTTCCTCCTCGATAAACGCGTGCGAGCGGATTATCTCGCGTTCTGGGTCGCGGCCATACACTGATGGCTCGTCTCAAAGTGGGCATTATTGTAGCTGTTTTGGCTGGGTCACGCGCTAGGAAAGACCCTCCTAGCCAGTCGGGATGAGTGCTGACGCGAGCAGCAGGAAAACCCTTTAAGCAAAGGAGTGGTTCTACTGGGACCGGTGTCTGAGCCACAGTGCGGAGTTGCTGAAAAAGATGGATTCATAAATGAAATTTTGCGAATTCGCTGCGTCGATCGTCTGATTCGTGATTTTGTTTGCCGGTCAGAATCTTTATCTTTTACTTGCTGCGTCGATTGTGAAAACAAATAATTGAATCGGCTGCTTCCCCCCAGTAATCTAGTTCGCAATCAAGGTTCAGAATTAATGGCAGACAACTGTGAGTTCTTTGAGTCTAAATATGACGCCGCTCGGGCAAGAGCGGGACGACGCATTGAGGAAGTTGCACTGGGTCAGAGTGTTGGTCTGAACGGTTATACCACGGTGGTAGAAGCTGAGACACTTTGCGAGCACCTCGACCTCGAAACGACGGCTACGCTACTGGATGTCGGGTCTGGTCAAGGCTGGCCTGGCTCGCATATCTCTAGGATGGCGGGGTGTCGCCTAGTCTCTGTCGATGTTCCATGGAATGCACTGCAGATGGCGAAGACTCAGCCGGGAACAGTGGCCGTCCGGGCTCGTGGCGGCTCACTTCCATTTCGCGGTGACAGCTTCGACGCTATCGTTCATGCTGACGTATTTTGTTGAATGCTCGAAAAACTCTCCGTGCTGCGAGAGTGTGACCGGGTCCTCAAGAGGGGGAGGCCAATTGCTGGGTACGTTATCCACATTGCCCCAGGAGTCACTAAGGCCAAAGCGCGTCGAGCCGCCGAGTTGGGGCCATCGGACGTTATGGCTCCGGCCTCATTTGAGACGCTCACCCAAGCCGTTGGACTGACCGTTGTGTTCTCCGAGGATGTTACCGCAGCATTCCGCACGACGTGTGCGGCACTAGCGGATGCACGCAGAACACTGGAAGACGAATTGCGGCTTGAAGAAGGCGATGAATTTTACGAAGAGGAACGACGAAAAAAACAATCGATGCTGCAGGGGATCGATGAGGGAATTCTGCGTCGGTCTTTCGTTGTGGCTAGAAAATAGCGTTTAGGAGAATCACTGGGACGGCGCTCCCATTAGTGGCCGACAGGAAAGTTCTGAGGGCAGTGGCGTTCCCGTAGGTTTCGTTGTGAAATGAACCGACCGATTGAGTCGCTTTTTGCAAATGAGTGAGGCTCGCATCATGTTTTGTAGAGTGCTAATTTGACTAGAACTAAGGAGGCCGTAATGGGGCGATGGGTACTAACGGTAGCTATTTGTCTAGGGGTGGGGTTGTCGCCTGTGGTGGTTGAGTTCGCTCAGGCCGGTCAACTCCAAGATGAAGTTCACCCGGTGTCGCGCAGTCGCTTGCCTCCCATTGACCGAGCGGAACTCGACGTGGCACGACGTGAGGCCTATGACACGGCCGTTCGGAGCGACGAATCGAACGGCGTCTTAGTTGGTGCAGCAGGACTGAGGCTTCATGGTTCTGGCACAGACCTTCGGTTTTCGGGTCCACTCGGCCGTCGACTGACCGAGCTTGCGATATTGACGACCGCCCGAGAACACGACCAGCCATATGAGTGGGCATTGCACGAACTCGATGCGCTAGCGGTCGGGTTAGATGAGGTGCTGATCGACATTGTTCGACATCGGAAGTCGACCAGTGGTGTAGGTGACCCGGAAGCCATGATTGTCGAGGTTGGCCGCGAACTGTTCACGACGCGTCGACTCGATTCGGCAACGTATGCTCGTGCGCTCACGAGGTTGGGAAAAACCAACCTTGTCGACCTCATTGACTTAATGGGTCGTTACGCGTCGACAGCAGCAACGTTAACCGCATTTAATCAGCAGATGCCGATGGGTTGGCGGCAATCCCTCCCGCTGCCATTTTCGTATCCCAACGACATTTACCAGGATTCCAGGAGTCGTCTTCCGCTCCGTTCGGGTCCATATCAGACATCCGTGACAGCACTTTATGGTCGAATGGCGTCACCAGGAGGACTCGGTCCTGGGCAAATTCGTGCGTACGGGGATGGGATACAGACGCTTGAGGCGAGAGTCGGAAAGCGATTAGTGATGCTGGCGATCTTAGTGACAGCTAGAGCACACGACTCGCAGTATGAATGGACAATGTATCGACCGCGTGCGCTTGAGTCCGGTCTGGAGTTGCATGTGATCGACGTCATTCAATACGACAGACCGATTGATGGCCTCAATGAGAAGGATGCCGCGCTAATTGGCTTTGCTCGTGAATTGTTCGGTGACTACAACGTATTCTCTGGAACTTACGTACGTGCCCTGGCCGCGTTTGGCCAGACCGACCTTGTCGACATCGTCGCTTTAATGGGCGCACACGCAGCGGATGCTGCCGTGCTGGCAGCTTTCGACCAACGGCTTCCGGAGGGTGTCGAGCCGCTGTTATCGTTCCCGTAGCGAGTTGGAGATAGCTGTGACAGAAGCAAACCGCAAACGTAGAATTAAGCTGGGCACGTTTCCGGCTGATCAACAAGTCACTGAGTAAACTAGTTCTCTGGCGACCCAACGACGTTTGATGATTGGGTTGTGCCGCGAAGAACACCTGCCTGGAGGACTGACGGCCAAGTTTTGGGCTAATTCGGTCGGCTGCGATGTCGGAATTATTTGTAATTCATTGAATCAGTCGGTCGCTCACGGTAGGCTAGCCACGTCGACACTCGTTTTCGTTGTTGAGAAGTTTATGAGTGCTTGGGTTTGCTTCATTCCGAGGGCTCGTGTTTTCGTTGCGAATAATGACGTCAGTTTTGTAGGGAGGGTTGAGATGCACCGTCGTTTTCGAATGGTCGCGATTATGCTTGTTATCGGCGTGATGGCGCCGACCTTGGCATTTGGACAGACTCAAACTGAGAGCAACTCGGAACCGGGTTGGAAAATGCCGCGCCTGGTGAACGGGCAACCCGACTTGCAGGGTTACTGGACCATGCAAACGTTCACGCCGATGGAGCGACCTGAGTATTTGGATGATCAAGCCTTCTACACCGAGGAGGAGTGGGCACAACTTCAGGCGCAGCTCACCGTTGACGGTGCTGACCCTCTCGCCCGTCACGTCATTACCATCGCTGACCCAGAAGAACGAGACCGGGTCCTCGACCAGAGTCACCGTGACGAAAACTATGTCCACTACGACAATGCCATCTGGTTGGCGACGCGTGTGCCCAAGGGGTTGTCGAGCCGGCGCACCTCGTTGATCACCGACCCGGCAGATGGTCGAATTCCAGCACGAAACGCGCAGGCTCAAGCGCGAGCCGAGATTCGACGCTCTGCGCGTGGAGACCGTGGAGCCTTTGATGGTTATGAATTACGCCCGCTCAGCGAGCGCTGTATCTACTACGGATACAACGGCCCTCCACTGCAAAACCCTTCATACAACGACATCCACCAGATTTTCCAGACTTCGGATCACGTGGTGATCTTCACCGAACAGAATAACAATCCGCCTCGAATCATTCCCATCGATGGACGACCTTCCATTTCTGAGAACATTCGTCAGTATCCTGGTGACTCACGCGGACGATGGGAAGGTGACACCCTGATTATTGAGAGTAATCATTTTAACGACCGGACAGCGTGGCAAGGTTCGAGTCGTGATCTCAAGGTCGTGGAGCAGTTTACCCGCGTGTCTGACGACCGGATCCACTATGAGTTCACCGTCGAAGACCCGGCTACTTGGGATCAGTCGTGGAGCGCCGAAATTCCGATGGTGGTTACCGAGGGACCGATGTACGAGTACGCTTGTCATGAGGGCAATCACGATCTCCCTCATATTCAGGAAATTTATCGAAACATTGAACGGCAAGAGGCCGAAGGGACCAGGTCTGAACCCTGAGTCTGTCGAAGATGGAGATCGCGTATCTCTTGATCGCGGTCCTCGGACTCGTCGGTACATGGTATTTCAATCTCTTGTGGTTTCTGACAGTCGACAGTCCGCCGCTGAGTGAGACCATGGCTCCACCACTCGTCAGGTCCATCGTGATTGACCTTTGGGTTGTTTTACTGACCTTTCTTGTCTGGCTTATCCCGGAAGCGAGACGTCTGAAGATCAGGCATTGGTGGGTTTTTGTTGCGCTGAGAATCTTCGTGGCGTTTGCTTATCCGTTATTCATGTTCTTGAGAGAACGCAAACTCCGCCTATTAGCGAATTGACCGCCTATATCGCTCCTCATCCCGCGAGGTCAGGTGACCCAGCAGATTAACGACAGAAGCTACTGTAGGTGATATGAATTTAGGTGCTCCTTTTTTTCTATGGTTAGCCGGGCGCTTTGAGATTTGAGTTTTAACGGTTTCGTGTTCCAAGAGAGCCCTTGGTAACAGAATCTGCAGGGTATAATCGTCGGAACGTCTATTATTCTCGTCTTTTTGGAATAGTGTTTTGTCTGGAGGAAGTTATGCGGTTTCGATTTTTCAGCATCGCTGTAAGCTGTGCCGTGCTACTGGCCAGTGTGATGAGTGCTTCGGCACAGGAGTCGTCCAGTAGTGTCGTTGTGACTAATCCGACCTACACTTTCATTCCGATGGAGATTGATGTCGATCGTCCCGCGGCCGAAGTATGGGCGCGTGTCGGAGGCTATTGTGACATCAGCGAGTGGTTTGGGATTCCATGCACGATCACTTCCGGTGAGGGAGACGAGTTCGGATCAGTCCGAAGCGTTGCTGACGAAATTCTCGTCGGGAGGACGGAGCTTTCGTACACCTATACTCAGGCGCCTAGGGAGGGTCAGCCGTATAACCTCTACCATGGGACGCTTGAGGCTCGGCCCGTCACGGCGACCACGTCGAAGTTGGTCTATACCCTGGTCTTCGATAACTCGATACTGGACGACGATGCGGCTCGTGAAGCAGACCGCGAGCGCAGAGTTGGCGCCTTCACGCGGGCACTGCAAAACATGAAGACCCTTGCCGAAGGTGGCACGCTGCCGGCGCGATGAGCAATGGGGGTCTGGCGAACCTGGAGTGATAACAGCTAATAAGGGTTACTGCTGTTGAAACGTTTGTCTGGACGGATTCAGAACTGAACCCGCACACCACCGTTAATCACTCGGCCATCGAGTGGTGCCCACGCGTCGACGGTCCATCGACCGTCGACGGCTCGGTCTTGACGTAAGATGGGATCCCATCGCGTTTGACGCACACCGGTTAGGTTTTCGCCATTGAGGAAGAGCCGTAGCGGTCCGAAACGCCGTTCAGCTAACACTCCAAGGACGATGTACGGCTCGCCGATATCACGATACGGATTAGCTTCGAGTCGCTGCCGGCCCGTATAGTAGACCTCCACGCCGAGGCGGCCGTCTTCGTTTTCGGCCATGCCGACTAGGCCGAAGCTATGGCGAGGCGTCTGCGCAACGTCATTGCGAATTCCCAGCACTGATTCTCGTGCCTGCACATAGGTGTAACTCGCGGTGAGAGCGAATGGTGATTGTCGGAATGTACCGAGTAATTCCGTGCCGACATTAGTTATTGGTTCCAGTAGGTTGCGGAGAATATAGGTTGAGCGATCGACGTGGACTGGATCGGAGACGTGAGACCGGAAAAATGTCGCCGTAAGCGCGAACGGGCCTTGGGTACGAGTAACATCGATCGATGCGCTGCGGCCGCGTTCTGCTCGTAACGAACCGTCTAGTGTGAGGCGAGTAAGACCGGCGGCTTCGGTTTCTTCGGTGAGCGGTGTGGACCCGAAGAATCCGCTACCGGCCGAGAGCCGCGTCGACCAAGCACCGGACCGAAACAGTGCTGATGCGCGCGGGCTGAGAAACCATCCATATTCGCTATGTCGGTCGAGACGGCCACTCAGTGAGACCGCTAGCCACGGTCGTATGTCGACATCGTCTTGGATGAACACACCAGGAGTGGTGAACGCGTAGGCGAACTGCGGTAGGTCCGTCGGCAAATACGCGTCCTGCTCTACTGCGAGACCAGCGACCCATGTATGTCGTCCGTGTGAGTTTCGCAGCGTGATTTCAGCAAAGCCGGTATTGTGGCGGTCAGACTCGAGGTTTTCACCAAAGACGTGGTCATGTGACTGCCGTGCCATGGTAGCGCGAACAGTCACGACCGATTTGCCACGTACGGTCTGCCACATTGCGCCAAGGTCAAATCGTTTCGTGTCGAGTGATTCTCGGTACGGCATGCCAGTTTCCGGTAACGTGGCTTCCGGTTGCGTGCCTCCGGCGCGGTGCTCAACAGTTGCGCCGATAGTCATGAACAAGGATTGTCCCTTGCCATCGTTCCAAAAGAAGCGTGGTCTCGCGACGCCTCGTTCGTAGTGAGCGAGGTCGGCCCAATCGTCGCCGTCGACGTCAGTTTGGTTTTGCCAATGACCGCCACCCACGAAGGTTGCCCCCCATGACTTAGACAGCGGCGACGACAACCACAGCACGCCGTCTGTCGCACCTCGCGTCGACTGATTAAAGAGGAACTCCCGTTCGGGTTCTTCGCCAGGGCGCCGGGAGAGGAGATTCACGACCCCTCCCATTGCCCCTGCGCCGTACAGTGCTGATGCCACACCTTTGATCACTTCGACTTGGTTGAGGTCCATCGGTGGAATTTGGAGCAATCCAAGACCGCCAGGCTGACTCCCGTACAGTGGGAGTCCGTCGGAAAGAAAGCGCGTGTAGCGGCCCCGCATACCTTGAATGCGAACACTGGCTGCGCCGAGCGATGGAGATGTCGCCTGGACTCGCATCCCTCCCATTTCATTCAGCATCATGACGATATCACCTGGCGTCATGAGCATCTTTTCTTCGATTTCTTCTCGGTTGAGAACCTCTACGCGAAGCGGCTGATCTTCGATTCGACGGTCGGTTCTAGTGCTGGCAACGACGGTGATCTCCTCTTCGATGGGTGGTTGTGTGACGAGGGCGATGTGCACGACACGGTTGTGTCCTGAAACGATGTTGACGGAGGTCGTGGCTGGAAAGAATCCGTCGGCGACGACCATGATTTGAGTATTTCCTGGTTCCACAAAAACGGTCGCAATACCTTCATCATCGGTTAGGGTCGTGGTTCCGTTCACGACGACCTCGGCATCTTTGACGGCTTGTTCGGCAGTGAATACCTCGACGCGTATCGGCGCGAGGTCCTGTCCGGCAAGCACGCACACGGCGCTGGTAATCAAAGCCATGGCGACGTTGGTTCGTGTCAAAACTGACATTGCATCATTTCGATTTGTGGTCGTTACGACATGGAATTTGGTCTCGGATATCGATGATACGTTACCGGCTATGTGCAGAATTAATGTCGATACCAACGCATTGGTTCGATCTTCGCCTTTTTTCTGGAGAGGATGCGAGGAATCAAGCGCCTGCGAATAAACTCTTACCTACTGTCATAGACTGTCTTCTCGAAGGTCTCAAAGAGCCCTAAAGACGCTTTGTCGGCGAATGGAATGATCTGCGTAGCGTAGACTCCGCCAACGCCGCTTTGAATGTCGATCCAGTAGAACGAGTTGGCCAGTCCCGCCCAAGCCAAACTTCCGGCGGGGCGTCCAGTGGGCGTTTCTTCCTCGTTAATCATGAAGGTTAGTCCCCAACTCTTGTTGAGGCCCGGGAAAAACTCGGCGTCGTTGCTGAATTCGAGACTGCTGCGTGGAGTGGTCGCACTCTGAGCGCGCCTATCTGGTTTTCCGCCATTTGGTCGACTGTCGCGGGTTTGAGGATTTGTGTCCCGTTCGAGGTTCCTTTATTCAGGATCATGCGGACAAACTTCGCGTAGTCGCCGATCGTGGAATACAAACCGCCGCCGCCCATTTCGAATTCCGGCTCCTGTGGAATCTCGAGTTCCATCTGTGGTGCGAACTCAGTTTCGCTAAGGCGAGCATGAATCTTGGCCAGGCGATCGCGCATCGCGTTTGTCAGTTTGAAGGCGGTACTGTTCATGCCCATCGGCTCAAAAAGATTGTCTTTGAAATACGTGCCGAGGCTTTGCCCGCTTACCGCTTCGACCATTTTACCGACCCAGTCGATGCCGACGCCGTAATCCCACTTCGTGCCGGGGTCGAACGACAGCGGAAGGTCAATTGCTGAGTTCATACAGGAAATGATGCCCGGTGTTTCGGTGGCCTCGAGGTAACGTTTCATGTCACTATTCCAGATGTCGTACACGAAGCCACTCGTGTGCGTGAGTAATTGCCGTAAAGTGATATCTCCGTTGGCTGGTCGCAGACGCGGTCGGCCTTTATCGTCAAAGCCTTCCAACACCTGTCGGCTGGCGAGTTCGGGTAGGAAGCCCTTTGCGGGCTCGTCCAGGCTCAGCTTGCCTTGCTCTACCAACTGCATCGCGGCTGCTCCGGTGATCGCTTTGGTCATGGAGGCGATCCAGACCACGGTGTCGGGAGTCATTTTTGAACTTTCGCCTTGGATTCGTGGGCCAAAGGCCCCTTCGTAGAAGGTGTGATCGGCGTCGGTCGCCAGCGCGACTACGCCCGGCACGCGACCATCGGTGATGGCACCGGAGAGAAGAGAATCAAGGTTCTGTGAAAGTGTCACGGGATAAATCCTTTCGCCGTGCTGAGGAACCCAAGGGGAACGGAACACGTTTTTAACTCATGGTAATCGGTTCTTCGACAATGCGGCTCATAGTTCACCGGTTTTTGCAAAGTGTTCAATAAGCCGAAGGTGCTCGGAGATATCCAGACCTTGCTCATGGAGCCACGTATCAGAGTAGTAGGTGTCGGAATAGCGTTCGCCATCGTCACAGAGCAATGTGACGATGCTTCCAGAGGTGTGAGCTTCGATCATTCGGCTAATGAGTTGAAAGGCAACGAAAACGTTCGTGCCGGTCGAGCCTCCGACCTTTTTCCCGAGGAGTCCTTCGATGAAACGCAGTCCAGCGATGCTCGCCGTATCTGGAACGCGTATTACGTTGTCAATGACGGCTCTGATAAACGATTGTTCAACGCGTGGACGGCCGATACCCTCAATGCGTCCATTTGTTTGCGAGGTGAGTGTATGGTCACCTGTCCGGAAAAAATCAAAAAATACTGACCCTTCAGGATCGGCAACAATCAACTCCGGTCGTTCCCCGTCGATTGGGAAATAGCGGATATAGCGCCCGATCGTGGCGCTGGTGCCTCCGGTGCCAGCACCGACGACGATATAGCGAGGTACGGGATATTTTTCATGAGTGAGTTGTTGAAAAATACTTTCAGCGATGTTGTTGTTGCCCCGCCAATCCGTCGCTTGCTCAGCACGGGAAAACTGGTCCATGTAGTAGCCGCCTAAGTCCTTAGCCATGTCAGCGGCACGGTCATAGATGGCTGCTCCGGAAGACCGGATGATTTGTCCACCGAGAAACTCAATTTCCTTGATTTTGTTTGGCGCGGTGTCGTCGGGAACAACAGCAATAAAGGGAAGTTGCAATAATCGACAAAAATAGGCTTCTGAAACTGCCGTAGACCCAGAAGACGCTTCAATGATCGGGCGGTTTCGTCGAATCCATCCGCTGCATAAGCCATGCAGAAATAGCGACCGAGCGAGCCGGTGCTTGAGGCTACGTGTGGGGTGTGTCGATTCGTCTTTAAAGTAGAGATGGATGTCGTGTTGTTCAAGAATTGGGAGCGCGCATTTCAGTAAATGGGTGTCGGATGACCGCGCGTAGTCTGCGGTGATTTCTTTAACGGCCCATTGAGTCCATTGGGTATCCGTTTTAGTCGATGGGTTTGGCATTATTAGCGTCCGCAACTAGAGATTCTAGAGGACAAATCGGTCGAGGTGGCTTTTGAAACTGAGTTCCAGTTGTGGCAGCCACATATTGGATGGGTGACTGTAATTAGATTCTGGCTGCCTGAGAAGCGTACATCCACTACATTTCGATGCACTTGACACTTTTGGACGGCTCGACCGTCCGCCGTTAGCTACGGTTGATGGCTGTATCATCGTATTGAAACATCCACAGAACAAAGGTAGGCTAGGGTTCACGTGGATTCGGTCTTGTGCATTGGGCTCGGAATTCTCGCGATTGTCACCCGCGGGCCACTGATTGTTGCGCCGCGGGCGACGTTACGTTTCTACCGAAATCTCCTTTCGTCCGAAGCTCGAATTCGGGTTCTTGGCGCCGCCTTTGCAGCTTTGGCCGTAATCCTGCTTGTGTCTGACTTCGGCGAAGGGGAACTGGACCGGTTGTTCAAGGCTGGCGGATGGCTTATGGCAGCCGGCGCTTTTCTGTTCGCGGTGTTACCGAACTTCTTCCTACAGTTTTTTCAGTCCATTCTCAGGTACATCGAACACTCAGTTTCCGATGGGATAGTGCGCACCGTTGGGGCGTTGGCTGTGTTAATTGGAGTGGTGTTGATCTACGTAGGGTTCACCATGATTTAGGCGTGAGCGAACGGATTCAACATCGGTTTTTGGTCCGTGCTGGCAAGAGCAATCAGAGGAGTTGTGATGACACAGCAAAAGACGATCGATCGCCGCACGTTCTTGAGTGGTGTTGGAACGGCAGCGGTAGTCGGAACCGTCGGGTCTGCTCCTGCTTTTAGCCGTGTCCGCAGCGCTGTCCAACAGAATATTGGGGCGTACGATTTCGATACGGTTTACAGTCGGATCGGTACGGATTCGACCAAGTGGGACCGCCAGATTTCCCTGTACGGCCGTGAGCATGTTGAAGTCGGCATGGGCACCGCCGACCAGGACTTCAGATCTGCGCCTGCAATCACGAAAGCTCTTAGCGATCGGATCCAACATGAAAACTATGGATACCTTACGATCCCGGAGTCCTACGTAGAGTCGATCGTCAATTGGAATCAGAGACGCTATAACTTACAGATCGAACCCGAAGCGATTCGGCATTCAGCTGGCGTTCACCCGGCGATTATCAGTACGTTGCGCGCGTTCTGTCCGCCCCGAAGTAAAGTCCTCGTTTTGGCGCCTGGCTACGACGGCTTCTATACTGACATCCGAATCGTTGATGCTGTCGCGGAAGAGAGTCCACTGCAATTGGCCAGTGGGCGTTATTCCATCGACTTTGACGATTTCGAGCGCCGCATTGACCACGACGTGCATGCGTTCATCCTGTGTAATCCGCATAATCCAACAGGCAATGTTTGGTCGCGTGACGATTTGATGAGGTTGGGGCAAATTTGCACGCAGCGGGGCGTGGTCGTTCTGGCAGATGAAATCCATTGCGATTTTGTCACTGCAGGCAATATGTATACGCCGTACGCGACTCTCGACGATGAAACGATCGTCAGGAACAGCATTACGTATAAATCCGTCAGTAAGTCGTTTAACCTGTCAGCGATGCGGTGCGCATATATGTTTTCGACAAACCAGGAGTATCTCGACCGAGTGACTGGCCCAGGACAGCTCCGGCAAGCAATGAGCACATTAGCCATTGTTGCAGCTGAGGCTGCTTACAACGAGTCTGAAGAGTGGCTTAACCAGCTGGTCGCGTATATTGATCGCACTCAGAGTTTTGTGGAATCGTTTGTTCGTGCGAATGTCCCCTTGGTGAAGGTTGTTAAACCCCAGGGTACATACCTGAGTTGGCTGGATGTTCATGAAGCAATGGGGAAGGTTGGTGAGATAGAAAATGACGTGTCGAACAATGCTTCGACGCTGGAAGTAGGGTTCCAGCGCTATCTCGTGGAGCACGCGAACATTCATATCAATCCCGGATCCAATTACGGTCTCGGTGGTGACGGTCGGATGCGCATGAACGTCGCGACGTCTCGACAGTTGGTTGAGTTGGCGTTGAACAATATGTCTGAGGTGCTCGCAAAGGTGTGAGCCGTGGGAAGAATTAAGTCGGGTCGCGTCCAAATTTATGAATCGCTACGAGAGTGGTTAACAATGGCCGCAGTGCGGTGAGGACAGAAGTGTAAGAGTGTGACCTCGATGGGAGGTTACTTCACTTTATGGTTCAGGACAGGAGTGTTTTTCGGATGACAATCAGATCGACGACGTATTGTTTCGCGATACGACATTTTCTGTGGTTGCTCATGTGCACAGTCTTGTTTGTGCACTCAGTACACGCACAGAGCGATTGGCCGGCATTGGGACGAGATCTTGGCAACCAGCGACACTCACCGCTGACTCAGATAAACACAAGCAATGTCTCGACCTTGGCGCCGGCGTGGCGGTATGAGATGACGAAGGAGGGCATACCGTCTCGCCCGAGTCAATCGACCCCATTGATGGTCGACGGTGTCCTGTATTTGTCATTCCCGTACTACCGCGTCGTCGCGCTTGAACCGGAGTCCGGAGATGTAGTCTGGGAATACACGGCGCCTGGAGATTGGAATTCGCCGGAGCACCAGTTGCATTGGACAGGTGGTTCGATGCGGGGATTGGCCTATTGGGAGGGTGACAGCGTAACTGCTCCGCAGATCGTGTTTGGTACAGAGGAAGGCGAATTGATCTCGCTGAACGCAACGACCGGCATTCCGAACGCCAGGTTTGGCAACGATGGGTATGTGGACCTGAAGACACCCGATGTGATGAAGGACTTTCCGAATATGCACTATGGGATCTCATCAGGGGTTGCGGTCTACAAGCACTTGGTCTTTACCGGTGTGCACAACGCGGATGAGACAGGGTCAAAGGGGCCAGCGGGTGATGTTCGCGCGTGGGACCTTCGAACGGGCGACCTCGTTTGGACGTTTCACACGGTGCCTCGGCCCGGCGAAGTGGGTAACGAGACTTGGCTCAATGACTCTTGGCGAAACGTCAGCGGCGCCAACACCTGGACATTTTTCACAGTCGACGAGGAGCACGGCATCCTGTATATGCCGTTGGGTTCCGCTCATAACGATTTCTATGGTGTTGATCGCCCCGGGGACAACCTTTTTGCCAACTCGATTGTCGCGGTGGATGCCCTGACGGGACAACTCAAGTGGTACTTCCAGGCGGTTCATCATGACCTCTGGGATTTGGATATGCCAGTGCCGCCTATTTTGTTCGATGTGAAGCGAGACGGTGAGACGATCCCGGCCGTCGGTGTGATGACAAAGTATCCGGTACTCTTTATTTTTAATCGGCTCACGGGTGAGCCGGTCTACGAGATCGAAGAACGCCCCGTGCCCCAGGGGAATCTGTCGGGTGAGTATTACTCCTCGACGCAGCCGTTTCCGGTGAAGCCGCCTCCGTTTGGGCGCATTAGCTTTACGATGGATGATATTGCGACAGTGACGCCTGAGCACGAAGCTGCGTGCCGCCAACTGTTGATGACCTACGATGGCGGGCGAAACCGAGGACCATTCACGCCGCCGTCTCTGGAGGGAGCACTCGTATTTCCTTCGACCGGTGGTGGGACGGAGTTCACCGGAGGGACGTTTGACCCACGTCTTGGTTACTACATCATTAACTATGCCGACACCGGGCACATCAGTACGCTCAGAAAAGTTGAGGACGAACCTGATCGTCGAGGCTATGCGGGTCCTCCCGAGTCCCGGCGGCTCTATTGGCATATCGTCGATCGGTTAACTGTCGATGGCTGGCCATGCTGGCAGCCGCCGTGGTCCAGGTTGGTCGCCGTGGACGTCAACACGGGTGAGATCGCGTGGCAAATTCCTTTTGGGACGGTCGACGGACTACCTGCTGGAATGGAGACCGGAGCACCTAATTCCCAAAATGGTGGACCGACTTCAACCGCCGGGGGAGTGTTCTTTATCGGAGGCGCGACCGACCGCCTGTTTCGCGCCTACGAGACGGCGACAGGGACAGAACTGTGGAGTGTCGAAACCGAACAGCTAATCAGTGGGGCCAATCCAATCACTTACATGGGGAAGGATGGAAAACAGTACGTGACCGTGGCGGCAGGTACTACGCTGCTGTCCTATACATTGCCTTAATCGGGCGGGCGCCCGGTTTCCTTGAAAGCTGTTTAGTGTCAACTAATTCGGGGGTGAGTTGTGATTGTTCACAAGAAAGATGTGATCTACGGTCGCGTTGGGGGAGCCGCGTTACTCGCAAATTTAGCCTATTCAAGCGATGGTGAGTCGCTTCCAGTGATCATGTACGTTCATGGCGGTCGATGGTTCATGGGGACTCGGGCTGGCAATTTTTGGGAGGACCTAAACGTTGTCGACTGGGCGGAGCGGGGATTTTTTGCGATTACGATTGACTATCGGCTGCTCGGTTCGTCACCGGCGCCGGCACCATACGAAGATGTGCAATGCGCGATCCGCTGGCTGCATGCTCATACGGACGAATACGGAATAGACCCCAAGCGCATTTATCTGATCGGTGATTCCGCCGGTGGGCACCTGGTGTCCCTTGCGGCGACACTTGGTGAGGGACCGTACGTGCGAACGGGAGGCTGGGAAAACGCGAGTAACGAGATCCGTGCAGTTATCACCGCGGCCGGTGCTTACGATCTCAACACGTTGGACTGGGGAGATGCGTGGGAGCCCTTTTTCACGGTCGCTGACTCGGTGCAGCGTCAATTAGGCGATTTCAGAGCGTCTCTTGCCGACCGGACACCGGAACAAGTGGCAGAGTGGGCGCCGGTGCTCGATGCGATAGACCAAGAGGCGAGTCCATGGGTCAAGAATCGCGAAGAACTCCGCGCCGGAGAAGTGATGCGCCGTCTTGCGTCCCCGATGCACCAGATTGGCCCCGAGACGAAACCGATTCTAGTGGTTCACTCAGACGATGATGACTCGGTTCCAGTTCAGCAGGCGCTGAATATGGTTATGGCTCTAGAGGCCGCTGGCGTCTACTACAAGTTCGTACGCTATACGGACCGGGGGCATATGGCGGTGACGAGTGACGTGATTCGGGAAACCCTAGCGTTCATAGCTGAAGTCGAGAGTCGGTGAAAAGATGCAGCACGTGGTGGTGGAGTGCTATCGCACAGAATAGGCAGGCATCTCACTGTTCTGGCGAGCCGAGCCTTGGGGAGGAATCACAGATGAAGTTGATAAGAAAAGGGTTGATCGTTGGGGTCTTTCTCGTTGGATTCGGTTTCGGGTGGTTTGCTAAGGATCATGAAGTGGTGGTGTCGAGTCAGACTGCCGAGCCATTTATGATGCAACGAATCTATACGGGAACGGATGGTCTGTCGCATGTAGAACAGGTCGAACTCAATGTGGAGTCAGTGTTGGAACAGGTCACGGGAGCGGTCGTTCGGGTGTCGCAACCTGGTTCGTTTATCGATTGGCATGTTGGTCCTTCAAGGCGGTACATTATCAATCTTGCGGGTGGGGGACAGCTTGGGGTTGCGGAAGGCAAAGTTGATCTTCCTCCAGGATCGATCGAGTTTATCGACGACCTGACAGGCAAGGGGCACACGACCGCGAACGTGGGTCAGCGCCCCCGCGTGTCAATTCATTTGCCATTTGAGAATCAGCAACAGATCATCGGACCGATCGGTTCGAACTGAAAATACGAAATCATCGTTCAAGAAATTGGTCATCGGAAGACGAAGTGTCAGGGGAATTGCCGAAAGTGGTTCAATATCTGAGCGGTTTGAATATGAAGCCGCTGTGATTGGAGGGATGAGTCTGATGGGGAATTGCAAGCATCGGGAAGTCGGGGTTCGAATCTATCGTGTCGCCGGGGTTGTTATGCTGATTTCACTCTGCTCCATCAGTTTGTCGGCTCAGAATCGGATGCCACCTATTCCAGACGAGGAGATGACGGAGGCGCAGAAAGAAGCCGTGGAGGAGTTTAGAGCCGCGCGCGGCGAACCCGGTGGTCCGTGGGCCGTGATCCTTCGTAGCCCGGAACTTCTGAATCGGCTGAGGGGTGTGAGCGACTACCTGCGGTTCAACAGCACGTTGCCGCCGCGTTTGTCTGAGTTCGTAATCTTGATTACGGCCCGTGAGTGGACACAAAATTACGAATGGGCTGCGCATCATCGACTCGCGTTGGAGGGTGGCTTGAGTTCAGATATCGCTGCCGCGGTTGCGGATGGGCGACGCCCGGACGGAATGGCCGATGATGAGGAAGCCCTGTACGATTTTTGCACTGCACTCCATCGCGACGGGAGGGTGAGTGATGCAACTTACGCTCGAGCACTGAACGAATTTGGCGAGCAGGGGATCGTTGAAATGGTAGGACTCAGTGGTTACTACACGCTTATCGCAATGGTGTTGAACACCGCCCGGACGCCGCTCCGGCCGGATGCGACGCCTGGTCTTGAGCCGTTTTCTCGCTGAGTGAGTTTGAACGAGTGGCGTTCCCAAAGGGGATTTCTACCTTTAATGTAGTCGGATCGGTTGTGTAATCCCTCACTGTGTAAGGTGGTGTGCGTAAGTTGGCCGACTTCAGAAGGTCTCAATCGATGATTGCCTGATAGACCATCGTTCGTATCTTTTGCTGGTCGTCCAAATTTATTGCTGGGATGATTTGTGTGAGGTAGACGACGACGAGTTCTTCTTGGGGGTCGGCCCAGTAGGTGGAGTGATAGGCGCCGCCCCACCCGAACTCACCAACCGACCCGGGTAGCCCGGTGGCGGCGGGGTCATGCGTAATGGAGAAGCCCAAGCCGAAGCCCTGCCCCGGACGGAAGGGGATGCCGCCGAGGTGGTCACTGATCATCAATTCGACCGTCTTCCGCGACAGGATACGCGTGCCGTTCAGCTCGCCGCCGTTCAGCATCATTTGCAGAAATGTGGCGTAGTCAGTGGCGGTGGATAGTGCTCCCGCACCGGCGGAGTACGCCGTACGCGGGCCATTGACGTAATGGCCTTGGCCGGTCATGTGGCCCGGGTCCGGTGCGCGGTCGAAGCTGCTGCCATCCTCGACAGACGAATAGACCGTGGCGAGTCGGCCCACCTTGCTCTCGGGGAGGAAAAAATGTGTGTCGGTCATTCCCAGCGGATCGAACAATCGCGTCTTAAGGAATTCGCCGAGCGTCTGGCCGCTGATTTTCTCAATCATCGCACCCAGGATGTCGGTGTTATAGCCGTAAATCCAGCGTTCACCTGGATGCGCGTCCATCGGCAGTGCGGCGAGGCGTGTCATGGTGTCGACTACTCTGGCTCGTCGCGGTCGGCGAAGTACCAGCCGGTGATTCCAGCCTCTTCCCACACGTCTGCGGCGGGGCCACGGTTACCCAGTAGGCCCATGCCGTAACTAATGCCGGCGGTATGTGTCAGCAGGTCGCGGATGGTGATCGGGCGTTGTGCCGGCACCACGTTGAACGTGCCCGCGTCGGTCGGTTCGGCAACGGTCGTTTCAGCGAACGCCGGGAGATACTTGCCGACTGGATCGGTGATCAACAGTTTTCCCTCTTCCTGGAGCAGCATGACGCCAACGCTGGCAAGCGCTTTCGTCTGCGACGCGATCCTGAAGATTCCGTCGGCTGGCATTGGCGCTTGGGTCTCCACATCGCGGTGGCCGACCCCCTCTCGGTAGGCTATCTTGCCCCGTCGGACCACGATTGTGACTGCGCCAGCGAGTCGGCCTTCGTCAATGTAATGTTCGAGTGCCAGGCTCAGACGGTCGAGCCGTTCGGATGACATTCCCACCTCTTCCGGTGCGACGCGGACCAGCCCTTGGGCGACCAGTGTTTGCGGAATGAGTAGTAGTGCGAACACGACGGCGAGTGCCGTCAAGCGATTGCGTGATGTCATTGTGTCACCTCGATCTGTGGAGAATGTCTGTCGGTTCGGACCAGGTGCAGCGTGATAGCTGTGCCGAACAACGCAGCGTTATGATATCGCTCACAATGGCCGTGGACAAGAGAAGCAGACCCGCGGGTGCGTCGGTGCAACGGCGGGGAGCGGGGAATTCGAGGCAGACCGGAGGTGCCCGATGAGAATAGCTTTAATCGTTCTGTGTAGTGTGGGATTGTGGTCGGTGGTCGGGGAGGCTCAGGACAACACCGAGCATCAGCAGCATTACCCAAATGTTTCAACTGACGTGGTCTTCGAAAACGACCGTATGCTCGTACAGAAAGTTGTCCTGGATCCCGGCGAATGGGAAGGCATTCACTCACATTTCGGCAACCAGCTGTTTATCATGCTGACGGACGGCCAGTCGACCGTGCGGTATGGCGACCAGGAAACAACGTCGGTCTCGAGGGCTGGGTCGGTGGGCTGGAAGCAAGCTGTCGCGCTCAGCGAGAGACACGAGTCTGGTAATACGGGGGACACCCCGCTCGAGTTTCTCTGGGTGAATTTAAAGCAATAGCGCTGCTGCCAGATATCGTCGTGGCGTTTCTGCTATCACGCCTTCCCACGGTGGTCGCGTGAAATAGCTGAGAGTTACTCTAAGCCGTAAATGGTGCCGGACGCCGTCTGCGCGGCGAAATCAAGATTTTCCACCGCGAACGTTCGCTGTCCGTCGGATAGAACGGTGACATGTTTTAGTTCTCGGCGGTTTCCACGGTTGCGCCATGTGCCTCCCCCAACGAAGGTCAACGTGGTGCCGTCTGGGGAGAAACATTGCCCGCGAATCGTATGCGGCCCCGTCTCTCCCGCTGCGTCCACTGTTTCGCCAAACGTCAACGTATACAGCACCGTCCCAAACGGCCCTGCGTCTACCGCATTGTTCACCACCGTTCCTGTCTCCGCCATCGCCACCGACGTCATTGTTCCCGCAAACTCCGTTAGCTTCTCGCCTATCACACTCATCGCTTCCTCCCGCGTTGGCCAATCCCATAGATGCACGCGCTAGGACATCCAGCCCGGTCGTGTCGTTGACTGCTCAGCGCGCGAACGTCTCCGGCTATTGTAATGGCGATCCCATCTGCGGGCCCTTGGTCACCCAACGCCTGCGAAGCCGTTTGTGATTTCAGCATGATCGCCGTTGGCACGACGGCCGACTGATGGCACGTCGGACTGCACAGCGGTAAGAAAAAGGCTTAAGGGGAAGCCGTAAGACCCTTTAGGC
>Ga0310121_10000784_pt1 | contig 34030 bp, 32 predicted proteins | sample CB27_Tmax_986_MG_FD_203504 | JGI IMG/M metagenome (GOLD analysis project Ga0310121, IMG submission 203504) | Marine microbial communities from Western Arctic Ocean, Canada - CB27_Tmax_986 | ecosystem: Environmental > Aquatic > Marine > Oceanic | place: Canada: Western Arctic Ocean | collected...
ACCGGCCCGAGACAGGATCATGTCGGACTTCTCCTCACCCAGGAACACGAACCAGCCGGGTTCGATGTCACCGACGCAGTCCTTGAGCCGGACCACGATCCCAGGAAGAATAGGGACGTGCTGGTGCTTTTTGATGGCCTCCTCGAAGAGCATCTTCACTGCACGAATTTATGCTTTCCGGAATCAGTCAGGGCATGTTTCAGAAATTACACATCCAGCTGTTACGGATTGAGGAATACAGCAGAGAAAAGAGCAAGAAGACCGAAGACCACTACTACTACTACTACTACTACTACCGCGTAGACCGGGAATAAAAAAACTTGTTCTAGCGCCGGCAGGAGCGAGGTTTGGTCACTTTCTGTCCGTGCCCGAATCCGAGCCGACGCCGGCGGCACAAAATCCTCCGGGAAAATGACGTTAACAAGCACTGTGTCGTGAATTCTAGTATTCACTAGATTGCAAGTTGAGAAGTCGATATTCAATAAGGCAGATTGAGTTAGGTTAGTACCGTAAAGGCTTGCATTGCTGAATGAGATCGGCGAATCGATTCTCGTAATCTGCATGTACGCAGAAGTAAGACACGCGCTCTCGAAATTGCACTGGTCAAAGACAGAACGGACGCATTTGACCTCTTCAAGGTTTGCTCCTGTGAAATCTGTTTTATAGAAAGAAACTGGATAATATTCCCGAATCACTTTCTTCTTTGTCGTTTCTGTGTGGTATCCGAAATTGGAGCCCCGAAGGTTTGCACGGTAAAATCGACACAAACGGATACTGTAATTCGCACGATTTTCTGTGTCGGTGTGGCTTATTCGATCTCGGTTGAAGACCACAGCCTCGAGAATACAGTTGGAAAAGTCGACATACTCTAAGGTTGTGTTCATGAATGAAGACCCGCGAAAATCAGATGCAGCAAAAGACGATTTCGAGCTCGTGCAATCATCGAATACGCAATTCTTGAAAATGCAGTGCTCCATCGAAGAGTCGGCGAAAATTGCTCCAGAAAAATCAACATTGTCAAATATGCCGTTTCGGCAAACTGCCCCCCTAAGGTCGGCCCTGGATAGACACACATCCTGGAGATTGGCATCGCTGAGATCCACGTTGCCTAGCGGCGCGCCGCTTAGTGAAACATTGCGAAGGCAAAGACCCTTCAGATTTGTGTTAAATAGTTCCGCACCCTTTCTTCTAATGTGTTCGTCGATCGTGCACCAGGTATCCGATCCGTCCCGTCGCTTGACAGTCTTGAGGTTATTTTCGGCCTCAGTGTCAGCGATACCCAGGAACAGATCTTCTTCGCCATGAAGAATGCGATCGTCATACTGCGACCGCGTATCTGGATTTGAGAGAATTTCGTAGGCTCTTACGAGCTTCTTGAATAAGTCTTCATCGGAAGTTGCCCTTTTGTCGGGATGATATTTCGCCACGAGAGAACGGTAGGCACTTTTTATAACGTCTGCCGAGGCCGACTGCGACACTTCGAGAATATCATAAAGTGTTTTAGACATTGCTCATTGTTTCCCATCCGTTAGCCTTTTTCGCTCCTGCTTTTGACGCCTTGACGGTTCTTGGATATCTTGAAATCCAGCAAAGGGAGGGCCTCTCTTCGATGACGTAGGAATTGCTCCTGAATCAGGCTTTCCCGAATTCTGCTGGGGCCACTTGCGAATGATCGAACGCCATGTACAGAATATTGCTGTCCATAGCATGAATTGGGGGACTGCCCCACCTCCTTTTCGCCAACCGATTGACGCCGCAGCGATAGCGTACAGGAATAGAATCCCTACCGAAACCAGCAGTGCGACGACATATTTCACTTAGGTCTCCTCATTTAGAACTGCCGAAGTTTATTCGTATCGTCTCCATTAAGCAAATTTTGCACATTCCAGTATCCCGCCTTGTGCTACCTAGCGTTCTGACAACGACGGATTCGATATCCGCACTGCCCGAATTCGAAAGAATGCGTGCGGACCGCCGTTCGTGTTGTTGTAGATGCCCAGCATCGCATTCGTCCAACTGATCAGGTCCGTGCTCATTTCGAGCAGAATGTTGGCGCCCTCCCCGGAGGGTAAGACGACGGTCTTGTCTGGTTGTGGCCGGGTTCACCGAACTGGTCCAGTAGTTATGTTAGTCTAGGCACGAGGTTACAGGATCGTTCGTTCTCCGTCCGCTTGTCTCAATATGCGGATCTTCTCTTCCGTTGTCCGGCGTTTGCCTTTCATTCGTCTGACTCCTTTGGCTAAGGTCCTCAGACTAACATTGTTCATGGACCCGTTTTCCGAGGCCCAACCAGATTTGCTAAAACAAGAATCACCAAACCACTCAGAACCAAAACTACAAATCCAATACCTCCCAATGTAGAGTTACCCTCAGAAATGAGTAATAGGAGTATTCCAAGTATCAACACCGCAAACGCTATGAAGAATCCCAAACCAATTAGAATTTGCTTTACTACGCTTGCTTTGGGTTTAATTGGCTTCCCGCAATTCAAGCAACTTTCAGCATCAGATGAAATTTCCTTTTTGCAATCAGGACACTTAATTATTGCCATAGCAAAACCCCTTCACTCCTATTCAACCTGAAATATTTCTATTGTTCTAAATAATCCCGTAAATCTTCTTCATCTTCAAATATCAAACCATTATGTTCAACATGGAAACCATATTGTTTAGGAAGGTTGCTTCCCTTCTTTTGTCTCCTTTCCTCTTGCCGTTTTCTCTTCACATCTTCTTCGTTGTAGTTGATAATGCGTTGATAGCCAGTGGCCGGGCTCACCGAACTGGTCCAGTAGTTATGTTAGTCCGGATACCAGGGAATTGGCTGAGTATCTCTTCAGTAAAGATGTATTGTCAAGGCGGGGTGCAGGGAGGGCGTAGCCCCTTTTCCCGAAACGCTCCGTCATCGTGGAGACGTAAAGGCTTTTCGGATAAGGCCCATCCATGCCCAGTTCTTCCAAAATTTCATCTGTTTTCATTAGTGTTGGATTGGCTCCCCACTGACCATCCTGCATCTAATAAAGTCGCCGTAATCGCTTGATCAGAGTTCGAGAGCCTGGATCCTTGACGAGAAGGTCTTATGAAATCCCTCGGCTCTCTCCTGAAGCCATGCGTACTGATTCGACCAATCGGCCTGGTCACTGACCGGAGCGTCCCTGTATTGAATAATCCGGCAGTCCTGGCCTTCCGGTAGTTCCTCCCAATTCAGAGTTCCAACCGCTTGCTCGATTTCCGATGCCACCTCCTTGATCAAGCCGAAAGCTATTTTTGCCTGTTTCCCTCGAAGGTAAATTTCGCATCCCAGCCGTTGGGCAGTAGTGTTTCGAGTCAGACCCAATGAAAATTTTGAGCGTCCAACTGCAATTCCATACCAATGCTGCGGTCTGGGAGTTCGCAGATTGAGGAATGTTCCATTCGTGGTCATGTGTTCCTTCAGGCCGTTCCAAAAATCAAGATGCTGTTGCTGAGTTTTGGACAAAGCTTTTGGTGGAGCAATAATCGTCTTGGCCCATTCATTGGGACTACAGACAATCTTGAAATACGGGGCCGGTTCGGAGTCTCCAATCTGGAATAATTCAATTTCCAAAAGAAAATAATTGATTCCATCAACCGATGTTTCATTCAACCAGTCAACTGCTTGACGGTGCTCCTCTGTAGCCAATCGGCAAATCCAAACAATGTACTTTGCGCCTAATCCAGATGCATAAGTAATTATCTTTCCAAGATGATCATGGTTTGTTTTGTCGAGTTGATTTTCGATGACCATAGTAGCGTCATCAATCGTCTTGCAGACGATATCCGCCCTGAAGGAGCCGATGGCGACTTCAGTTGCGTCTACTTCCAGTTCAACCCCAATGGTCTCTCCCAGGACCTGGATGTTTTCTTCTTGTGCCAACCATGGCGTAAATGAACGGGCTTCATCATTCCAGACGGAACGAAGGTCCACGGGCTCCAATTTACCGAGGGTGATGGCATCCATGACTATCGTTGCTCCAAATTGTTTGCGTCTGGACTCCTTAATATCAGATCGTAACGGCTACTTCAACAGTTTAATGGGCGAGTGTAAACGCCGGTTGAAAAGTGCGGCGGGCGCGTCCTGAGGACCTTCGCGCTTCGAGCCTTCATCTTTCCGCCCAGACTTCCGCGGCGTGAAGGAAACGAAGGTATCTTGACCCATTCCGTGTTCCGCGAAGGTGGCCCTGGTCATTCTCTGATAAAGACCTCCCTTCCGCGTAATTAGGTAGTCGGAGGAATCGTCGGTACTCTGCTTTGACTTGCCGTCGGGTGACTTCGGTGTTTCCGGCTCTTTGTTTGAAGATTTGTCTGAGGGCATCGTGTTTCGTCCTTTCGCGGGTGGTTGAGTCTCCAGCGGCGTATCAATGCTGGCCACATGATCCAGGATGAAGGGTACACCCCGGTGCCGTCGGATCGAGGAGAAGGTCTGTCATAAGGATGACGACACCGGAACGTAGTATTGATTCCGGGTCAGCAGATGCTCGCGCCGCTTTGGGCGACGCTCCGGCTACGTGGACAACCAGTCTTCCCGAGTCTCAGTGCGTAGCCTGGCGTTGATGATCGGCCAGAAGAAACCGTCCCTGAACCGTATTCGGACTGAGCCCTCAACCGGGGCGCTGCGATAGTAACGAAGATCGTGTGGCCTGAATCGGTCTCGCTTACTGAGGTTGTCTTTGCGGCAGAGCGTCACCCAGTTGCCGGGATGATCAGCGCCCAAGAGACTGACTGGAATAATGTGGTCGATTGTGAGATCACTCACTTCAAAAGACTTGCCGCAGTTTCCGCAGAGATACCCGTCTGCTTCCAGCAAAGCCGCTCGCACTCGGCGAGACGGGGCAGTGCGAGTAACCTGAGCCGAATTCTTCCTGCGCCGAAGCCTCGCAAAGTCAATGATGAGGTGCACTGGACCGGAAAGGCTCGCATGAACAAGGCCTGAACGAGTCAGCGTAGCGATGGCGCGCGTCATGAATTTCCGCGGGACTCCAATTCTAGATGATAGTGATGCGAGATCGGGCGCAGTAATGTGCCCCGTAGGATCTACCAGCGATCGGTCGTAGAGCCGAACGGCCCAGCGAGAGATGGATTGGTTGAAACAGCGGGTGCCGATCTGAGCTATTTTCTGCCGCCACCAATCGGCATCGTCTTGATTAATGTAGTTCATGAGATTGCAGAATGCTACGCGCTTACCCCCCGTAATTCCTACAGTGCTCCTGGGAACACGGATAATCAAGCCGCTTTCACGAGGCCAGACATATACGGATCGTGGTTGATGACCACAACTCTGCCTCATAGACTCACATCATGGATAGGAAGACAATCCGGCACTATGACTCGAAGGCCGATGAACTGGTTGCCCGATACGAGTCGGCAGAGATGGCGGATACCCATCGAATCCTGCTGCGGTATCTACCAGAACGTGGACGGGTGCTGGAGATAGGGTGCGGGTCCGGGCGTGATTCCGCATACCTGATGAGAGAGGGATTCGATATCACCGCCATCGATGCCTCTGCGCAGATGCTCGAAACTGCACACGTGTATCATCCTGAACTCCGAGGGCACCTGCGCCAGGAATCGCTACCGCTTTCTGCCGAATCTCGGATCCTGGGTGAAAAGTTTGATGGGGTTGTGTCTATCGCGACCTTCATGCATATTCCCGAGCACGACATCTTCGAGTGCGCGTCGCAAATCCGGGACCTGCTCAATCCCGGTGGCATGTTTCTTCTGTCCGCCTCCCTCGGCCGAAACGGAATCGAAAACGGGAGAGATCCCGAAGGTCGACTCTTCGTAGAGCGACCCGCCGAGGAATTGCAGCTTCTGTTTGAGCGGCTGGGCTTTCGTTTGGTCGCAACGCACCAGAGCCCCGACGGTCTTGCGAGGGCGGTTAGTTGGTTCACGCTTGTGATGCAGCGAGCTGATGGTAGGACGCCTCGGTCTGTAGACGAAATCGAAACCATCATTACTCGAGATAGAAAAGTAGCTACATACAAGCTCGCGCTTCTACGTGCATTGTGTGAGATCGCCCAGGTCGAAAGCCATATGGTGGAGTGGCGATCCGATGGGACTGTCAGCGTCCCACTTGGACTTGTCGCGGAGAAGTGGCTGCTCTACTACTGGCCGATCATCGAGTTGGATGTAATTCAAGGGGATTGGGCGGTTATCCCTCAGACTCAAGGCATGGAAAGGAGTAAGCCAATCGCCTTCAGGAAAGCCATGCACGGTCTCATCAAATTCTACCAGTCTCACGGTGGCTTGAGCGGCATGTATCATGATTACAAGGCAGGAAAGGTTCCAGCCCAGGGGCGACCACTACTCGACATGGCAATCAATACAATTGCCAGGACAATCGTCTCCGGCCCTGTTACGTATGCGGGAGGTGCGTTGGAGGGCGCCGGAAGTTACTTCGGTTTCCAGGGGCGACGCTCCGCACTACACCGATGTACGGACCCAGTTTCGGCGTGTGAAAAGCTGGGCCGGATCCTTGTTCCCGCTGGCGCGTGGCGGGAAATGTGCTTGATTGGTCATTGGGTAGCCGAATCACTCGTCCTCCGGTGGGCAGAGCTTACGCATGAACTCACGAACCGGACAGTACCCGTCAAAGATGTGGTGGAGCGGCTGTTGATCAAGCCGGAGACCGAGCGCGATGTCCACCTCGCACGCTCAGTTTATCAGGATGTCGAGGACCTACGGTGTGTATGGACAGACGAACCGCTGAAATCTCACTTCTCCGTGGACCATACTGTCCCGTTCAGCGTGTGGCATAATAACGATCTCTGGAATCTGCTCCCAAGCGCCCCGCTGGTGAATAGCCGTAAGTCGGATAAGTTGGTCACGAAGAGCCTTCTGCTTCACAGGCGAGACTCGATCATACAATACTGGGAGATTCTGAAGGATTCCGCTGAAAGCAGATTCATGGTCGAAGTCGATAGATCTCTGGTGCGAGGTCATTTCGACTCTGGCGACTGGCAGTATCCGGCCTTTGCTGGGCTGGTGGAGAACGTGGAGGCACTGGCACTTCAGCGAGGACTTGAGCGATGGGAGCCTGAATAGAACGCGAGCAGAGGTACGCATCGGCAACACTACCACGGCTGAATCTGCCGCGCATAGCTCCACAAAACGCCAGGCTCTTGATCGCGTCGCATCGGTTCCTAGCCCTGGCTCGCCGTCCGCAAGCGCAGCCAGGAAGCGGTGTCTCAATGATACCGCTAGATCCAGCTTAGTCCGTGTTCGTCATTGGATGCCTCGCTCAAACTCACGCACTCGCGTACTCAAGATAGCCCCGCCGTGCGAGCACTACTAGACGTACGCCCAACCCGCTCCTGGCATCTGCACTCTTGACCTGCTTAATTAAGTCGTTAATGTTTGTTGAGTACAGTAGAATGCTATTTACACAGGAGGGGACTTAATGACGTCTGAGCAGGCAGTTGAAAAGCGTGAGCAGATGCTGCGTGATGGTTACTGCGTGATTGATAATGTGGTGCCTGAAGATTTTCTTGTTGAGTTGCGCAGTGAGACGGAACGACTTATTGAGAATCATGTGGAGCTTCCAGAGCACGTGTATCAGGGTCAGCATATTGGTGTGAAGCGAGATGATAATTCCGTCATTGCGAAGCTCCTGAGTTGGGCGCCCTCCTACGCGGCTCTTAAGGAGTTGGGTTTCGGGGATTTCGAGACTAATGCCGGTAGCGTAATTATCCTAACGAAAGAACCTAAAGGACCACCGCTTTACTGGCATCAGGATTGGATGAAATGGGATGATCCTATGAGTGCCTCCCCTTGGCCGCAAACCATTTTTTTGAACTACTACCTTACTGACACGACGGTTGATAATGGGTGCTTGATGCTCATTCCTGGTTCGCATCGCAAGCGAATGCCTCTGCACGATAAGCTCGTGCCAGCGCATGAACAGGGCGCTAGGTTCATAGAGGAAGATGATCCCGTTATGTTCAGTGATGTTCCAGGTCAGATTGATGTTCCTGCGAAAGCCGGCTCGTTAGTGCTTGCAGACGCACGGATCCTACACGCCGCAAGACGAAATAAAACTGACCAACGCAGGACACTCGTTCTTGCCTGGCACAGCCGACCTGTTAACACCATCCCGGACTATTGGGATGGTGACGTGCCCGACGTAATAGCTAATCGTGATCCTAACGCCGAATATGACGCTTCACGCATTCCTGGGAAGTACCTGAAAAACTAATTTCACTCATTAAGGCCCAAGAAATAATGCGGTTGGCATCGCAAAAAAACAAGTGTTAATTAGAAAAATAAGTAGCCATTTGACCGCATGGTTTTATCCTCATGGAAACCGCTAGTGTCGGCGGAGAAACCGATACATTTTACGTGCAGACTCACTCCTATGGAACCGCTGTTATTTCTTATCTAAGTGTCACTGATTTTGATGACGCTACGGTAGCTACACTCCAAAGGTGACGATTTTCACCACATTGCTTTTGTCTACACTGACTGAGCATTAACTCCTGTAAATACAGCCCCCACCGCACTAATAAAGTTGGCGGTGGGGCCGTTATAATTGATGGGCACTAACGCTGAAAACCAGAGACATAAACCGAAATCCAGGAGTCATGATGAGCACTAGAAGTTACTCAGCAGCACGGTGATTTTGTTACTTGGTCTTCACGTCACCCACAGCACCGCGATACAATAGATTAAATAGGACCATTGGGATGTACAGTGCCGTTCTTTGATTCAGCTTTTTCAAGGCTACTTCACATCCCGAGTTTTTCTTAGGAGGTAACCCTTCTTGCACCATAAAATGGAGGCATGGAAAACAAAAAGTGGAGGAAGACATTTAAGAAGTATCATGAAATTCCCGCCGCGGCCCCCCTGGCCCCTCCCTCGCCTTCGATAGGCCGCGAAATAGGACCTTGAAAAACAGGAACTCGCCGGCAGCGATGAGGCCTCATACACGCACCAAAAACCGTGACGCACGACTGTCGCAACACTACATGTTGTGATCGAGGCGGACTCGAAGCGGAGCTCGAGTGGTAATGCACAAGTTATCGAGATAACTTCAACAACGTCGTATAAGATCCCTTATGTCGTCTACTAAACCGGGTGCTCTTCGCGCAACGGTTCATCGAGCTCTACAAGGGGCAGCTTCGCGAGGGTTACATTGCCCTCGTCATCACACATGCCCAGCGCGGCACGCGCGATGTCCTGTGGGTGAAGGCGACCTACCTCGCATAAACACGAAAGAACATGCGGAAGGCCGCCAACGTCTCTGAGGAAACGCTCCGGCTTCTGATTCGCATAACAACTCAGCTGGTACATCAAGTTGGCCGGATCAATCTTCGGTGGTTCCTTGTCCTCCGCATCGTTCTCCGACAAGTCCCCGGTAAGACGTCCGTGTAAATTGAAAGCCACCATCTGCGTCGACATGGGAACGTCTGAATGACCCATAACGCGCTCCAACCACTGTACTCTGCCTTTCTTACTAAGGCGTGCGCCCTGGCGTGATTCATCGGGTTTCCGGTCCAGCAGATCTCTTATGCCCGGGGTCTTGGGTTTTTTGGCTGCTGGCTTTTTGGCCGGCGCAGCGGCCGTCTTCCCATCATCGTTGAGAGCTTCTCTGAGGGCATCTTCCCCGGGTTTCTGCTTCTTTCTAGGATGGTGGCCGGGGCGGAGGTTGGCGAGCTGCTTGGCCCGCGCCTCTGGAGTTCGGCCTGAGTATCTGGGTCGAGGCTCCTCGTCGACTGACTCAGGAGGGGCCTCTGCCATGATAGCGGCTTCCATGTCGGCTTCGGTCATGTTGTGCGCGGGGTCCGGGTTACCCATGTAGGCTTCGTTGCGGCCGCCGTTGTTGGTCGCGGGATCGTGGTTGTGAGGCATGCCGGTGTCCCGCGGGGAAGGCTGGCGCTGTGCCTTGGATTTCATGCGCGTAGCGTAACGCTGAAGTGGTCGCTTCGTCAAGACACACCAAGGGTCGGGCAAGGTTGCTGCGACGCGTTCTAATCACAGTAGAAGCCCGAATAAGCGGTTGCTGAATCGCCATGCCGTTTTTGAAGTCACGATGACCGATGACAGCATCAGGAATCGCAATCGTTGATCCTGTACCCCGCGTCCTTGAATCAACGATGATTCATGAACTTGAAAAGCGGGTTCGATTTTGATCGTTATCAAGAGATCAACCTCCTCCTGAAGCCCATGGCTTGAAACCCTAAACTATTGCATTGACCAACCCGCTTTATTTACCAACCAGAAAACCTCCTCCCCCTATGGGGGGAGGTTTTCTGGTTGGTAAATAGCGGAGTAGTTGGTCAATGCTGGTTGGTCCAGTTCTATAATTTGTTAAATATAAGTAAGTTCTGAATACCAGAAACTCATCTATTGCTTTTCTGGTGGCTGGTATAGCTTGATTTGCCAGTTTATTGCACTTGGTTGTGATTTTACCTTCTTCATTCCCTGTTCAGTAAGAAAGTATCGCTTCTTCTGACCGTCCTTGATGCAGTGGGCCCAGCCTTTATCCTCGCATGTCTCCAGGCAGTTCTGAACCGCGGTTTTCGAGCACTTCATAACCTCGGCCCCGCGCTCCGTGTAGTACGATTGATGTTGCCCTTCCTTCGAATCGACGCAGTGCAGAACATCGATCTCATGACATTTACGCGGACGACCTTGCTTGGTCTCACCGTCACTCAACACTTCTTCCACCTCCTCACTGGTCGCCTCTCTCCAGCAGATCACCCCAGGATCGCCGTGGTGGGCGATGTACTGCTTCGTCGTTAGCTGACCTTCGGCATCCTCCCAGCGCAGCCTCTTGCCCCGTTTCGGGGCCATCAGCCCGAAAATGGAGTCGTCACCAATCGACCGGATGGCCAACGCGGCACGCGCGGGGTTGCTCCACTCCGCGGACCCTGCCCCAATGTATGCGTAGTCTCCCGCCTCCCAATTCTCCTTCTCCTTGCCTCTAAGCGGCTTGTTCGTGTGATGCGTAAGGATCATCCCCACGTTGTGCTTCTGAAGCATGGGATTGAGCAGCTCCCGCATGAACCGGGTCACGTCCCGCTGGTTGTTGCTGTCCCCGCCCAGGTAAGCGAGTGCTGGGTCAACGAGGACGAGATCTATGGGGCCGTGCTGCTCCAGCAAGGCCTCCATCGCGGCGGAGAACTGGGCGGAACTCAGGTCATTGATCGTGCAGACCAGGAAGCGTTCCAGGGCCCGTTTCTTCTCCTCTTCGGTGAGGGCGTCGCATCCGGCCAGTACACCGTCTCTCATCTCTGCCAGGTCGCCTTCGTCATTCTCGGCCTGGACCAGCAGAATCCTCAGGCCTCTGCCCTCGTATACGGCGCCGGGCTCGATACCGAAGAGCGCCTTCCCGATCGCCAGGTGAATGCCCAGTTGAATAAGAAAAGCCGATTTGCCGATTCCGGTCGGTCCGACAAGAAGGCAGATGGCCCCCCGATAAAGAAACCGGTGCCGGATCAGTTCGGTCGGATCGTCCCCGTACTGGGGTGTCTGCAGGGCACCCAGCTCCCGTACCGATGGGAGTTCGACGATCTTCCCGACTTCCTCTTCGAGTGACCGAAGCCTGTCCGCCGGCAGGAACTCACCGAGAAAGTCGAGTGGGCTTTTACTCACCGGAGCCGTCGCCCCGCTGCTGACACCCGCCTAGGTCCTGGGAGTTGAAGTAGAGAATCCGCTGGCGTACGGGATCACGACCATCGACCGGGCGAAGCCCTCCGGGCATCCGAACCCACCCGCAGATGTCCCACCGGGTAGGATCCGCCCCCAGGAGGCACGCGGAGGCGAAGAACCGAGCTTGATCGTGGGAGCTCCAGTGTTCGACGTGAAACCACGCGTGCAGGCTCTTGCCTCCCGAGTCCACAGCCATTACCAGGGGGGCAATCTGGGCCAAGGCCGTCACGAGCCGAGCCTGCATCGGTTTGGTCAGCGCGGAGTCGTCGAACTCCGCAACAACATGCCTGCGTTCGAGGACGTTGTTCTGGCATCGAATAGAGCGCTTGCCGGACTTGTTCCAGCCCGACAGCCCCGACATGGGATTCGGTACGATGAACTGCAGCCGTTCCGTACACGGGAGAACTTCCGCGAGGGGCCTGATTGTTTCCTTGTCGTTGGCGATCCCGGTGCAAACCAAGTCCTTCTGATCAAAGAGGTGGGGCAGCACTTTCCCGGGGTTTAACCCGGTACTGGTTTCCCCGTCAAAGCAAGGGGTAGTATCAGTGAGAATCTTCCTGATGACCGTTACGTCCGGCTCCGGCCAGTGGATTGGCCTGCGACCAAAGTTGACCTGCTCATGCCCTTGCTCAGAGTAAGCGAGATCGATCGCGTCCTGGATCTCCCGGTCGGTCACAGGGCGGTGGGTTACGAACTCGTCGCAGCACCGCTGCAGATACTCGAAGCACTGTTCAGGGTTTAAGGTCCTGTTCAGCCCACCCGCGACCCGCGACAACCACAGATGCGTTTCGCCAGGTTTTGGTGGCTCTGAAAGCAACCGGGCCGTCCTGCTCGAGAATGGATACAATTTTGCCATGGGCTTATTTCTGGTAGTGCTCCATCAACCTGCCGCACGCCTTAAGCGGCAGATTCGGCGCCCAGTCCAGCGGCTCTGCCATGATCTTGACGATCCGCTGAAGATCTTGATCCGCGGTGGAAACGGGCACCTCGAAAACCAGTTCGTCGTGCACGGTGAGAATCGGGTGATATCCGGCATCGGCGCACCGCAGCCAGGCTGATGCCATCACGTCTCTCGCGGTGGCCTGCGTCCAGTTTTCCGCAAGAAGTCCTCCATGCACGAAGATCCGCTCTCCACGCACGGTGCAGAACAGGCCGTCGTCATTGGCCAGTACGTCACGGTAGATGAGGTGACGGCCCAATTCCGGGTTTGCCTGCGTACAGGGGGGAAGGGGCAGGTAGTAGTCCCTGCCGTCGTGGGACGCAAATGCGTCATGCAGGAGGCGCCACAACTGCGTGATGAGCGGATTGGACTTCCTGAAGTCCTTCACGATGCGGGTGGCCTCCATCTCGCCCAGATCAAGCCCGGCCATTACCTTGGCCACTTCAATGAACTTCCGGTACCCGCAGCCGAAACCCAGGCCCAGCACGCGGGCCTTTGCGACCTGCCGGAGATTGGATCCAGTGCGCTCACACCATGCGTGGAGTGGCTCCGGTTCCGTGTACCCCATGGTTGAGCGGGCATGGATCTCGTAAGCATCGGCGTCAGGATTTTCCCGGAACATGGACAGTGATTCCGTGTCTCCCGCCAGGTAAAGCAGGACCCTGCTCTCGATCTGAGCATAGTCCACAACGGCAAGCTTATGGCCCGGAGGAGCGATGATGGCCCGGCGCAGGTCAACACCTTCTGCTGCGCTCCGGTTCAGGTTCTGGAGATTGAGCCCCCCGTTCCCGGACCACCTTCCGGTAGATGCTCCGAAGTATTTGAGTTCAAAGGCCATGCGGGATGAAGGCATCTTTCTTGTCTCCATTGCCTGGAGGACCTTTGCGGTCCGGTTCGCGGAGCGGATGCGCTGCATGCCGCGTACCCACGAGGACGCTTTGGAACTCGGGCACGCCTGCGTCCATTCCAGGAAGCCCGGATCAGTGACTGAGGTACTTTTGGGTGGCTCAACTCCGGCCCCCTCGCAAGCCAGACGGAACTGCTTGATCGAGAGTGCTGGCCGCCATGGGAGAGAATCACCAAGGCTCACGACGAGACTTTCCAGCTTGATTCGCTGCTCCCGCACGTAGTCCCACTCGATTGCGAGCCCACGGCTGCCCATAGAGGAGGTCATCTCGAAAAGTTTACGTTCATGCTCGGGCCACTGGTGGTTGAACTTATGCCAGATCGCCAGCGTTGCCCCCGCGTCTCTGGCTGCGTACTCCAGGACCGCAGGGTCGATGTCGCCCTGGCTGCTGTCGGCCTTTTTCCCACGGAGGGCAGCGCGGATGTCCTTACTGAAGGGGACGCCGAACAACTCTTGAACGGCCAGGGCCAGCTCCCGGGGGAGTTGAAGGTATGCGCAAAGGGCAGCGGAACAGAACCAATTATCGGGTAGTTGGACCGAATGATCCAGAACACCCGTCTCCCCGAGCCTTTCGTAAACCGAGCGGTCGAAGTCACGATTGTGACTGACCCAGTCCATCCCCGAGATCGAATGCCATGGAAACGACTCCGGCCGACAGACGCATGTACGCAGACCGTCCGATATGGCTACAAGGTACGCATCAAACTGCTCGTGGTGGCAGTATCGCCAGGTTCCATGACTGCGGACTGAATATTTCGAGGAGTAAAACGTCTCGAAGTCAACGCCCACGACCGAAGGTCGCGATTCATCTCCCCAGAGTAATTCGCCCCACTGGTCCGGGCCGACGATCTCTGCCTTTTCAGGAAACATCTTTACCTCCCCGGCGATTGACCCGCCCTCGAGGGTCGTAATCGTTCAGGTGCCGCCACAAAGCCGCCAGATTCTTGAACGCATTCCAGGATCGGTTGAGATTATCATGCTTCACCACTTCCATACGGCCCGGTTCGGTGGAGGAGATAAATACGTTCGCGCCCACCACGCGATGGATGTTTTCCTCACCCCAGAAGGTGGCCGCGTAGGAGGCAAGCTGCATGGCCTGGTTGTCGTAGGCTACAACCTCCACACCCGGTCTCGTCTTCTTAGTTTTGTAGTCCAGGATGCCGACCCCGCTCTCCCCGTATCTGAAGAACACATCCGCGGTACCGGCAAAGCCGTGGTCGAGGTTCACGATCCGGATTTCCCGCTCCGCAATCTCGATGCCTGTGGACTCCTTCCACTTCATGACAGATTCCACGTACACGCTTAGTTCCGTGTTGTAGGCTTCCCCGTTCATCCCCCGCTCAAGAGCATCGTGGATCGCCGAGCCCAGGTCCGCGGCCTTCCCCACTTGATCGAAGGCGGCTCCCCGTACCCGCCTGCACCAGTACTCCTCGGACTCGCGCGGCTTCTTCGGTGTCCGCAGTGACGCCAGCGCGACCTGGTTCTGTTTCCAGACTTCCAGCCCTGGCTTATCAAGTATGTTGAGGATGCTCGTCACGCTGGGGAACAGGTTCATCCGCCTCGCGTCCTTGATCGTGGTGGGGCGACGGCCCTGTCCATCGGGCAACTGCAACGTATGTACCGGCGTACCATCGCTTCGGTACCAGTGACCACCCGTCGTGATGTCTTTGCTTAGAATTGCCAATGTAGAAGCTCCCTTTGCCTACCGGCATCCAACGGCCGGAAGGCCGCCGGAGCCGGTCGGGTATGTTCATGGATCAGAGCGGTATTTCTTCGGCTGCGGACGGACTCGCCAGTGCGTTCGTGTTCGTCGCATCGTCCGGGAATTCCAAACCCAAAGTTAGCTGCTTCGGGTTCACGGCACGGTGGGGCCGAATTTCAGCACTCGGAGGGCGTCCCTGCGTGGCTCCTGGCGGAGCGAGAACCGCGGAGCCAGGTGCACCGGAGCCAGCAGGCGGCGTAACGGGTGCCTGTTGAGGCGCGGAATCATCACCATACCCAGAGGGCAGCGGCGACAACGAAGAGATCGCCGCATATACGCCGTTGCCATTCTTGCGCTGAACGTGTTCGACGGTGATGAGGCACCGTGAACCCTTCAGGTCGCAGTAGTCGTAGCCGACCTCGGGGGCCTTTCCCAGTAGGCTTTTGAGAAATCCGAACAACGCGCTTTTCTCGTTGCCGGAAATCCGCATCCGCTTGGATGCAACCCCGTGTTTCACTCCCTGGTGGTCCAGGATCTCGAAAAGGAAGCATGTGAGATCGACCGTTTCAATTTCCGTGCTCTCGTACTTCTGACGCTCAACCCCGAACTCATCCTTGATGTTCAGGATCGTCGCTACGTAGGTTCCCGTCGGCGCAAGATCGTCACCGATCTGATCTGCAAACGGATTACCAGTGTTACTTGGTGGCGGAAGTTTTGCCATTTTCTATACTACTCCTTCCGAGCTGATTAGATTGAGACTCCGGCCCGCCCGGATAGGGCCTTTGTCTACTGTGAAAAATTTTGATGCCTGCGGCGGCGCGGCGCTCTGCCCTCACACTCGAGCCCTCCCTCGATTGTTGTTGGCCAAGAAGTCATAGTTGAAGCGGACCCAGAGATCGTGGATCGCATCCTGGTTCCTATCGCGAGCCAGGGACAAAAGTTCCTCGAACTCCCCTTCCTTAGGGATATGGATGAAGAAGGGAGGCCCAATGTCGGGCTCACCGAGTGCGGCGTCTGATTTGGAATCCGGAACGGATGTCGATCTCGTGGAATCCTGCGGCAATACGTCATCAGGATCCGCGGAAGCACGCTCGCGTATGAGATCCGTGTGCGCGCTCATTCCCCACCTCCACTCTCGAAACGTCCGTTCCTGGAGCGGGGACGCTGGCTCTTCTCGTGAGCGGCCGGGACGGTAGGATCGACCCGGAACTGTTCCATGTAGGCTTCGAGGTCTACCCGTCGAAAAAGTACACGGTTGCCAACCTTATAGTAAGGAATGTCGCCTTTGTTCTTTAACTTATCCAGCCACGAGCGGCAGTGTAAGATGAATGACGCAGCGTCAACAGGGTCGAAAAACTCCAGTTGAGCAACGGCCGCGGTTTTAGCCACCGATACGGTGTTTTCCAGTTTTTTCACTGGTACCTCCGCATGGGTGCCCATAAAAATGGGCACACCATGAAATGAGAAGGCGTACCTTCTCGTTTCATCGTGCACCCGCCCCGTGAGCGTCAGCCACGAATTGTCTTTGCGCCGAGGTCCCACACCGCCAACAACCAAGCCCGTTTTTTTGACAAGCAGTCCGCCCCGAGAGCGTCAACTACTTATCGAACTTGGTGACCGGGGTCTGTGGTCTCCAACACTACCAATTCAATTCTTCTTAAGAATGACCGGAATCATCGGATCTGAAGTTCATGATCCAGTTGTTTCTCAAAAATCGAACAAAGAACGTCACAAATCTGCGCAAACAGCGGCGGTAGTGGACCTGATGATTGCTCATCCAGTCGGAAACCATCACCTGTCTTCCCACGTGATCCACCATAGGGATAGGACGCACGATAGATTGACAACAATCGGTCGAAATCCTGTCCAACACTCACGCACCATCTTTTTAGCCGTCGCTCACATGTCCGACCGCAACAATACTGCTCATTTTGATACCGCGATGGCGGATTGCCTTCCATGCAAAACATGCACGGGAGGTAGGGTCGGAAAGTCCATTCCTTCCCCGACTCTGGACCTACCCAGCTCACTTCAATCTGATTCTTAGGGATGCGCATCGCATGGTGTAGTATCGGACCCCTTGATACCTGGCAAGACTTTAAACTGCGGCTTTGACCTCTAACTCGGTAGCCCGAATATCCCAGAATCGCTCCGCATCCTCCTGGCGCACTGCACGCCGATAATGCGAGAAGAGCATAACGGTGCTGGACCGATGCCCCATCTGCTCCGCCGTATCCCCCGCGTTTCGGAACGCGGCTAAATGCATTGTACCGAAGGTGTGGCGCATCACGTCATGGCTCCACTCGATCCCTGCCTGCTTTCGTGCTCGTCGATATGCTGACTCAGAATAATGGACATGCCCCGACTCCTGCCTAAACGGCAAGAGCCATTCGATAAGGTTCGGTTGTAATTTCACATACCGCTCGTATGGTGTCTTCGATACTTCCGCTGACACGAAAATTTCGTTTCGATCAAGATCGATATCCGACCAATCCAAACGTTGTGCCTCGCTTGGACGGAGCCCCGCAAAAAGACATAGGGCAAACCAAACTACCATGTCCGATTCCGACTCCGAAACAGTCCGCATCAGGTGCCTCGTTTGAGGAACAGACAAAATTCCAGGTCGTTTGTCCGATCTGATTTTTACCGTTGAAACTGCTGAAACGGGATTGAGGCGAACATAGCCGCGCTTGATGGCGAAGTTAAAGAGTCCACTTAAATGCGTCCGGAAATTCTTTCGAGTGGTGGCTCCTCCATTTTGCCTCCCGAGCCACTCCTGGATGTCAGAAGTAGTGATCTGATGGGCAGGAATGTCGCCATAATCAGATGCAAACCGACCGAGTCTATGCTCAATATCCTTCAGAGTTCTCTTCGTTCGGTGGGCATCCTTTCGATCCTTCACATACAGATCATACAGCCTTCTAACAGTTGTCTCCCCGCCTTCTCCTTTGCCATGATCAAGAAAGAACCTAACCGCCTCGGATATCGTCGCCTGTCCTCCCAGGGACTCCAATGCTCGTGCAGCATCTCGAAGATCCCCTTCCGACAACCGAAGGGCATCGCCACCAATCTTCTTCTTGCGCCTCCGAACTTGCTCAACCTCTAGCTCAACCTCACTTCGGCTCGCACGGGTCAGGATTTTTCGCTTGCCGTCAATCCTGCCCAAGTCGGCGACGTAGTAGATCTTGCCCCGGATTTTCCGTTCGCGTATCTTCGGTTTATCAGTTCTTGCTGACATGGTACGTCATCATCTGCGATTAGTTCTTATTGGATGCGATGGTAGTAAACCTGCAGTACGCAAGCAAGCGGTTTGGATGTCATAATACATTGTCATTTATAAACTGCTGCAAATAACATAGTTATACGTAGACACCCCGGTAGCTCATCTGGACAGAGCGACGGATTCCTAATCCGTAGGTAGTGGGTTCGAGTCCCGCCCGGGGTACCAGTTTGGGCTTCCGTCCGACTTGTCCGACCCGTCCGACGGAGAAACCGACCCTCAGCGCTTTGAGCCGAATCCTTGACCTGCGCGAGGCTCCAGCCGAGCTGTTTTCATGCGGTCTTCGAAAAGAGCCTCCAAACGCTCCGCAATGACCTCGTGCCCAAAAGCTGAGTAATGTGGATCGCTCTCGCTGAGGATGAGTCCTGCTTCATACATACCCTGCGCATGCTGGCTTCGCCTGTAGGCGTCCATGGGAGGACCCATTTCAATCAGTGGAAAGGATAGATCGTTCGCAATGCGCTTCAGTTCGTCGTTCGCCCAGAGATTGCAGAGAATGATCACGCGGAATCCATTGGACCGGCTCATTTCTTTCAATTTCACGAACGCTGCAGAGAACGGCTCGCTCCCTTCCATGTCGCGGTAGGCGGCAGGCACTTCCTGGGGAACGCGAAGAAAAAGATCACCATTGGGATGGGCCCGGCGCAATGTTCTGGTCCTGAGCCAGGTCCATAGGTGGCATCGCATGCGCATTGTCGACTCGCTGGCCTCGGCCAGAAAGTACGGCAGACGCCGATCATTTCCCACATAATGAACCAGGGCCAGGTCAGGATCATAATGCAGCGCTCTTCGGCGCAACGTTTCAACCTCCATCACCGTGTTGTACCCGGGCACCGCGGTGTTCAACGCCTCCCAACGAACCAGGAAAAGTGTTCGGTCAGCCGTTGGGTGAGCCTGGTCAGATAGGTCTCGTCGTCATCAACGCCCCACCCGAACATGCTGCTGTCGCCGAGTCCGACGATGCGAAAGGTTCCCGCCGCCTTTTCGGGCGGCGGCGCCGGCTTACGGAACCCATTCTCGTCCGTGCTGACCCGGCCGCGACCAAAACGGCGTCAAGACCGGATCGGAGCCTATAGATGACGCGGGGATATTCGCTGGCGCACAACAACTCCGGAAGTTCGAGCATGCCGGTGAGGAGTTGGTCCCGATCGGCATAGAGCGCTGCCAGACTTCACGGTTTTTCTGCTGTACCCGGGCCGCCGACAGGCGCAGGCACCCTTCCGCCGCCAGCACAACCACAAGAAACGGGGTAAGGACAAGTGTTGCTTTAAACAAAACAGCCTTCCTGCCCGATCCAGGGTGTGGTTTGATTTCTTGGTGCCCGGATCCCGTCACGTTCAGTCCTTCGTCATCCGTACCGTTCGATATATGCCGCAGATTCGTGAACTCAGTGCAAACAACGTGTGAATTGTTTTCGAATTGAGAATCCTTCACCCTACCCGCAACCGCATCCTGCTGATCGCCGGCGGCACCCTGGTCGCGCTGATTGCGGTTGAATTAACGCTACGACTCGCGCACTTCATAAATCATGGAGTAGGCGGCGATCTACGGTCCCGCCTGGATGCGTCGGATCAAGCATCCCTTCAGGACGCGCAGGGTGAGTTCAGCCTGAAAGGGCTCGTGGAGGCCAGCGCCCGAACCGGCACCGTCTATGAACTGAAAGCAGACCTTCGGGGGACCTTTCTCGGGAAGTCCTTGGAGACCAATTCCCATGGTTTCCGGGGCGCAGAGACGGATCGTGACAAACCCGCCGGCGTATTCCGGATCGCGGGGCTTGGGGACTCGGTTATGTTCGGTTGGGGGGTTAGCCAGGGGGAGTGTTACCTGCGAGTTCTCGAACGAAAACTCATCGGATTACAGGACGGCGCGAGGAGGTTCGAAGTCTTGAATTTCGCCGTGCCCGGCTACAACACGGCCATGGAAGTCGACGTGCTGGAACACACCGCGATCCGATTCGATCCGGACCTTGTAATCCTCCATGTAATCAGTAATGACGTCGATGTGCCGCTCTTCATGCGGGAACCGAAAAGCGTATGGATGTTGAATCAATCGTTTCTGTGGGACCTACTACAAGATCGAACTGGACGCGAATCGAGCCCGGATTCGAAAGACGTGCCTGAACAATTTGCCTACATGACCGGTATCGAAGGCTTTCACGCCGCGGTTGAGCGACTGGCCGGCATCACGAAACGCGCAGGTGTACCCGTCGTGGTGATCCGCGGATCACTGCATCCGATGCAGGAACGTGTCGTGCGGAGTTGCTGCAGGGAATTCGGGTTTTACGAAATCCCAATAGCTCCATACACAGACGAGTATGTGCGTCAACATGGGATCGAAGACACGCCCGCGGCGCGGCAAAGATCGCTTCACGTTTCCGATAACGACCGCCACCCGAATGCCGTGGCCCACACGATTTACGCCGAAGCCATTCTGGATCAACTTGCAGAGATGAACATCATCGACTTTGAATCGGATCTCAAGCCGTCGCCGTGAAGATGGCAGAAAATACTAGTATGGCATTTCTTCCGCGGTATCCGCGGTTACGACTTGGAAGTACGTGTCGAACCACTCCCGGGGAGTCTCCGGCTCGGCGGCATCCGGACCCGCCTGAATGTCGAATCGCGGCATGATCGCCATGATCACGATTTCCCTGTCGAAAAGTTCCATCGATGACATCCTGAGGTCGGAACCGTGCGAAATGATCAGCGGAGGCAGGCCGTCAGGAATGTCATCCAATTCTTCCGGAGTGCTGTAGGGTCCGCCGACCATGGAGACGATGGCGTCCACGCTACTATGTTCCTCCGCGATCCGAATGTACTCATCCAGAGGCATCCCGGCCATATCGAACATCATGACTTCGGGCCCGGAATCTCCCAGATCCAAGCTCACCTCGGCGGCTACCGTAATGCTGCCGTCCTCCAATGCTCCGATAAATGCTCCCTGCATTTTTTTCAGCGGCTCGCTTTTCAATTCATCGCCATGACGCACAATCACGACTGTTTTTCCCGGCCCGAGGAATGTTGCGGTTTCTTCGCCGGCGACCTGTCCGAGGCCGACCAAGCGCCCAATATCACCGGCCCTTTGCCCTGGCTTGGCGGTTCGGAAGATCGAAATAAAGCTGATCAGAATTATGACGACTGCAATCCCCATGACGATGGGGGCCTTTTTCCGGCTTACGTTAATCAATGGCATGCTCTTCCCTCCTTACAGAAAAATGTCATTTCAGATGGTCGCAACCTAACAGCCGCCGCGGGATCGGGCAAGCGGGTTCCTGCCCCACTGCACAAAAACATGGAAAGACTTAAGGATTCCGCCCATTTTCGGGCAATCACCGCCCACGGATGGCTCTGCACGGTGGCTCTGCTCAAGGGGGTTCCCGCGGATCGGATACCGGTACCGCGGATGGCTCCGCGCGGTGGGTCCGCTCGAGGGTTCCTAGTGAGACATGGATTGTGCACTCTGGGCTACCTTTGTAACATCATGCTACTGCGAGGGCGGGATGACGCCGTGCTGGGAAAAGAGCTCATCGGGACTCAGACTACGGACAGAACACTCACTTACGAAAGAGGGGGAGGATTCAGCGGCTTTGATTTATGAGGACAAGACGAAGATCGAGGCAAACGGGGAATCTTTGGTGGTTACCGACGATAATGAAGAGCTCATAGCATCCGCAAAACGCGCGCTGGCCCAAGTGATAACGACTCACGGAATAGGATACGGAGAAGAAGTAACAAGAAAACTGCTCATGGGTTCACGTCGAAGTCAGAGCCTGTCCGCCGATGTCCGCCCAGTCGCTAAAGACACATTCCGCGGATGCAAATTGTGTGATTCTCCACTTGATTGAACCCTGATCGAAGGCAAGGTCATTCTTTCATGGTCAGTTCTCATGGACGACAACTTCATGAACACAAGGAGAGTCATTCCGTTTCTGAAAGCGCAGGGACAGGGAAATGGGATCGCCGTGAATTTCGGGAAAAACAGGATCCAAATGAATGGGCTGACGAAAACACAAGTTCACGAATAACACTATTCCCCATAATTGCCCGCTTCATTCTACTAGTATGAACTCCCAGCGAAGCTATCCGAGGGACTGGCTTCCCATCCGCGGGAATCAGATCGCAGGAAGTTCCCAGATCGCCTGCAGGGACGATAGGCCGCCATCAACATAAATCATGTTGCCCGTGATATAGCGGGCGGCGTCGGACGCGAGAAACACCGCGGCGCCGCCACAGTCTTCGATCTCCCCAACCCGGCCCATCGGGACCTGCGCATTGAATAGCTTTTCCCCTTGCGGCTTTCTTTCGAAACTTCCGTGCACGAAAGGTGTCCGAATCAATCCGGGGGCGACGCCGTTGACGCGGATTCCGCGTTCTGCGAGCGACACCGCCATCGATTTCATCAACATGAGGATCGCGCCCTTCGAGGCATCGTACAGGACGCTCTCGTGCTCCGCCTGAATCCCATTGGTGGAGCCGACGCAAATGATGCTGGCATCGCCACGACGCTCACCGACCAGGTGCGCGAACTCAAGCGACGCAAGAAAATATCCGCGGACATTCAGGTTAAACGTCTTCTCGAAGTGCTCTTCCGTCAAATCCATGAATGGAACGTCAAACAGGCTGCCGGCGTTGTTCACCAGGCAGTCCAACCCACCGAGCCTTTCGTGCGCATCCCGAACACACGCCCGCGCCTGCGTTCCGTCAGACATGTCAAACTGGCTGAACTGACAATCCCCCCCGCCCTCAAACCTGCTTCGAACCTCGGCAGAAGGCTCCTTCCGGGCGCTCACCACAACATGGGCGCCCGCGCGAATCATGGCGCCCGCAATCCCTTCGCCGACCCCGTACGTCCCGCCGGTCACCAGAACCTTATAATCTTTCAAATCGATCATTGCGTCCCCACCTCGTATTCTATTCTTGTAAATGACTCCTGTTCAGCCTAACCGATACTCCAAACCTGTAGGCAGGATCAATTTAGTTTATGCTTCGTTTTTCAAATTGTAGAGTCGTTACTCCCAGCGCCATCCTGGATCAGGATCTCCTGGTTGACGATGTCGGTGTGATCATCAGGATTCAAGATCGCACCAACAGAACCAACGATGCAACGGTGATTGACGGCGGTGGCGCCTTCGCCTTTCCCGGTATGCTTGACTTGCTTACGCATGGATACGGACATCACTTCTACGGCGACGCCAACCCCGGAGCCATCGGAGAGAATTCCGAAATTCTGCCCCGCCACGGAGTCACCGGATTCGTACCTTCATTCCTCTCCCAGGCAACCGATCGACTCTTTGCAATCCTGGGGAGCCTCGCGGATCAGGCCACCGGCGAAGGAGCGCGCGTTTTGGGCATTCACAGCGAAGGGCCGTGCCTCAACGCACCCGGCGCGCACGACGCCGCCCGCCTGAGCCTTCCCAGCGCGAAACTGGCCGACCAGATGCTCGAAGCCGCACAGGGCCGACTGAAAGTCGTGACTCTCGCGCCCGAATTGCAGGGCTCGCGCGCGTTTGTCGATGTGATGATCCGCGCCGGGATCAGCCTGCATCTGGGGCACTCCCTCAGCTCACCGGACCAGGTCAATGAATTCGCGGACTGGGGCATCAAAGGAGTCACCCACATGTATGACGTGTTCTTTCCCGCCGCGCTAAAGGAAAGCGGCCTCTACCCGGTCTCACTGGCCGACGCAATCCTGGCCGAGCCGCGCCTTTGCATGGGGTTGATTTGCGACGGCGTACACACCGAGCAGATACAAACCAAACTGCTCACCCAGCTACCCCCCGACCGGCTGTTCCTGGAAACTGACTCGATGAAATTCACGGGACTGCCCCCCGGTCGATTCGAATTCTATCCCGGCACCTGGGCTCAATCCGCGCCAGATGGCGTGATCCGGCTGGATGGCGGCGAGCTTGCAGGCTCCCTCACGACCTCCGACCAGGCGCTGCGCAATCTGGTCGACTTTACCGGCATAGATCTGCCCCGCGCCTCGCACGCGACCAGCCTCAATCCTGCCCGCCTTATCGGCATGGACGATGAGCTCGGAAGCCTGGAACCCGGGAAACAGGCAGACATCGTTTTGCTTGATCCCTCGAACCTCTCGGTCCTATCCACGTATGTCGGCGGGAAAAAGGTTTTCGATCACGGAACACCCGCGTAACGCCGCCACCGAGCTTGCTCTGTTAGTTACCCACAAATCCGTGGGCGTATGAACTCAATCGTTCATGTGGTGCGCGGCGCAGGCGCCCAATTTGGAGTACGGTGGCAGAGCGAAGCGGAGATCCCGGCGGATGCCGGGGCGGCGACACCGCTTTGGCTCCGCGCAAAGCCCGACGAAGCCACGCAGGGCGAAGTCGTGTCGGAGCGCGCCCCGGAGCCAAAGCGTAATCCCAGCGGCGTAGGTTCCGGTCCCCCCCGGGGGTAGCCAAAGCGCCGTCGACGCTCCGCTCTGCCGGCGCACTCCAACAACTCGTGGTACGACTATTGGCTTGCCCCGCCTACTTCTCCACCGGGACCACGATGCCCCGCATGATGATGTTCTGCGCGAACAGAAACACCCCAAACGTCGGGATCGCCGCAATAATCAACGAGGCGAACGTAATGCCCATGTGGCTGCGGAGCTGAAGCTGATACAGGGTCGGCATCAGCGTCCACATCCGCTCGTCCTGACAGATTAGAAGGGCAAACATGAAATTCGAATATGCGGCCGTAAATGCCATCAGTGCAATATAGGCCAGAACCGGTTTTGAAAGATTCATCGTCAAATGCCAGAAAAGCACCCACTGGTTGGCCCCGTCGAGTTCGGCGCACTCGTACAGTTCCTTCGGCTGCGAATCGAAAAAACCTTTCAATATAAAAATCAGGTACCCGTTCGCGAGCCCGGGCAGAATCAGCGCCCAGAACGTGTTCAGCAGGTTGAAATTCCGGAGCGTCAGGAAAATCGGGATCTGGGTCACCATCGACGGAAACGCCATCGTTACCATAAGAAAGAGAAGAATCTTGTAGGTGGAAGGCAACTGGAACCGGCTGAGCGCGTAGGCCGCCATCGGATTTACGATCAACGCGGCAAGCACAGCCAGCCCGCAATAAATCACCGTATTCACCAGGGCCCGTCCGTTCAGCAACATATACTCGATCACGGTCTTGTAATTCCGCGTTGCGAATTCCCGGCGCAGCGAGCCGCGGTTCTGCAAAAACTCCCGGTAGTGCAACTGTTTTTGCGGGAGCTGCACCTCGGCAAAGGACTCGTAGTCTTCGCCCGTTGCACTCCTCAGCGCTTCGATCGTTTCGTACCGCCCCGCCATGAAATCCTCGAAACGAAAATCTAGGCCGTCGATATAGATCTGCTCGAGAGGCAGGCGATGCAGCTCGCTGTCTTCCGACTCCCTCCACCCCCGGAGAAAGGCTGTCCAATCCGACTCAGCGATACTGCTGTGCAAAGGGTCGTCGAAAAGTGGAACCGTATCGAAATCTGAGTATCCGGTTTCGTAGATACGGTTCAAGGCATCGATGGTAAGGTACTTTGCCTGCAAAAATCGGCGATAAGGAACCACCGCCTCCTCGTCCGCGCGAATCCAGAGCAGGTTCAACGCTTCCCGAACAAATCGCTCCCAATCCGAAATCTCCAGCGAACTGCCAACCGGCGCCCGGCGGGATAGACGGACCTCAGCATAGGACTCGAACGACGTTCCATGCTTCGCATTATACTCTTCGATATCGCGGGTGTACTGCGACTTGAGGAAAATGTTTTTGTACATCCCCTCGACGCTGAAATAGAAGCGGTACAATTGGGGTTGCCGTTGCTTCAGCGCGCGGTACCGTATGGCCAACGGTTCGTCCGAGATGCGCCGGACTCGCTCCAACGGAATCTGCGGATCCATGAAGACGCTCTGCCAACTCGCGACGTGCATTTTCAGCTCCCGGTTCGCCGCGTCCAGATCGCCGTCAAACTCCTTTTTCAGCCCGCGAATCAGTTCGCGTTGCAGTTCCATGATCGATCCGCGGGTTGCCGCGAACCGAAGAAATCCAACGGTGAAATTGTAATGCGCATCCCCGAGATCTTTCAAAAACTCGCCATAGTCACTCACCAGCACTTTATTGATTTTTGCCGGGGGCTCGATTGTTTCGAAAGAGATGATGCTCTCGTCGTAGGCGGACTTGACCATATCCAGCTTTTCATTGAAGAGCCCCTCGATGTACTTCCTGTACAGAAGCGTGTCGTCGACGAGAAAGCCCGGGATGATGCGCAGCTCCTTTTGATCCACAGCACTCTTTGTGCTGCCCGCGATCATCAGCGCGAACGGATAAATCATGGTCAGCGCGCCCGCGATCAGAAACAGGTAGATCGTGCCGATCAGCAACCTGACGCTGAAGTGCTTTCTGCCTACTTTGTGGAGGATGGGCATGATTAATTCAAATTCATCAGCTATTTCTCTCCCGTGGTCTTGAATTCCAATCGCGCGAGAATTCGCAGCTGGTAGACCGTGAATCCGATCAGCATGGTGGCGAGGACCCAGGCCATCGCAGTGGCGGGGCCCATCTTCAGGAAAGTGAAGGCCTCAAAGAAAATTTTCAGGTTGGCGACTTCTGTTCCCGCAGAACCGCCAGTCATGGCCAGGATATTCTCCGCCTGCATCCAGGAGCCTATAAAAACCCCGACGAAGTTGATGATCACCAGAGGCTTGAGAATGGGAAAGATGACGAACAGGATCTTGTCGATAAACGTGGCGCCGTCGATGTCGGACGCCTCGTAGAAATCGTCCGGGATGCCCTTGAGCGCTGCCAGGTAAATCAGGCACCCGGGCCCCATCCCCGCCCACACCATGGGAATCACGCAGGCAAGCATTGCGGTATTGCTGTCACTGAGCCACCGGTACGGTTCTTGTTGCGTATGGAAAAGCCGGGGGAAAAATTGCCGCGCAATCTCGAGAATCGATTCGCCTTCCGGAAACAGGATATCTCCCGCCAGCCCGATCGAGGTGACGAAGAGAACCAGGCCGGCAATCGCCGCCAACGTGGCTGGAAATCGGGAGTCATGAAACCAGAGCCGCCACATGAAAGACCAAGCGACCGCCAAGAGCATCAATCCGATGGCAACGTATGCAATCGCCGGAATCACCATCACCACCTGGTTCAAAATTCCGTAACTGGTCGGTGTGTAAAACATTTTCCAGAGCAGCATGGTGACCAGCCCGGTGATCACCGCCGGCAGGTAGTACACAGTCCGAAAGAAAATGGTGCCTACCGGCACTTCCTGTAGCAGAATGGCAAGGATGATCGGCGGGAGAAAAGTCAGAGCGACTACCAGCAGGCTGTAGCGAACGGAATTCCAAACCGACGTCCACCATCCGTTCTCATCGATATCCCACAGCAGGTTGGCAAAGTTGTCGACCCAGACCCAGGTGGATCCTCCCAGGATATTGTAATCCTGAAATGCCATCAGGGTTCCCCGGGCAAGCGGAAAATATTGCCACACCAGGATCGTAAGCACCGCCGGAAGCAGCATCAGGTAGGCAAGCCAGTATTTCCGAAACCCCCATGAAACCACGGCGGCAGGATCGGAACCCTCAACGATGGGCACTTTGAACGCTTGGAAGACTTTCCGGAAAACCAGGAAGAAGGCTCCCGCAATAATGAAGAGGGCAATCCACGCGGTGATCCGTCGTACTCGCATCACCTCCGGCGGGACAATTCCGATCATTTTCTCATTCGCCTTTATGGTCCACTTATGGAGGATGGCCTGGATGGCGTCGATACGCTCCTCTTTGCCTTCCGGAAGATTTCCATCTACGTACGCCTGCTCCGCCTCCTGGATTGGATAGCTCATCATGTCGTAGGCGAGATTGCTGCCTCGTCCGTACGGTTCGGGCTTCGCGGTCGCAATAGCGATCTCGAACGCTTCCACCCAGCCGGGCGGCGATAGGCGAACCAGATCTTGATAGCCGTACAGATTCAGGTACCGAGGGTTTATGAAGCGACCGAATCCGCCTTCCACCATGATGCGCGTTTTTAACGCCATCGCTTCCTCATTGTCATAGAATCGGAGATACTCCCACGCAGCATCCCTGACTGCCGGTTCCTCGATCCGCGAAAATAGTCCCATCATCCGGCTGTTGAGCTCCGCCCCCCGGTGCCGCACTCCGTTCTCGTCGAGATAACCCAGCGGCACCGGCGCCAGTCCAGTCACGTCCGGATTCACCTGGCTGAAGAGCTTTTCATCGATGTAGCTCAACATCATCCCTATTTTGCCCTCTTCCCACTTGGTCTGGGATTCCCTCCCCACATCCCGGCTGCTGTATCCTCGTTGCGGCCGGCCATCCTCGCTGGTCCAGTTTTCCGCGATCAATTCCAGGTAGTAGTCGAGCGCAATGGCGGCGGCCCGGGAATCGAAAGTACATCGCCACTGATCATTGGTCTCGTTATACGTCATCAACTCGCCGCCCATCGACCAGCAGTACGATTTCCAATACCACGATTCGTGTTTCCCGCGCGCGTTCCAGATCCCGAATGTGTCCTTGGCCGGGTCCGTAATGGTCTTGCAAGCCTCCAGCATCTGCTCCCAGGTCCAGTTCTCATCGGGATACGGAATGCCGTGCACATCAAACAAATCCCGACGGTACAAGAGCACCTTGCCGAGCACTCCGCCGTAGGGCACACACCAGACGTGCTCCTCGCCGGTCGGCGCTTTCCGGCGAATCACCGGCCACAACGTATTGTGAATGCGAAAGGCCTGCTCTTCCTCCGTCAACGATCCCGGGCCGGCGAGGTATCCATCCTCCGGCTTGTCCAGCGGATACAAAAACCCGTTGTCGATGTACGTGGAGGATTTTCGAAAATTGACGTAGAGAACATCCGGCGCCTGTTCACCGGCGATCATCAACAGATCGGTCTCAACACCCTCAACCGCGATCCCGGTCGCCTGGTACAGATTCACCGTCACCCGGTCCCAGTCGTGGTCACCGTATTTTTCAGGATGGGCTTTATATTTGTCCCGATAGCGCGCGGCGAAAATCTCGGGAAAACGATCTTTAAAAAGACGGATCCCTGCGACCTCACTCCGGTTGAAGGTCGTCGTATCGGTAGGCTCTGGCAGCCCATGAGCCTTTACATGAATGACCGTCCCTTCCGGTGTGTCCTCGATCCAACCGGCGGTCGCCGAAGCCACAACGGACCACCCCAGCAGCCAGCACACCCCCGCGCGTATCCAGTATTCCAGCTTCATAGTAGTACGGTCTGCCCGCTTCGCACGGACTCGTCGGCTGCCAGGACGATACGCAGGCTGTTCACCGCATCGTTCCAGTGGTCGGTCAGATCCAGATCCTCCTGGATCGCTCGTAACAGGAACCGCTGCTCTCTTGCACACAACTCGGCATGATCCGGCTCATCCGTCATGTCGATGATCTCGTCCTCTTTGGCAAACTTCTCTTCGCCGGTCAAATCACTGTGATGAACTCTCAGAGATTCGGTCTTGGTGTGGGATTCAAGATCCGAGGATTTTGACGCCCCGCCCGCGGATTTCGCGACGATGCTGACGCTGCCTTCCGGTCCAACCACATCCTTCACAAAAAAAGCCGTCTCACTGATCATCGGGCCCCACCCCGCTTCGTACCAGCCGACCGATCCGTCATCAAAGGTCACCTGCAATTGCCCGTAGTTGTACATGCCTTCAATCAGGTCGTCCGACAGTCGCGCTCCGATCGCCGATACGCGAACCGGCGTTGCCCGCGTCATCTGGCACATCACGTCCACGTAGTGCACGCCGCAATCGACGATGGGTGACATCGACGCCATCAGGTTCCGGTGCTTGCTCCATTTGACGCCTTCGCTCTGCTGGTTCAGGTTCATCCGCATCACGAGCGGTTTTCCCAGCGTGCGGGCGATCTCGATGAATTGAATCCAGGAGGGATGCTGGCGAAGAATATAACCGATCACAAGTTTCCGTCCACTGCGGGCCGCGGCATCGACGATTCGCCGTCCCCCCTCGGCGGTCGTGGAAATCGGCTTTTCCATGAAAACATGTGCGCCGGACTCAAGCGCACGGATCGCAAACCCCTCGTGCGTGTCAGGGAAAGTATTGATGCTGACGACGTCCGGGCTCAGCTGCTCGATCGCTTCTTCGCCGTCGGCATACATGGCAATGCCGCCTCCCAGTTGGCTGCACAGCGCCTCCCTGGATTCGGGCTTGCGGCTGACAAGACCGGCGATCTCGAACTCCTCCATGCCGGCGTACGCCTTCGCATGAGACGAGCCCATGTCGCCGCAACCAATTACCACGATTCGCAATTTTTTTTTCATCACGCAGGAGCGTTCCGGAACCATGCAGGCATCCGCTCTCTCGATTTACCCTCTGTTCTTAGTGGCCGTCCGTCGATTCCCGAATTTTCGCCTTTCGGCGCCCAGCCATTCATTTTATATTCGGCGGACACCATACTGGAGACCTTGCCAATGACCAATCTAACTGTCGGCGCTGTACAGTTCCAGCACGTAAACGGAGACAAAGAGGCGAATCTTGCCACAATCGAACGATTTGTCCGCGAAGCCGCTTCACGGGATGTCCAGCTCATTATTTTTCCCGAGTGCTGTATCACCGGGTACTGGTTCCTCAGGAATTTGACCCGGGACGAAATCGTGGCGCTGGCGGAGCCGGTTCCTAATGGCCCATCTACTGAAAAGCTCATTGATCTGGCAAGATCCATAGGGATGACAGTGGGAGCGGGTCTGGTGGAAATTGCCGGGGATGGCGCCTTGTACAACACGTTCGTCGTTGCAATGCCGGACGGGCAATGGCAGCGGCACCGGAAAATCCACTGCTTCATCAGTGAGCATATGAAGAGCGGATCGGAATATACCGTTTTCGATACGCCCCAGGGCTGGCGGGTTGGCGTTCTGATCTGCTACGACTGCAACATCAGCGAGAACGTGAGAATGACGGCGCTGCAAGGCGCCAAGTTACTTCTCGCTCCTCATCAGACCGGCGGTTGCACCTCTCCTTCTCCGCACTGCATGGGTAGGATTGACCAATCTTTCTGGGATAACAGGAAAGGCAATCCGGAAGCGATCGAGCGCGAGTTTCGTGGACCAAAGGGCCGGGAATGGCTGCTTCGCTGGTTGCCCACCCGTGCTCATGACAACGGCATGTACCTCGCCTTCTGCAACGGCGTAGGCATGGACGACGATGAAGTGAGAACCGGCAACACCATGATCATCGATCCATACGGACGCATCCTCAACGAAACCTGGAAGGCCGACGACGTGATGGTCGTGCAGGAGCTCGATGCCTCCCTGCTCGAGGGCGCCACCGGCGAACGCTGGATCCGATCAAGACGACCCGAGCTCTACGGGCCACTCGCTCAACCGACCGGCAGGGAGGAAGAGACAAGGAAACTGCGATTCGACGGGCTAGGTGTCTAGCAGCCTGCCGAACCCGAATCAATTGCCGTTTTCGGGTGGCCATGGGTATCGATCCATGGTACCTGCAACGGCAAGACGATCATCACGTGTACAGACGAATATTTTGTCAGAGGGGATAATGAACTCATGATTCTTGATGTCTTGGAAAATGCCGCGTTTCATGTGGAGCGAAATAAAGGGTTTGCAGAGGCTTTCAAATTCCTGCAGAGGCCAGATTTGAAAGACCTTCCGGCAGGTAAATATCCGATTGACGGGGACAGGGTCTACGCGATGATCGCCATCGAGCCCGGCCGGGGAAAGGAAGGCGCTTTGCTGGAAGCGCACCGGAACTACATCGATATTCAACTGGTGCTGGAGGGCGTTGACGAAATGGGTTGGAGGCCAACACCGACCTGCGCAGATCAGCAGGGAGACTACAATGAAGAGCAGGATGCGCTGCTCTTTGCGGATCCGCCGGATGCCTGGATTACGACACGGCCGGGGTCTTTCGTTGTCTTCTATCCTGCGGACGCCCACATGCCTTCCATCTCGGACGAACTGCTCCACAAGATCATCGTCAAGGTGCCCTTCGCAGATGTGTAATACAACGGATTCGGTAGTGCGCGGGCTAATTCTTCCGTTCAGCCGTCCAGGGCCGGAAAGTATGTGAGGTCTGCGCCGTAGTTGTCCATGGCGACAACCGAATCCCCGCGAAGTGTAACTCGGATTTTTCGGGTTCGATGCCGAAGTAGAATCTCACTGGCCGCCAGGTCGTACTGCAACGTAATGGGGACTTTCGCCGGATGGTCTGCGACCACCAGGTATGAACCGTCGTAACGTTTGGGCTGACCGACCCCTTCCACGGTGATCGCATCTCGCGGCACCCAGGAGGGAATTCGAATCCGGAGCGGGCCCCGTTTCTTCAACGTGACAGTAAGAGCATCGTGCGTGTAATTCGAATCCACGGTGATCGCATCGGTTTCGTGGTCAAACAGAAGGTCCACATGATGCCCGGCCTCATCGTACCGGGTTGCCGCTCGATATGCATCGCACAGCGACCCCACAACGCCCCCCACGATGTCCATGTGAAACAGCACGGCATCCATTCCGTCCAACTCAAGCGGTTCGTGTCCGTATGGCGCAGGAAATCCCCAGCCGCCGGTGATCCGCTCCGCCACCTCCCGCCGCCCGTCAACGTTGTCGGGATTCGGCTGCGATTCAATGAAACTGACATCTCTCAATTGCGAAGGCAACAGGTGGCACCGCAGCATACGCTCCGCGTCCTCAAAATATTCTGGATGGCCCCATCTCCCCAGAATCAATGCGGTCTCGACCAGGTCTCCCGTGCTGTTGCCCTCCCCGTAGTCGGGGCGATCGATACGGCTCTGTCCGGTTTTCTCGACGACCCACCCGATCTCATCGCGCAGATCCCACATGCCCTTGTCGTAAAATGCGCGGACGCGATCCATCAACGCCTTGTCATTCGTGAGGTCTGCAAGCTGTGCCAGCGACGACAGATCGCACGCGATCGAATGGCCGTGTGTGCCCAGGCGCTCGATACTATAGGCTCCGTCCGGCAAATAGTGGTCGGCCAGCAGCTTGTCCTTGAATACATTGGCAAGTTCCAGGGCCGGATCGTACCCGGTGGCTTGATAGTATTTCACCAGCGAGCCAATCGCGCGGGGCAGCGTCCGGGTAAGGTTCTCCGACTTGTCCATGATGTTGATTCCCAGTCCCCCCTCCAACCTCTGGAGATTCCATCCATCGTCGGGATTCCAAAGTTCGAATACGGCGGCAATGCTCTCTTCCGCAATCCGCCTTGCTTCATCGTCATTGCGATATTTGACCAAGGCATATAGAGCATGAAACCCTTCCCGCAGGTCGTGCCCGGCGAGGTTCACAAGGTCCCCGCCGACACGGGGCCTTCCCATCGGCAATCGAACGGGGCCGCTGTAGGAGTAGAAGGCTGCTCTGCGGTGTTTCTGAATCGCTTCTTCGTCGAGGCTGACGCCTGTCGCCGCCTCGGCATTCAGCAGCGCATTCAGGTGGCGCCCGGGCAAGTGCCCGTCGTAAATTGCGCTCATGTATAGTTCCGGATCCGGTCGCGCCCGGGACGCCATGAATATCGAGTCATTGTCATCACGGTTGAAAACGCG
>Ga0310121_10000785_pt1 | contig 34016 bp, 25 predicted proteins | sample CB27_Tmax_986_MG_FD_203504 | JGI IMG/M metagenome (GOLD analysis project Ga0310121, IMG submission 203504) | Marine microbial communities from Western Arctic Ocean, Canada - CB27_Tmax_986 | ecosystem: Environmental > Aquatic > Marine > Oceanic | place: Canada: Western Arctic Ocean | collected...
ATTTCTTGACGTAGTAGCGGTCGGTGCGGGCGAACAGCTTCCAGTCGATGGTAGCCGGGTCGTCCCCGGGCAAATATTGACGATACTCGCTGAACTCGACGCTGAACCCCTTGAACGGGCTCCGGTGCAGGCCGACAAGGAATCCCTCGACGATCGTGCGCGCGATCAGCTCGAGCGAGCCTATACGCGAAACGATGGTGGGGTCGAGAAAGGACAGCTCATTGCCGGCCGTGCTCGACATGTTGTGCCTCCTACAACCCGCTGGCCGGTGCGGGGACCATCTCGAGCAGCTTCGTAATCACCGTGTCGGAATCCACACCGTCGGACTCGGCGTAGAAGTTGGTCACGATGCGGTGCCGCAGGATCGCCGGTGCCAACGCACGGACGTCGCTAACCGAGACGTGATACCGGCCGTGAATCAGCGCACGGGACTTGCCACCGAGGACGAGCGCCTGTGCGGCCCTCAGGCTGGCGCCGAACTTGACCCATTTGCCGACGAACTCCGGACTGTTCGGTTGACCGGGCCGCGTCGCATCGACCAGACGAACCGCATAGCGAACCACTTCCTCAGTGACCGGAACCTGGCGGACCAACCGCTGCGCCTCGAGGATCTCGTCCACGGTCAACACATGGGACAGCGCAGGCTCCTCGTCGCCCGTCGTCGCGGTCACGACGCGGACCTCGTCGTCTTCCGAGAGATACCGAATGACGGCGTTGAACATGAACCGGTCGAGCTGGGCCTCGGGCAACGGATAGGTGCCCTCGAGCTCGATCGGGTTCTGGGTCGCCAACACGAAGAACGGGCGCTCGAGCGGATACGTACGCCCCGCGGCGGTGACGTGATACTCCTGCATCGCCTCGAGCAGAGCAGCCTGGGTCTTGGGCGGCGTCCGGTTGATCTCGTCGGCGAGGAGGATCTGCGCGAAGATCGGCCCCTTGACAAACGTCAGGCCCCGATGTCCGCCGGTCTCCTCCAGGATCTCGGTGCCGGTGATGTCCGCCGGCATGAGGTCGGGTGTGAACTGGATCCGCTTGAAGCGCAGGTCCAGGATGTCGGCCAACGTGCGGATCAGCCGCGTCTTCGCCAATCCCGGCACGCCGGTGATCAGGCAGTGCCCACGGGTGAAGAGCGCCGTCAAGACGATGTCGACCACAGCATCTTGCCCCACGATCACTTTTCGAAGCTCGGAAAGGATCCGGTTTCGACTCTGCTGAAGCCGTTCGGCGCCGGCCGCTGCGTCCTTGGTAGCAGTATCCATACTCTGCACGTGGTCAGGAAGGCGATGTGACCCCGCAAAGTGCGGCGTCAATGCGTGAGCGCGTACACGATCTCGTTGATGATCATGCGGTAGGCCTGCGCCGTGTACTTGATGTACCCCGGGTAGTCCTCGGCATTGGACCACTCCCAGCCGTCGCCCATGTCGGTGTTGAAGTTAATGAGCGCCATCGCGCGCCCGGCGTCGTCCAGAATCGCGTGCAGCCCAGCCTCGTGTCCGCCCTTCTCCCAGGTGACGCCGTTGAAGAAGGAACCGAGCCCCGGAGTCTGCGGGTACTCCGTCAGCTCGTAAAAGCTGCTGAACACGGGATGGTCCGAGGTCAGCTGGACGATGTCACGGTTCGGAAACACCCGCCGCATCTCGCCCTGGAAGATCTCCCATTCGGTGGGGCCATGAAAATCGTCGAACGTCGCCGTACCACCGCGCAACAGAAACTCGCGGAGGATATCCACCTCCTTCGGTGAAAACCGGAGATTGCCGGGCTCGACGAAGTAGATCCAGGGGTACTCCCAGATCCGCTCGTCCTCGAGCGTCAGGATAATGGGCTCGTTAACCTGAATCGACGTCACGCGACCGAGCCGTCGCGAGAGGTTCTGCTCGGCGGCCGGGCCGTCGACGGCCCAGGGATCGGTCCAGTAGGTCGCGCGGAAGATCCTGAGATTTTCCTCCCACGAACTATATCGGATGCGGACAAAGGTCCAGTCGAGCCCATCCAGCTGGGCCGTCGGCAGCCCAAGCTGGTCGACCGGCTCCACGACCGCCTGCGCTACCGCGGGTGACGAGCCGATCAGGGGCGCCCACACGAGCGCGACCAGCACCAGCCACAGGGTGGTGCCGCGCCACCCCGGCGCGACGCGGGACCTCACGGAGCGCCCTCCACGATCCGAAGTAACAACTCCTGAGCACGTTCGTAGGTCGGCGCAATCTCGAGCGCCGCGATCACCTCGCGTCTGGCCTCATCCGAGCGGCCACTCGCCAGGTAGCTCTCGGCGAGGTCGACATACGCCGCCACACGGTCCATTGGACCGATGGCCAGCGACACCTCGAACTCAACGACAGCCACGTCGTGGTCCGCGCGCGCCAACGCCAGCCGTCCGAGCGCCTGATGCGGAATCGAGTCGAACGGGTCGATCTCGATGATCAATTCGTACGCACGGCGCATCCGCGCCTCGTCACCTGCTTCCTCGGCGAGCGCCGCCAGCCGCCGAGCGGCATCGATGTCACGATGATCGAACTCGAGATGCGTCGTGAGGTGATCGATCGCCAGCGCCCGGTCACCCTGCTCGACCGCGATGTCCGCCAGCGGCAGGTGTGCACTGCTCCTGCCGGTCGCCATTGGCGCCATTGTGACCGCTGTCTCGAAGGCCGCCTTGGCGGCGTCGTTGTCGCCGGCCACGAGCAGGGCACGGCCAAGAGCCATACGGACCGGGAAGCTGTTCGGGTATTCCTCGATCAGTCCGCGCAACGCGTCGAGCCCCTCGCCCGGGCCCGACGCCGGCGTCCGCTCATCGGGTGCCGTCATTGCACGGCGCAACGCACCGAAGCGGATCTCGACCGCGGCATCGAACGACGCCTGGAGCGTCTCGAAGTCTAGCCCGACCCGCTCGAGCGCCGCCTCGGTCTCGAGCCCGTCGCCGTAGGCACGCAACAGCTCGTGAATGGTCGACTCCCCGTATTCGTCGACGATGTGCTCGACGAGCACCGAGGCCTGGAAGTAGGCCATCGAGATGGTCTTGGGCCGGGAGAACCCGCCATTCAGGTCACGGAGCGACAGCACGTTACCCTCGTTGAGATCGACGGCGAACTCGAGGTCCTGATCGCGCGCCCAGTCGGGACGGGCGCGCTTCTCCTCGAAGGTCGACAGCCCCTCGGTCAGCCATCGCGGTACCCGCTGGTTCGACATCTGCAGCGTGACGACGTGCGCCATCTCGTGCCACAGCGTCGCCGCCCAGTTGAACTCGCCTGGCGACCGTGCACGGGGCGAGTCGAGCGTCACGACCTTCCCGAAGCACGCGCCCAGCGCCCCGATCATCCCCGGCAACCCGAGGTTGCGGACCGCGAAGTCGTCGTGGCGCGGAAAGACCTCGACCAGGATCGGCCCTTCGGCCTGGAACCCATAGCGTGCCGACAGCTCGTCAAATGCCTGCTGCGCCAGCGGCAGAACATAGGGGCTGAGCACCGCCGCCTCGTCCCGATCGAACCGAACGATCAGATCGCCCTGCTCGAACGTCTCGAACTCGTCCAGCGAGTCGAGCATGCTGAGCAGGTTGAAGGTGATCACGTCGAACGGATCCTCGGCGAACGACCGCTCCAGGGCGACGCGCGCGCCCGGCTCGTCGCCGGTCCGCAGCAGGTGCATGCCCAACTCGGCGTGCCCGCGGGTGTTATCAGGGTCGATCTCGAGCGCCCGGCGAACCAGGGTGACCGCTTCGTCGAAGCGGTAGTTGCGCCCGGCGAGGTTGCCAGCCACGCGGTACACCTCGCCATACACCGGGTTGATCGCCAGAACTTGTTCGACGGCCGTCTCGAAGTCGTCCAGCCGGTCCTCGACATAAGCGACAGCCGCGACGAGCGACCGGGCTTCGAGGCTCTGGTCGTTGATCTCGAGCGCCCGGTTAAGCGAGCCCCTGGCCGCAGCGTGATTACGGTCGTCGAGGTCGCGCTGCGCCAGAAATAGATATGCCTCGACATAGTCGGGGTCGATCTCGAGCGCGCGCGTGGCTTCGGCGCGGGCGGTCGGCGGATCGGTGTCAGCCAGCGCACCGGCCATCCCCAAACGAGCCGGAGCCCAGTCCTCGTCGATCGTCAGCGCCGCGTTGAAGGACCGGGACGCCTCCAATTGGTCGTATTTCTCGGCGAACAACTCGCCCCACAAAGTCTGGATGGCGGGATCCTCCGGGTCGGCGAGCGCCGCGCTCCGGACTAGACCGTTGGCCAGCTGATACTCGCCGAGTGCCCGCGCCGCGAGCGCGGCGCGATACAGGTCCAGAGCCTCCCCGGACCGTCGGAACATGTCGACGAGCGCACTGAGCCGCACGTTCGCCTCATTCCGCCGACCGAGATGGTGCTGGAGCAGTGCCAGCTCGAGCCCAGCGGCGCTGATCGGATTCGCCGCGACGATCGGAACCAGGCGGGACTCGGCGGCGGCGGAGTCCCCGCGCAGGAAGTCCAGCCTGGCCAGTAACGCGACGGCCGACGGGTCGGCACGGTCGCGGGCCTCCGCCAGCTCGCGCGCCTCGTCGTAGGCACCGTGCGCGAGTGCCCGGGTCACGGCAAGGTGAAACTGCTGCTCCTCCGCCTGCGTGTACCGGCGTTGGGCCGACACGGCGGCGGGCCAAACGAGGACGGCACACAGCGCGACCGAGAGGATACACCTGACCGTCACACGCATTCCCTCATCGTGTATCTCATGTGTTACGTCGATTATATCTGGCTGTTCTTGCACTGGGTTGGGAGTCTTGTCCAGGTGAAGGCGACGAAAAAGACCCCCGACCCCGTTCTCTGGCTCAGGACGCTCGCAGGTGGTCGTTACAGAAAAGCCACCGACTGTTGCGAGGGAATCTCGAACCGACGCCGGCACTTCTGGCACGACAGCATGTCATCGACTCGTACCATATAGTCACGCAGTTTCCGATACATCTCCCGATCGTGCGCATCCGAGCCGCGTGGCGGCTGCTCTTTCTTGAGCCGTCGGATCCAGCGCACCTGGTATTCCGCCCGGTGTCGACACTTCGGGCAGGTAATCATCGCCGGCTTCATCTCCTGCTTCTCGTTGAAGAACTCCCGTTCGTGGCGTGCCATGGGAAGATCATACCGGTGAGCAAGGCCAAGAACCAGCAGCCCGCCGCGAGAGACACCATGACGAGGGGTGAACGGACCTAGTGTCCAGACCCCACGATTCGTGGAATGAGTCCCTGGCGCAGCGTGTGACTGGCCAGGCGTGACAAGGGAGTACATTGGGAACGTGTGACCGAGGAGCAACGTCGCCAAGCGGCATGCCCCAACCTGGAATTGGCTCAATCACCAGCGTGTCGGAACACTAGATGCCACGGATCGACACCGTCGTCTTCTATATCTCGGGGCACGGCTTCGGTCACGCCTCGCGCCAGATCGAGATCATCAACGCGCTCGCGGCGATCCGGCCCGACGTCTCCGTCGTCGTCCGGACCAGCGCGCCGCGCTGGCTATTCGACCGCGCGGTGATACCGCCGTTCGCCTTCGCCCCCGGGGAACCGGACACCGGCGTGGTGCAGATCGACAGTCTTCGGGTGGACGCGACCGCCTCGATCAGCCGCGCCTGGCACTTTCACCGTACCCTCAACGCGCGAGCGACAGTCGAGGCCCGTCTGCTCGAGCGCCACCACGCGACCCTAGTGGCAGGCGACATTCCTCCCCTCGCCTTCGCGGCGGCGGCGGCGACGGGCGTGCCTGGCGTTGGCATCGCCAACTTCACGTGGGATTGGATCTACGAAGGGTACGGCGATCTAGTCGCCCGCGCCCCCGACCTGCTACCAGTCATCCGGGACGCCTATGCGACGGCCGACCTAGCCTGGCGGCTTCCGATGGCGGGCGGGTTCGAAGCCTTTCCGCGGGTCGTCGACGTGCCGCTGGTGGCGCGGCACGCGCGCCGTGCGCCGGCCGAGACCAGGGCAGCGCTGGGCCTGCCCTTGGATCGGCCGCTGGTCCTCGTGTCCTTCGGCCGTTACGGTGTCGGCGCGTTTGACTGGGCGACCGCGACCCGACACGCTGACCTGGGTGTGGTCGTCACGCACGACCCGGTCGACACGGACCCGACACGGCCCGAAGGGTCAGGCGACGGCGTGCCGTTCAGCGTCGACGTCCCGCTGATGTTCGAACAGGGGTTCCGCTACGAGGACCTCTTGGCGGCGGTCGACGTGGTCCTGACCAAGCCGGGGTACGGAATCGTCGCCGAGTGCGCCGCCAATGACACGGCGCTCGTCTACACTTCGCGCGGCGATTTCGCGGAGTACGCCGTGATGGTCGAGGCGATGCCGCGCCTGGTGCGGTGCGCCTACCTCGACCACGACGATCTGTTCGCGGGCCGATGGATGCCGGTCATGCGCCAGGTCCTGGACCAGCCGCCGGCGTCGGAACGCCCCGCCACCGACGGCGCCCAGGTGGTGGCGCGCGGGTTGGCGGCGTATCTAGGTCCCGAAGGACGCAGGCGGCGGGAACCGGGAGACAGGTGAAGCCAGAGCAGCCGAACGGCCGCCTTCCGTTTTCTGCCTCCTACAAGATCACGCGTCCTTTGTACAGGTGACGAGCGACCAGATACGTGGAATATTGACCTTCTCGATCGAATCCGGCTCGAGCCCGGCCTGCACCAGAAAGGCCGGCAGGTCGAGGTCGGCCTTGAAGCCGACATGCACGGTCAGTGGCGAGATGAAACGCTCGACGCGGGAGACGAGCTTGTTCGAGCTCAGGAAGTGATTGAGAAACACGAAGCGTCCCCCGGGGCGGCAGACCCGTCGCATCTCGTGAACCGCCTTGATCGGGTCCGACACGACGCTGAGGGTGTAGGGGGCGTAGACGATGTCGAATGAACCGTCCGGGAATGTCAGCGCCTCGGCATCCATCTGCAACAACCGGACGTTAGTCCGACGATGCCTGGCGATTCGCCGTTCCGCCTTCTCGAGCATCGACCCGCACAGGTCGATGCCGGTCACACTACAGTCGCGCGGATACAGGGCGGCGTTGATCCCGGTGCCCACACCGACCTCCAGCACCCGGTCGCCTGGACGGATGGCGAGCCGCCCGATCGACTCGAGCCGGCCGGCATGCAGGGTCCAACCGTAGATGAGGTCGTAGCCCGACGCGATGTTGTTGTAGACCTTCTCGATGAAGTCGGTTTCGACCGGCGTTGCGGATAGGGCACGGGTGGCCACATCCGAGGCCACCAGCATCTCCTTGGTATTTGACTGGTCGATCTGTAGGGACATGCAGGCGCGCTCCCGGGCTGGCGGTCCACGACCCCGGCTCAGGGGGTACGCGGCCTAACGGCCACGCCCAACTCCGAGACGGAAACCCTGCGACTATAGCCTGTCACCGGCTGATCAGCAAGGCGGCGCCGGTCCACGTCCGAGAGCCGACACGGTCGCCCGCGGCGCCGGCAGCTCACCCACGGCCTGCTTCATCCGAGCGGTGTAATCCGGCGTCGTGCCGCAGCACCCCCCGACCAGACCAGACACCCGCAGCGACATAGCGACGAGTCTACGAGGCCAGAAATTCTGGCGACGACAGGGCGAGCCGCCGACCCTCCACCTCCCGCGGCCCACCCACGTTCGGCTGGGCGGAGAGCGGGGCGCCGGTCACCTCCTCCATTCGCTCGACCGATTCGAGCGTCGCGGCTGGGCCGGCGCCGCAGTTCACGCCGACGATGGTCGCGCCGTGATCCGACAAGGTGACCGCGAACCGCTCCGGGCCACTCCGTCGACACTCAGTCCGTCGTCCCGTCACATACGAGCACCAGATCGCCGAGAGAATCAAGGAATGACATTCTCGTAACTCCTTCAATTGTAACATCTTGACAGCCGTGTGCCAGATTGACACCCGTGACAAGCCGTCGGTATAGTGAGGCAGACACCGTGCCAGAAGAAGTCAGGCTCCTATCCGCCGAGCAGTTGCTGCTCACCACCCTGGTGGTCAAGGTCGCGGTCGCGGCGACCCTGGCGACGATGCTAGTCCGCTTCGGTCAATTCCGGCGCATTCTGCTCACAGAGAAGCGCGCCTGGCGCGAGCGGTTGACCTTCGCGTTCGCGTTCGGCATCCCGGTCAGCATAGGCGTCGCGTCGCGTCTGCTCCTGAACTACGACGCGGCCGACCTGTCGCTCGCCGGCTCGTTCCTGGCTGGATTGATCGCGGGACCCTACGCCGGAGCAATTGTCGGTTGCCTCGTAGGTCTGCCGGCGCTGACCGCGGGCGAGTGGATCGCGATCATTTTATCGGTGGGATGCGGGTTCGCCGGGGGCGGACTGCGCGAACTCTCTCCAAAGGAAGCCATCTGGCATGTCACGCCGCTGCTCGTCACGGGCTTGCACCGCCATGCCTGGAAGCTATTCGGACGTTTTCGCGTCGACTGGCAGATCACGCTGCTGGCGGCGCCGATCTGCCTCGAGCTGTTACGGCAGGCGCTCGGCCTACGGTTTGGCGCCTATCGCCTGTTCTACCTAGAACCGACGAACCTCTGGCTGCTCGGACTGGTGGTGCTGGCCACGGTGCTGTCGGTCGCAGTGCCGATCAAGATCTGGAACACCGCGCGGATCGAACACCGACTCCAAGAGCAGGAGAAGTTGCTGATGACGGCGCGCGTCGAGGCGCTGGCCAGCCAGATCAACCCGCATTTCCTGTTCAACACGCTGACCTCGATCTCGTCGCTGATCCGCTCGCAGCCAGAAACGGCCCGGATGCTGATTGCCAAGCTGTCTGGGCTGCTGCGACGCCTGTTGCGTAGTCAGGAGCACTTCGTCACCCTGCGAGAGGAGTTGGTCTCGATCGATGAGTATCTCGACATCGAGACAATCCGGTTCGGGCCTACCCTCGTCGTGGATAAGCAGATCGCCCCGGAGACCCTCGACCAGATGATGCCCAGCATGCTCTTGCAACCGTTGGTGGAGAACTCCATCAAGCACGGGATCTCACGCAAGGTGGGCGGCGGCCGGATCACGATCTCGAGCGGCCGGACAGACGGCCATACCGTGATCGAGGTAATCGACGACGGACTGGGAATGCCGGCCGGCGGACCGAGCACGGATGTGGGCGGCGGCATCGGTCTGCGTAACGTCGACGAACGCCTGCGCGTCATTTACGGCGCGAATTATCATCTGAGACTCAGCAGCGCCCCCGGGGAAGGGACCTGCGCCCACATCGAGATTCCGGATCTGGTGGTGCCGCAGCCGGCGTCCGCCTAGGAGCCGTGGTGGCACCATGCATGGCGCCAAGACCCTTAAAAACATCGGGGTCTTCGTGCCCGAGACGCCGGGCCGCCCCGGCCGAAGCGCCGGTCGAATGCAGCGGGGCCCTCGCCACAGGCCGCCGCCAGGCTTGACAAAATGCCGATGCGGATCCTGATCGCCGACGATGAGCAGCCCGCTCGCAACGAGTTGTGCTTTCAGCTCGAACAGCTCGACGACATCGAGGTCGTCGACCAGGCTGTCGACGGGCCCCAGGCCGTCGCGCTAACGAAGAAACTGGTGCCGGACGTCGTGCTCCTCGACATCCAGATGCCGGGGCTGACTGGCTTCGAGGTAGCGCGTCAGCTACTGGAACGCGAGGTGCCGAGCCACGTGGTGTTCGTGACCGCATTCGACCGGTACGCAATCGAGGCGTTTGAGGTGAGCGCCGTCGACTACCTGCTGAAGCCGGTGGAGCCCGCGCGGCTCGCGCAGATGATCCAGCGGGTGCGGCGACTCGTGGCACGCCAACAACTTCGGGCGAACGGGCCGGGTGCAAACAAAGAACTCGAACGGATCGTCCAATACGTAGCGGAGCGCCAAAATCACCGGGAGCGGCTCGCCGTCAAAGCCGGCGAGCGCTTCCTGCTCGTTCAGGCCGAAGAGGTCGTATACGCTTCACTCGCCGATGACGTGATCACGATCGTGACCGCCTCAATGTCCGGCACATCGAACTATCGGACGCTAGATGAGCTACACTCCCACCTGGACGCGGCGGTATTCTGGCGGGTGCACCGATCGCACCTTGTCAACATCAACAAGATCAAGGAGATAGTCCCCTGGTTCAGTCGGAACTACATCCTGAGGATGAAGGACGGGAAGGGCACGGAGATTCCGGTCAGCCGGACGCAGACCAAGCGGCTCCGCGAGTATCTGAGCCTATAGCCCCACCGGCGGCGATCGAGCAGGTACCGGCCGCGTACTCTGGATCCGCAGAACCCGGTTCGTTGAGCGGACCGGCGCCGACCGCAGCGCCGTCGACCGACGCACCCTCGGCCGTTCCCGACAGCGGGATGCGCGCGGAAGGGCCGCCGAGCTATCTGCTCTCGCCGAGTCAGGCCTACGAACTCGAGCGGCGCTCGCAGCGCCAGACTCTGTTGGCGCGAGTCGGTGAGGAGGTCGTGGCGTGGGTCAAGACCTTTGCGTCGGCGGCTGTGTACGCCACGTTGATCGTCACCTTCGGGTTCCAAGTCGCGCGGGTGGAAGGCAAGAGCATGGAGCCGACCCTGGAGGACCAGGACCGGCTGATCATCAACAAGGCGCTCTATCGCTTCTTCGGAGTGCCGGAGGCAGGCGATATCGTCATGCTCTACTATCCCCGTGACCCTGACAAATCCTTCGTGAAACGGGTCATCGCCCAGGAAGGCGACACGGTTCGGATCGAAAACGGGCAGGTGTATGTGAACGAGGTACTGCTCCACGACGAGTACGTGCCGCCGGACTTCCGGAGCCACGAAAACCACGGCCCGGAGGTCGTCCAGGAGGCCCATTACTTCGTCATGGGGGACCACCGGAACAACAGCTCCGACAGCCGGCACTGGGGTCAGGTACCGGAAAAGTACGTTATCGGCAAGGTCCAGCTCCGCTGGTGGCCACTGACGACCGCCACGGTGTTCCAGTAGTTCCGGCGGAGCATCCCGCCGGGTGGCATTGCTGCAACGCGTGCACATCCACGACATCGCTCGCTCCTCGCGCCTGGCCAAAGCCGTGCGCGCCACGACAACCGACCGCGTTGACGTGCCGGGTGTAGGCGGGACGCGGTCAGGTACCGTGTGACTGCTGCCCGCTGACGCCTGTCGTCTCGGCGTCGGTGTAGAGCGCCTCCACCACGTCATTCCACCGATCTTCGACGACGCGGCGCTTCACCTTAAGGGTGGGGGTGAGCTCGCCGGTCTCCACCGAGAACTCGGCCGGCAGCAGGGCAAACCGCTTGACCTGCTCGTAGCTTGCCAGGCCGCTGTTCACGCGGTCCACGATCGGCTGGAAGAGACTGCGGATGTCCTCCCGCGTCACCAGCTCGCCCGCGTTGCCAGGCGCGAGCCCCTCGACGGCGATCCGCTGTTCGAGGTTCGGGTAATCCGGGACCAGCAGCACCGAGACGAAACGGCGCCGGTCGCCGACCAGCACCGCCTCGGCCACGACCGGGTCGCGCCTGAGCAGCGCCTCGATCGGCTGGGGCGCAATGTTCTTACCGCCCGCGGTGACGATGAGATCCTTCTTGCGGTCGGTGATCCACAGATACCCGTCGGAGTCGATCCGGCCAATATCGCCTGTGTAAAACCAACCGTTCCGGATAATCGCCGCCGTGGCCTCGGGGTTCTCGTAATAGCCGACCATCACATTGGGGCCACGCGCCAGGATCTCCCCGTCGCCGGCGATGCGCAGTTCCACGCTGGGTAGCGCCTTCCCTACCGCACCGAGCCTGGCGGCGCCGAGTGGCGTGGTGGTCAGCACGGGCGAGGTCTCGGTGAGACCGTACCCTTCGAGCACTGGCAACCCGACCGCGTAAAGAAACTCGGCGACGTCCAGGCCGAGCGGCGCGCTACCGGACACCACGAAACGCAACCGTCCCCCCGTCCGCGCGCGGATCTTGGACAGCACCAGCCGGTCCGCGATCGGTTCCTGAGCCCGAGTCAGCACCCCCGGCCGCCGGCCCGCCCGGCGCGCGCCAGCGGCGGCGTGCCCCACGCCGACGGCCCAAGCGAACAGTGCCTGCCGCACACGCGGCGCGGCGGCCACCGCGTCGAGTATGCGAGCGCGCAGCTTCTCGTAGACCCGTGGTACCCCAGTCATGATCGTCGGCCGGACACGCTGCATGTCACGACCGACCGTGTCGACCGCCTCCGCGAACGCGATGGTGGCACCCTTGTACAAATAGAGGTAGACGACCATCCGCTCGAACGCATGACTGAGCGGCAGAAAGGACAGGGCCGTGTCGTCGTCCGTGATAGTGAGCACATGGTCGACGTCGAGCATGTTCGCCACGAAGTTGTGATGCGAGAGCATCACCCCCTTGGGGCGCCCCGTCGTGCCGGACGTGTAGATGATGGTAGCCAGTGAGTCGGGGCTGATCGCCTGGCTGCGTTCCCTGTAGATCCGGCCCAGACCTTTCTCGCGCATCAGACGGCAATGCCCGCGATCGACCACGTCGGCCAACGCGATCTGGCCAGGCCCAGCCTCCCCCGAACCCATATCCATGACGACGACGGTTTCGAGCGCTGGCAACCGGTGCCGCTCCTCACGGACCTTCGCCGCCTGAGTTTCGTCGGCCACCACCACGACGCGCGCACCCGCGTCGGCCAGTATGTAGCCGACCTGGCCGGCCGGGAACGAGGGGTACACCGGGACAGTGACGGCACCGGCGGTCAACGTGGCCAGGTCGGTGATCGTCCACTCCGGGCGACTGTCGGCCAGAATCGCCACACGGTCGCCAGCCTGGACACCCACGGCCTCCAGCCCCAGACTGAGGTCGCGGACTTCATCGAACACCTCGCGGCTCGACCGGTCCAGGAACTGGTCGCCGACACAACGGCGGATAAGCAGCGACTTCGGGAAACGACCGGACACATGGAACGGCAGGTCGGCAAGCGTCCGGATGAGCGGCTCGGTCATCGTGCACATTCGGGGGGAGGCACCAGCCTGGCTAGCGCCGGAGATAGGCGCCACCCCGACCACCGGTCTTCTCGATGAGGCGGATCTCACCGATGACCATCGTTTTGTCCACCGCCTTCACCATGTCATAAACCGTCAGCGCGGCGGCGGCGACCGCGGTCAACGCTTCCATTTCCACGCCGGTCTGCGCGACCGTCCGTACGCACGCCTCGATCTCGTAGCCTTCCCGCCTCGCCCGGAGCTCGACCTCGATGTAGGCAAGCGGCAGCGGGTGACACAGCGGAATCAGATCCGACGTCCGCTTGGCGGCCATGATCCCCGCCAGCCGCGCCGCCTGCAGTGGATCCCCCTTGGCGATATCCCCGCTCCGTATCAGCTTGAGCGCCGCCGGCGAGATCGCGATCGTCCCGCGTGCCGTCGCCTCCCGTCGGGTGACTGGTTTCTGACCGACGTCGATCATGCGCACGCTGCCCTTAGCATCGACGTGGGACAGGCGCTTGCGAGTGCTCCCGGCCGGTGTGCGCCGCCTGGATGTGACCATGGATCAATATCTCGTGGAGACCCCCTAAGACCGGCTTTGCGACATTATCGCGATCCTGGCGTCTTCCGCCATCTTCGGCCCGCCGGCTTAGGCGCGCGCGCCCTCGCCTCGGGCCAGATGAAAGGACAGGCTCTCGAGCGACACCGTCAGATCGACGCTTTTCAGTTTCACGTCGCGCGGCACCCGCAGGGCGCCTGGCGCAAAGTTCAGCACCGCCTTGATCCCAGCGTCCACGACCGTGTTCACCACCACCTGGGCCGCACCCGTCGGTACGGCGATGACCGCGATCGTGATCCCCACCCGCCGGGAAACCCGTTTCAGGTCCCGGATGTCGTGGATACGAACTCCCAGCCTCGATGACAGTCCGACCTTGGCACGGACCGTATCGAACAAAGCGACGATGCGGAACCCCTCTTGACGAAACCCGGGGTAGTCGGCCAGCGCGAACCCGAGGTTGCCGGCGCCAATGATGGCGACGTTCAACCGCCGGTCGAGCCCAAGAATCCGCCGCAGCCGTTGCCTTAGATCCTTGACAACATAGCCTACACCGCGCACCCCGAGGTCGCCGAAATGTGATAGGTCCTTACGGATCAGCGCGGCGTTGAGACCAAATTGCGCCGCCAGTATCTTGGACGACACGGTACGCACGCCGTTGGTATCGAGGTCGTTAAGAAACCGGAGATACAACGACAACCGATTGGTGGTCTGCTCGGAAACCTGATCTGCCATTTCGGCGTGGAGACCGCCCGTCGTGCGGACTGGGCAGGTACGGATCCGACGACGACGCGCACCGCAACTGCTGCAAGGAGTATATGTTAAGATGGTGCGTGGACGTGGGATGATGTCCTGCTTGTCGAGCTGGCGGCCATTGGCCACGCGGACGATCCTGGCTGCCGTGACCCTCTGCGCCGGCGGATCGCCACCCCTCTCAGCGCAATCCATCAAACGTACACCGACGACGATCGCCGCGCTCGACGCGTATCCGACCTTCTTCCATCGACGGCCCGTCGTGGTGCGAGCAACGGTGGAGGGCGACCTGCAGGACGTGTTCATCACCGACGGCGAGCAGCGTCTCCGGGTGCTGAACCTCGTGCCGCCAGCGGTGGGCGAAAACCCTCAGCTCGAGATCGACGGCTCTTATTGGGATGTCGGCCGGCTGGCACCTGATGATCCACGCCTAGCCGACCATGAGATCCGGCAACTGTCCGAGCGCCTGTTCAACAAGCCGTGGCCGGCCAACGGGGAGTTACCCTTGCTGATCGCGGACGATGCACGACGCGTGGACGAGCCGGACGACGTCACGATTTGGACCATCGGGCTTGAGCCAGGCCGCTATCGCGACCAGACGGTGACCGTGACCGGACGCTTTCGCGGACGGAACCTGTTCGGCGATCTCCCGGAGGCCCCCGGCAACAGCCCCAGCGACTTCGTGTTGCAGTCGGCCAATGCGGCGGTCTGGGTCGTCGGCAAGGAACCGCGCGGCAAGAACTTCGATCTCGACGTGATGGCCAGGGTGGATACCAACCGGTGGCTCCAGGTGACGGGCACCGTGCACGGCAGCGACTGGCTAGTCGAGATCGAAGCCGACGAGATTGAAGCGGTCGCGCCGCCGGAACCGGTATCCCAGGGGTCGACCCTCACCGAGGATCCGGAGCAGGGGCCGGCGCCCGAAGTGATTTTCTCCTTACCGACCCTGGACGACACCCGGGTGGCAACCGACGCGTTGGTCCGCTTCCAGTTCTCTCGCGACATGGACCCCGAATCGTTCGACGGCCACGTCGAGGCTGTGTATGTCGGCGCGGCCCAGACGGCCACCAGCCCAGCGAACGGAGGTGGGCTGGAGTGGGACGTGCAGTATCAGCCACGGAACCGCGTACTCAACGTCAGTTTCGTGGAGCCGCTATTGCCCTACCGCACCCTCGAGGTAAAGCTCGGGGACGGGATTCTGGCAACCGACGGCGCCACCCTGGTGGCCTACTCGCTGAGTTTCACGACCGGCGGGTCGTGAGCGCGGCACCCCCGCCTCTGTCAACCGACTGGGCCAGCTGCCAGCAGGTCTTCCATCGCCAAGCGGGTCGCCGCCACCAACTGCTCGCGGTTCTGGAGTCCGTGGTCCGACGGCTCGATCGGCGGGCCGATCCGCACACTGACGGTCACGGGACGGATGATCGGGCTGCCCTTTCGCATCGCCTGACGAGTGCCGATGATGGTGAGCGGTACAATCGCCGCGCCGCCCCGGATGGCCATCACGAACCCGCCCTTCTTGAACGGCAGCAGATCGCCTGTTCGACTACGTGTGCCTTCAGGGAAGATCAGAAACGAGTTGCCGTCACGCAGCGCGCCCGCGGCCGTCTCGATCGCAAGCCGGCTCTGTTCGCGGTCCCGGCGCTGAATTGGCACGAATCCGGCAATGTCGAAGACCGTGGACAGCAGCGGAATCCTGTGAATCTCCGCCTTGTAGAGTACCCGGAGCCTAGGATGCACCGCCGCCAGTACCTGGTACACCACCGGCGGCTCGAGGTTGCTGGTGTGGTTCACGCAGTACACCGCGGCGCGACCGGTCTGGATATGTTCGGCACCGGCGATCCGATACCCGATGCCGACCGTGACGAGACCGAGCCGTACACCTTGACGGCCCAACCAGTAGAGCACGTGCGGACGCCGGATGAGCAGCGAGATGAGAATGCCTGGCGGCGCGGTGACGACGACGTAGAGCGAGACGAGGATGTAGGCGGCGAGGGAGCGTACGGCGGCGACGGCGGTGAACAACGGTTCAAGCATCAGGACCGCATAGGATCGCGTTGCTGATCAGATCGGTCGGCGAACACAAAAGAGCCCGATCCGGTTCAGCCGAATCGGGCTCCGCGTGAATGTCCGCACCTCGTGAAACGGATCGCTCAGGATGCGCGCGCCGCTCGGCGGTTGGTGCCCGAGGCCGTCTTCGCCTTGGCCACATTGGCCCTGGCGATCGCTCGATCTCGATTCGCCACACAGCGGTTGAGCGCGTGGTTGACCTTCTGGTCGATCGTCTCGGAGGCATCCCCGAGCACCTCCGAGATCTCGGACACGACGAGGAACTTCGCTCGGTCAAGCATCCGCTTTTCTCGGAATGACAGGTTCTTCGACTTGGCGAGGAACGTCAGGTTCTTCAGCACCGCCACCACGTCATAGATTGACCCGGTGCGCATCTTGTCCGAGTTCTCCTTGAAGCGCCCTTTCCAGTTCTGATGATTGTCGATCTTCCCGTTTCCGAGCAGCCTGAATAGTTTCTTGACCTCGTGATCGCAGATCGCCCGGCGAAGCCCCACACTGTCAACGTTGCCCAGCGGCACCAGCACCATCGTGTCGCTGTCAGCCATGCGCAACGAGTAAAAGCCGCAGGTCGTCCCCATGATCGTCCTGGTCTCGATACACTCGACTACACCGAGACCATGGTTCGGGTAAATGACCTTGTCTCCAACATCGAATGTCACAATTCCCCCAGTCAGCTGCGAGTTTCGTCGTGTTCCGAATCCCTACATTGTAGACGATCCGGCCATCTCGATCAACGGCAAACCTATCGAAAAGATAGGGTTAGCGGATCTGTAGACCTCTAGAGAGGACGCTCTCACAGACCCCTGTTAAATTCTTGCCATTGCAGCTTGGTTCGCCATAAGTCCAATAATATGGATTAAATGCCAAGGAAGTGTGTCGATTTCGGAGCACCCAGGAGTCATATAACGGGAGTGGCCACCCTGGCCAGATGTCTCCAACCAAATTAGTTGCGCATAAGTCCAGTAATATGGATTAAATGCCCAGAAAGTGTGTCGATTTCTGAGCACACCGGAGTCATGTAACGAGAGTGACCACCCGGGCCAGATGTCTCCAAGTGAAGGGGGAAACTGCCGGACGCGGCCAGCGGACCTACTCGTGACCGAGCCCACGACACCGTGCAAGGAAGGCGCTACGAAGTAATGTAGAGTAGGGGGCCATGCGAACGATGAGATTCCGGTCCGGAGGTCGAAGATGACCCTGAGAGTAACGACCCACGCGTTGGCGCTGCTGGCGATCGTGCTTGCGGCTCCCCTGCCGGCGGCTACGGCTATCGCCCAGCAGCAACCGGCAAATCTGGCCCCCTATGTTCCGACGCCCCAGGATGTGGTCGACCGGATGCTCGAGCTGGCCGGCGTCAGGTCGAACGACGTGGTCTACGACCTCGGCTGCGGTGACGGCCGCATCGTCATCACGGCGGCCCAGCGGTTCGGCGCGCGCGGTGTCGGTATCGACTTCGACCCCGAACGGATCGCCGAGGCGAACGTCAACGCGGAACGCGCGGGCGTGCAGGATCTCGTCACCTTTGTCGAGCAAGACGCGATGCAGACTGACGTCTCTGAGGCGACGGTAGTAACCCTGTATCTGCTGACATCGTCCAACATGAAGCTGCGGCCGATCCTGACCAGGCAGCTCCGGCCGGGGTCGCGAATCGTGTCTCATGCCTTCGGGATGGGCGATTGGGAACCAGACGAGACGGATCAGTTCGACGACGAGCGCGGCAACGGCCGCACGCTGTACCTGTGGCGCGCCGACGGCACGGTGCGACCATAGGTCTCGCACCGGAGGCGCGGTCACCAACAAGGCCCTTCCCGCCGTCGCCGACGGCATCGCAGCACGGCCGTTTCGGACCGCCGCCACCGGAGTCGCGCCGCGACGAGCAGAACGACACGCCGGAGTGGTGAAACTGGCAGACGCGCGGGACTCAAAATCCCGTGGAGCTTAGCTCCGTGTGGGTTCGACCCCCACCTCCGGCACCATCTTTTGGATGAAGACTTAGATAATGCGCGGGCTAGAATGCCCGTCTGACGGCTGCCTCCGGAACAGGCACGAGGCGCTTGAGGTCCCCGAACCAGTTTTGGACGAGAACCAGCGTCGTGTTTGTGGGCACGGCCTCCGCATTGCCATCCTCTTTCTCGCTGATCATCAACCGCTGGCCATCGGCTGACACGTCATAGTCGAGCACCAGCGGGAACAGATACATATCGACGCTCGAAGAGCACTTCCGAGCGTGACAGAGACGATAGCAGCTATTAGAGGCCAATCAAGAGCGTTAGGCCGAGCGACGAGGCGGCGTTCGGCACGTTGTCCAGGCCCGCGGGGCATACTGAGGTATGTCGTACCTGCTGAGTGGACGGATTCCAACTACCGACCCAACTTTTTCTGAGACGCTTCCCAGAACCAGGCTTGGATCTGGACCGCGCCCCTGCTAGTGTGGTCGCGCGTCAAGACCTTTAGATACTCTTCTGGACCGGAAAGGCGTGGTTCCAGAGTGTTTCAGGCGGCTCGCTGGTCACCGACCCGCGAGCACGGTTACCGGTGGTAGCCATTGGGGAGGACGGGACGTGGCAAAGAAACGCGACGAGACGCGGAACGATCCAACACGCAAGAACGAGGGCGGTGTAAGTAGGCGAGATTTCGTCAGAACGGGAGCGGCCGCCGGACTGGGTGCGGGCGCCCTGTTGGAGTCCGAGACGACGCAGGCGCAAGTCTCCCAGATCGGCGCCGCAGACATCGTCTGGGACTATGACGTGGATGTCGTCATCGCGGGGGGCGGGTGCGTCGGCCTGACTGCGGCCATTCGCGCGAGGGATCTCGGGGCCAGCGTGCTGGTGGTCGATTCAAACTTCGACCTTGGCGGCAGGATGTTGCACAGCGGAGCCTTCCTATCGCTCGGCGGAGGCGACCCGGTCCAGGTCAGGGATATGAAGAGCGAGAGCGACGATGAGGGGTTCATTACGGTCGCTCCGGCCGAGGATTCGGAAGAACTCGACGACAGTGTCGACCTCCTGTTCACGGACCTCACCGACTGGTCGATCGTCGACCGCAAAGCCCAGAGCCCGTACCGATATAACGAACGGGAACTGGCGCGCGCTTGGGCCGAAAACTGCCCGGCCACCCGCCGATTCCTCATGGACAACTATGTCCGCTTCGGGCGGGTCAGCGGCACCCATGGCGGCGGAGGCTTGTCGCGTGCACGGGGTTCACGGTGCTTCCTCATGCTGGGCGATAAGACGGACATCAAGGCGGGAACCATTACCGCGGAGGATGCGGGTGTCGCCGATCTCGAGCGCACGAGTGCGTTCGCGCCGGTGCAGATGAACGATGCTAGCCGCTTTGTCGGGCCCAACGCCGTAAGCAACGGTGTGGCCCTTTCCCGGCCACTGGACTTCTCGGCCCGAGAGAAGGGCGTCGAGTTCATGTTTCATCGGCATTTTGACGAGCTTATACGTGAACAGCCTTTCTCCGGTCGAGTTCTGGGGATCAGAGCCCATTATTCGCCGCGGCAGCACCCTGAGACCGGTGAGCTTCTGCAGAGTTACTGGCAAAACGGCAATATCGATGAGCGGCGGGAAACGGTGCACATCAGGGCGCGCCAGGCCGTCATCCTGGCTAGCGGCGGTCACGCGGGCAATCCCGAGGTCCGCAGCATGTTCTACCCCGCCTTGCGGGAACCCGCCTTCCCAACAAGCGGTCATGCCCTGCAAGGTGACCACGGGCAGGACGCCAGCGCGCTCATGGCCGGATTGAAGGTCGGCGCCAACCTGGCGGGGATGCAACAGAACCTCTCGTATTCCACGACTTTCCACATCTCGACCCGTCTCGGCACGCGGGATGCGTATACCACCATGATGCCCGGTCACCCAACTTTCGGTTTCCGAGGCTCCGCCGGGATCAATGTCGGCAATGCCGGTTTTGAAGATTTTATCGCCGTAAACCAGGTCGGGAAGCGCTTTTTCAGCGAGGTCCGTCTTCCCGCCAGGCCACCTGGAAACCGGTACCCGGGCGACGGCGGAGCCCCGGGCCAGGGTCTTGCGCACACGCCGCTCGACTGGCGCAATTGCCGGAAGGAGTGGATCAGGGAGATGTACAGCTATGACCACGGCCTGGATGCGGCTCTCGCCATGAACGAAGGGTCGCAGCCACCGCACTACTACTCAGGGCCGCTTTGGGCGATCTTCGATCAGGATGCGGTTAACCGGACAGGGTGGGAACTGCGGTACCCCTATGTGTCCGACAACGGCTACTTCTTTCAGGCCGATACCATCGAGGACTTGGCTGAGAAGATCAAGGCGGGCCATGAGTTCCAGCGGGTGCCGCTGCGTTACCTGGCCGAGACGGTCGCCACCTGGAATACCTATGTGGATGGTGGTGCCGATCCCGAATTCGAGCGTGAGGCAGATGCACCCATGAACCGCATAGATACCCCGCCTTTCTTCGCGCTCTCGATCATGGTGATCTGGCACGATTCCTATGGTGGCCTGCGGGTCAACGGCCGGCAGCAGGTCGTGGACATGCGGGGCCAGGTCATTCCCGGTCTTTATGCGGGAGGTGAGGCCGTCGGGGGGTTGAACAAACACGGCCTGGGCAAGGGTCACGTCCATGGCTACCTCGCCGGCACGCATGCCGCCGCTGAAGTGCCGTCGATCTAGTAGATTGATTCCCGTTGGGGTCGACCCCCACCGGGAGCGCTCACCCTCCATGGTCGCAGACAACGACATGACACGCGGGCTCACGGCGTGTAGCGTCGAGGTGTCGCCCGGTGAGGTGGATGCCGGCGCCGACATGACTCTGAAAGGGAAGGTCTCGTGCGCCCCGGCCGGAGACCTCCGCGGAGAGTCCCTTTTGATCAAAGACCACGACGGCGCTCTGGCGGAGGCCATGGAGCTTACCGAGTTCGACGGTGAGACCAACGAGACGAGGGAGTTCGTGGTGAAGGCCCCAGTCAGACCCGGGGCCTATACGTGGCTGGCGGTGCCGCCGGTGCCTGCGATAGCAGGCGTGGCGCATGAGGATACGTCGGCGCTGTTTTACTTCACCGTCAAGCCGCACGGCATGCGTGTCGTTGTCTGGGACGCGCCGTCGGCCATCCAAGGAGGGGAGACGTTCAGGGTCAAGCTGGGGGTCAAGTGCTCCTCCGGATGCCGGCCCGACGGCTGGGTGGTTGAGGTCCGCAACCACGACGGCGAAAAACAGGCGACGGCCACCCTCAGCGACGAGCCGTGGCCCGGCACCTCCGCGCTGTACACTACGGAGGTGGACCTGAGCGCTCCTGACGCGGAGGGGCTCTACGCCTGGGAAGCCACTGCTTTGGCGGACGGTCCGGAGCTCCCGCACGCCAAGTGTCTCGCCCGGTTCGCGGTGAGGGTCGTATCAAGCCCAGGGTGCCTCTTGACGGTCGTCGCCATAGACGCGGAACGTCAGACCCCGGTCCACGGTGTCAAGGTTGTCGTCCACCCCTACAAAGCCTTCACAGACGAGCGCGGCGTGGCGAAGGTGCGGGTTCCGGAGGGCGAGTACAGGCTCTTTGTTTCTGGAAAGAACTATTTCCCCTTTCGCTGCGATAGGGAAGTGAAAACCGACGTGACGATACGAGCGGAGCTCGCATTGGACCTGGGACTCTCGGATGCCGATCGCTGGTCCTGATCGCCGACCCCACTACGAACCGGGAGAAAACCTCTAATGTTGAAGATTGCGGTTGGCGTTCTGTGTCTTGCCACTGTCATCGCCCCGGTTGCCGTTGCTCAGCCAGCGAACGACACGGTCCTGTTCGAGCAGGGGCAGCAGCTCTACCAGGAGCACTGCGCGCTTTGCCATGGGGACTCAGGCGATGGGGACCCGCCAACGTTCCCAGCCTTGAGCGGCAACGACCAACTCGGGGATCCCGCTCGGATTGTCGGCAATATCCACCAGGGCACAGACAGTATGCCCCCATTCCCAGATCTGACCGCGGTGGAGATCTCCTCCTTGACCAATTACGTTCGCAACGCCTGGGCGAACGACTTTGGCAATGTGACCACCGAAGAAGTGGCCGCGGTGCTGGAGGGGTTTGAGGACATCGGCCAAATAGCGTCGGTGTGGGATGGCGTGTTCACTGAGGCACAGGCGACACGGGGGCAGGCGGTGTACCCCGGCGCTTGTGGCCTGTGTCACGGCCGAAGATTGAATGGCGCTCCAGACGATCCAGATATGCGGTCAACGCCCCCCCTGGCGCGCGCCAGGTTCCTCCGTGGCTGGGAGGGAAGATCGCTTGCCTCCCTGTTCGAATACACCCGGGCGACGATGCCAGAAAGCAATCCAGGCTCCCTGGATGACCGAGAGTACGTCGACATCATCGCCTACATGCTCACCGTCGGCGGGATGCCGGCGGGAGACGACGAACTCCAACCCGATCCCCAGAGTCTCGCCCGCGTCGTCATCCAACAGCAGCCGTAGGAAGTATCTGCACACGGAAGGCTTCCACCCGAACTTCATTCCCGGGCTCTGTCCGTACAAGTTCCTCTACGTCTGGCTGGACCTGCACCTCCCCGATGGCGGGCGATCGTGTAACCTCGGATGGCTGTACTGGCTGCCCAACCCGCTGTTCCCGTTCATCTGGTATCTGGTGGCGGTGCCGAGCAACCACCCCGAGTTGACCGTCGATGAGTTGTAAAAGGGGATTGTCAAATTGAGACGGCGGGTGGCAGAGTAAGCTGGTAACGAACCGGCCGGCAAGATGCCGCGGCTGCCGACGTCTCCCTACCATCAGCAGTCACGCTGTCTGGCTCTACCAACGTTTCAGCGTGAGTGTCGGCCGCGTACGTGCAACGCTTCGCGTCTGCCCACGAGATCGTGCAGAATCTCTTTCGGGTGGGCCGACATCGGTTGCGGTCGGCTCGCCACCCGCTGCGGCCAACGCGAGCGTTCCCCATCCTGGGAGAGGTGACGTACGCCGGCTAAGCGAACGCCGATGCCCAGCATAGAGGAAGACATGACACGATACCTGTCCACCGCACTGCTCCTCCTGGTACTCGTCCCCGTCGCGGTGCATTCGACGCAGAACGTGGCGCAGGAGAGCTTCACGCTGAGCGTCCTGACGACCGGGCTGGCGTACCCTTGGGAGATCACCTGGGGACCCGACGGGTATCTCTGGGTGACCGAGCGCACGGCCAAGCGCGTCACCCGCGTCAATCCGGTCGACGGGACCCAAAGTGTCGCTGTCACGATCCCGGATGCCTTCCAGAGCGTCACACAGGACGGTGTGCTCGGCCTGGCGCTGCACCCCGGACTGTTGCAGGGAGCCGGCGACAATTACGTCTATGTAGCGTTCACCTATCAGGACGGCTCGCGCCTGCGGCTCAAGGTACGACGGTTCTCCTACGACCCAGGTACACGCCTGCTGGCAAGTCCGATTGACCTCATCGCGGAACTCCCCGCAAATGACGACCATTTGGCCGGGCGCCTGGCCATCGGTCCAGACGAGAAGCTGTATCTGACGATCGGCGATCAGGGCGGCAACTGGCTCCAGAACTACTGCAATCCCAACCGGGCGCAGGAGCTACCCACCGCCGCCGACGTACAGGCGCGCGACTGGACGGGGTACGAGGGCAAGGTGCTGCGATTGAACCTCGATGGTTCGATTCCGTCTGATAATCCGTCGATTGACGGTGTTCGCAGTCATATCCTTTCGTACGGACACCGCAACCCCCAGGGACTGGCGTTCGGTCGCGACGGGTTGCTCTACGAGTCAGAGCACGGACCGAGCACCGACGACGAGCTAAACCTCATCGAGTCTGGCAAAAACTACGGATGGCCACGGGTCGCCGGGTATCGAGACGACCAATCGTACGTGTATTCTAATTGGTCGGCGTCACGTCCTGAATCGTGCAGCGCGCTAGCGTTCAGCAGCCGCGAGATTCCTGCATCGGTTCCGCAAGAGCGGGAGAGTGCCTGGAGCCATCCGGATTTCCAGCCACCCCTCCAGACGCTCTTCACTGTCCCGAACAACTACGATTTCCGCGCGCAGGGGGGTGCGACGATTGCGCCGTCGAGCCTCGCACTCTACACGATGCGCGAGGGCGGCATTCCCGGCTGGGCCGATTCGCTGCTCGTGCCGGGCATGATCAAAGGGCGAATGTATCGGCAGAAGCTCTCTGCCGATGGCCGCTCGGCCGTGGGCGATCCGGTCGAGCTATTCAGGACCGCCAATCGCTACCGCGACGTGGCCATCAACCCCGACGGTCGGACGATTTACGTTGCAACCGACAACGCCGGACGCACGACGGACCGGACCGGCGAGATGACGCAGGCGTTGGAGCACCCGGGGGCGATTATTCAGTTCACGTACGACAATCTGCAATGAGTAGTGACGAAACCAGCCTTCGCCTTGCTTCTGGGTGTTCATATACCTCCGAGAGTCCTATACTGCTGCGGAAACTTGATCAACGGTGGTTCAGCGAAAAAACGCTAGGTGGGTCGTTCCCAGAATTGATTGTTCGTACCAAAGGGGGGTCTATGCAATCGCAAGCGACGCATGGTTTGGCCTGGGGTCTTCTGTTCTGCGTTGCGCCGCTCGTCCACGCGCAGCAGGACACGCCAGCAACCGATACGGTTGCGAACAGAATTCCTGGCGTGATCGCGGCCGGGGTGACCATCGAGCTCATCCAGGATGATTTTGTGGGTACGGAAGGCCCGATCGCGCATCCGGACGGCGGGTTGCTCTTCACGGAGAATAGCGCCAGCCGCATCATCAAGATTGAACCGGACGGCAGAACCTCCGTGTTCTTAGAGGACTCCAAGGAGGCGAACGGTCTAGCCTTCGACCCGATGGGCCGGCTGATTGCGGTCCAGCGGGCGCCTGGATTTACACGAATCGCGATCATTTATCCCGAGGGCAGCGAAGCCGTCCTCGCCGACGCGATTGACGGGCAACCCTTCGAACGTCTGAATGATCTCGTCCTGGACAAGAAGGGCGGTGTCTACTTCACCGATCCGGGCCCCCAATCGGTGTACTACGCCGCCCCGACCGGAAACGTCATCAAAGTCGCGGACAACATCAACCGCCCGAACGGAATCCAGTTGAGCCGTGATGAACACACCTTGTACGTGAACGATTCTGCAGGTGAGCACCTCCTTGCGTACGACATTCAGCCGGACAGCACCCTGCAGAACCGTCGCAACTTCGCCACCTACATTGGAGTGAGGAGAACGGAAAACGGAATCTCCAGCGGAGCGGACGGCCTGGCCGTGGACAGCCAGGGACGTGTCTACACCACGGCCAACGGTGGAGTGGACGTCTTCAGCCCGCAGGGACAACACCTCGGCACGATCCCGGTAGGGATACCGGGAGGACGTAATCCCCAGAATCTGGCCTTCGCCGGCAGCGACAAGAGGACGCTCTATATCGTAGGACGCGGCGCAGCATTCAAGGTGCAGATGATCGCGCAGGGTTACTTGGATCGCGTCAAGTAAGAAAGCAGTGGTACGTAAGAGCCACGGCGGCGGTCGAAGGCGGTGCGTCTCGCCAATTACATCGTCTCGTTCCGCCAGGATCTGCTATCGCCGACGCGCACCTGTGGGGTGTCCCACCAGGGCCGTATCCATCCTGACCAGCTCGAGTTTCTTGACGACTGTTTCGGCGCTCAGACCGTCGCTGGCGTGTTCGGCCGTCGTGTGACGCGGCCCGTAACCGCCAGTTACTCGAATCCGTGTCCGTGACCGGCGATAAAGAATAAAGACAAGTGCAGGACGGGCGCCAGGCTGTCGCACGGACGGTGACCGAGCCGATTGCGTGGAACGAGTGCAGAGCTTCCGGCTGGGCCGCGTACTGTTTCGCGCGCCTACCCGACAGGCAGCTCGGTAATCAACACCCACATGGGCCGGTTCCCGGCCTCAGTGGTCTCCAAGGGGGTGAGCTCGCCGTGGTCCGGGTGGACCCGGTAGGAGGCCAGGCGGCCAGACTCCAGACCGGCAACGAACAGAAAGTTGCCAGCCGGGTCCAGACTGAAAGCCCTGGGCACCGCCTCCGTTGGAACTCGGCCGGTTGCAGTCAGCCGACCGCTAGATGCATCGATGGTAAAGCTGGCGACGCTGTTATGGCCGCGGTTAGGAGCGTACAGGAATTTCCCGGAGGGAGTGACTTGAATCTGGGAGCAGGTGTTTGCGCCGCTGTAGCCTGCAGGCAGCGTGGAAATCGTTTGGAAGGGCACTAATGTGCCTGCCGACGGCTCTAGATTGTACGCCGTGACGCTGCTGCCCTGCTCATCCGAGAAGTAGACAACATCCAGGTTCGGGTGAAAGACGAAGGCCCTGGGCCCCAGGTATTCCTGCGGGGAGTGCTTGGGGGGATCGTTGGGAGTGAGGCGCCCGGTGTTCTCGTCGAACCGGAACTGAAAAATTGCGTTCGGACCCCTGTTGGCGATGTGCGGCACGAACGCAAACCGGTTGGACGGGTCGGTCTGGATGGCATGGGCGCCGCCGGCCGTGTAACGCCATTCGACAGGTGGAATCGTGACGGCGCCGTCGCTGTTCACGGCGTGGACCGCAGCCGTACTCTGATAGTAGTAGGCAGAGAGCACAAACCGGCCTGTACGGTCGGTTGCCAGGTACACCGGCTCGCCTTGAAGCGGTGCTGTCCCGATCAAAGACAACCCCCCCGTGTTGCGATCGATCCGGTAGCTGGAAATCTCCTGGCTACCCCGCCCTCCCACGTAGAGAAAGTTCTTGCCAGGGTCGATCGCCAGAGGGGCCGGGCCACCCTCGACCGCGACGTCCTCCTGCCAGGTGAGCATGCCGGTGGCCGGATCCACAGTGAAGATCGCGATGCGGTCGTCATCCTGGAAGGACACGTACCCGTGATACCGGGTCTGTCGGCGCATGGATGCACCCGCTGAGCTGCCAGGCAGAACCATCATCCCCGCCCCGGCTGCCGCTGCACTTCTCATGAAACCGCGCCGATCTGTCGGACTGACGACCTCGTGGGCGACAACGGCGCGCTGATTCTGAGTCATGGCAATCCGTCCTTTTCAAGCCATCCTCTGAGCTGGTTGGGCAGCCTCAATGCAGACAGCCAAAATCATACACCGCCCGAGAGCCTAGGTTGATCATGCGCCACCTGTCGGGCCACGCGGATGACGCGATCTGGAACCATGACGGACCGGATCGCTAACACCTGCCTTCGGAAGCCGTTCTCACCGGCCTGTCTGGCTTCCCAGGTGCGACAGCCGCAAAGCCTGGAATCGCGGTGGACCGGAAAGACTCTGCTCATCCACTACTCTCCTGGCTCGGCCGAAAGCTCGACCCACACGCCGAGCCGACCCCGATCGGTGCTGGCCGGATCGATGTCGGCAGGCACGAAGAATCCGGTCGTTTCGAACACGGCACGCCAGACACGCTCGACCGCGGCGGGCGGCGTGACCACGCGCGCCTCGCGGATCGCCAGCTGGAACGGCTCTGACCAGTCGCGCGAGTGCACGCGGCCCTCAGCGGGCACGGGCCCTGCCCGCAGCCTGAGGCTCGGCACACGTCCCTCGTCTGCCACCAGCGTGACCTCGGTGGACTCACCGCCACGCGTCCAAAAACCATCGCGCTCTGGATACACGCCATCCGTGTGGAAAAAGACTCGGGTGCGTCCGTAGCGGGCGGTGTTTATCACTTCCAGCGGTGGGGGATGCGACGACGCGTCCATGATCGACAACGGCGTCAACACGATGGAGGGACCCAGGGCCACGAGCGCCGCGCTCGCCTGGAACCCCACGGTGGTCGTAAACAGGCGCAGATCGAACTCATGCGCCCACCGCCCTCCGACATCGAAGCGCACGGGCCATCGGTCGGCGGGCTCGCCCCGGCGTCCAAGCTGCAGATCAAGATACGCTCCCGGCTCGCCTCCGGCCGAACCAGGGGCCATCAGCTCGACGCGGTACCTTCCCGGCGGCAGCGTCCAGCGCGCGTTATGGAGAAGCACCACCGGCGTAGGCGGACGCGCGTCGTCGGCTCGCGCTACGAAGCGGAACTCTGAGGGTACCGCGACGTCGGCCATCAGGCGCAGCGGGTCGTAGCGAATCGTGAGCGGACGCCGGGACGGGGAAAACGTCGACAGCAGTCGACTTTCGCCGCGGGCCTCAAGACGAGGCGGCGCCGGCGCGTGCTCGCCACGGGCGACGGGCGCGCCGATCGACGCGGCGCCGGCCACGGCCGCGATGACCGTTAAGGCCAGCAGGCCCGCGCTGCCCACGCTCAGCCGTTCGCCCGCCCGCCCCAGGATCCGGCCGGCGGTCACACCGAGCACGACCCAGAGCGCCACGGGCGCGAGGGCTGACGGCAGTGGGTCGAAGATGAAGGTCGGCAGGAGCGCGGACAGTGTCCAGCCGGTAGACCACCACTCGAGCAACGCGGAGGTGCCGTCGCGATCGTTGGCCAGGAGCTGGCCGCCGGCCACCGTGGCCAGCACGCACACGACCACCAGGCCAACGGCGACCAGCGCCAGATAGGCAGACCGCAGGGCGGGTGCGCCACGCCGCTGGTGGAAGCGCCACGCCATCGGCACGCCAAGCAGCGGGAGCGCCGCAATGATCGGACGGCCGATGGCACCGCCGTAGGTGCCGCCCCACCACTGGTGATGCGCGCCAACGGTCGCGAGGAGCGCCGTGCACACGGCTAAGATCTCGAGTGCCGGGCGGCGGGCCGCCGGGTCCCGCATCATGGCCACAAGTCCAGAGAGACCCAGCCACAACGCGGGTGCCACAACGAGGGCTCCGTATTCCTGGTCGAAGAGTAGGCCGGGCGCGCCCTGGACGAGGTAGGCAGGCGCGGTGCCCGAGGCGCCGCCGTACGGCGCCGCGGGTGACGGCGTCCCCCAGATGATCCAGAAGAAGCTCAGCCAGCCGACCAGACTGGCGACGGGCGGCACGATGAGCGCCAGGCTGTGGCGAGTCAGGTCGCGCGACGGTGACGACGCGGCCGCTGGGAGCTCGGGCCGGGCAAACACATCGGGCCGGGTCGTCGCCGGCCACCACAGTCGTCCCATCGCCACCACCCCGAGCGCCCCGGCCATCAGCACGTACTTGGTGCTGAGCCACGGCAAGGTGGCCAGCGTGCACCCAGCCACGAACCAGGGGCGCGCGCGCCCGGACTCGCCCGCGTCCGCGCGCGTCACCGCGGTGTAGGCCGTCACGACCATCAGGGCGGCGGCCATCTCGGGGTAAATCGTGAAGCTGTTGAACACGAACGGGGCGCTCAGCGAGCACCCGGCCCACGCGAACGTGGCCGCCGCGCACGAACCGGTAAAACGAAGCGCCAGCCGCCACAGAAGCAAACTCGTCAACGCCGCCATGACCACGACGGCGGCGACCGCTCCGTTGTACCCGCCCAGCGCATAGACCGGGGCCAGCAGCACAGGAAGACCCACCGGATGGACCGAGTAGATCTCGCCGTCGGTGCCGCGCGTCAGGTAGTGAGGTTCGAGATCCCTGGGATAGTGCTCACGGACGTCGCCGCGCGCGTGGTTGTTCTCGATGCGCAGGTCGCCGTCGCGCCAGAGACTCTGCGCCATCACGAGATAGTGCGGTTCGTCGCCGCCCGGGAAGACGCCGCCGATCACCCGAGACCCGGCACCGGCGTACAGTCCGATCGACGCCAGCAGCACGAGCGTCGCGGCCATGCCCGGCGCGACGCTGAAATTCGACAACCTGTCGGGTCGTAAGGCGATGAACCCGGCGTGGACCACGACCGTCAGCACGACGACCCACCACAGATATTTCAAGGGACCGGCCATCGCTGTGAGGGCAGGCCAGACGTCTGGCACAACGGGAACGTACGGAAGGACCACGGCCACAAGCGCCAGCAGCGGCAGAAGCGCCGCACCAGCGGCCGTGAGCTTCGCCATTGCGACCGCGAGCAGCGCACCCACAACAGCTAGGACCAACGCCTCGCCAAGCGGGGGAAACATGGCGAGTCGGACCGGTGCGCCGTCGGTGCCAACGAGGTCGAAACTCGCGCGCGTCACCCATAGGCACACCCCGGCGATCGCGCCCGCCGCGACGACCCACGCCGTTCGACGCACCGCCCACGCACCGTCCGGCACAGGACCCGCCATATCAACCCCTACGCCCGGGCGACCACGTCGCTGCTCCCGAGCCCCGGCCACCGCCAGCAGGATGCTGCCGCCACTGGAGCGCCTTGATCGTGTCCTGTCTCACGAAATCCTTTACGACTCCCGGGCGGGGTCTCCAGACTGGCGGCGTTTCGCCTTAATCACAGATGCCCAATCTGCTCACTCGTCGCACCTTGCCAGCCGGGTGTCACGCTCCGGCGATCACTACTGATTCACCCTGGAAAAGCCACTAGAATCCAGCCGCCGGCCAACAGCATCGTAGAATCTGGAATCGGGCCACCGGTGCTTCGCCGACGCTCCACGGCAGGTCACGAATCGTACTCGTGTAGTAATCTCGAGCGTACGCATCATCGCCCTGGGACACCATCGTCCTGATACAGGCTTCCCAAACCGGACTCAGGGACAGTTCCTCGACAAGGACGAGCCGGACCGCGTCGACGCTCCGGGAGCGGCGTGATGATAACTCATTCGCATGTCGCGCCTTGCGCCCAGACTGTAAACTCCAGGGTCCCATCGTCGGCCAGAACGGTCATGCCTTTGGCACAGGACCAGCCCGAGGGTGAGGCACGGATTCCTCTCATCTGATCCCTCTCGTGGGGATATGTCCTGCCTGTTCGGTGACTCACCGACGAGCAAGACGCTTGCCCCAGCCTGATGGCCCTCCTACAATGCCGCAGACCCCGCATCGACATCCGGGCCAGGAGGCGACTAGCATGCACCGTTTCCCCGGGTGGACGATGGTTCGTTCGTCTCGTCCGGCACGCGAACCCATGAATCTGGAGCGCCTGGCGCAAGAGCTCGCCGCCCACCTCGTTCTGGTTCGACCTCTGGTGTGCGTAGACCTGGAAGCTACCGGTGTCTGGCCGAAACAGGACCGTATCGTTCAGATTGCGGCGGCCAGCATCTTCCCGGACGGTAACCTGTCGACTTGGTCTTCGCTCGTGAATCCCGAGCAGCCGATTCCCCCGTCGTCGACGGCCATCCATGGGATTACCGATACGATGGCCGCGGGTGCACCGACGTTCGCGCAACTGGCCCCGACTATCCGGACCCTGCTGTCTGATCGTGACTTGACCGGCTACAACGTCGAACGCTTTGATCGCCGGCTGCTCGCGGCCGAGTTTCGCCGCGTGGGATTCGATGACCCGACCGCCGATGGGCGTGTCATCGACGCCTACACGATTTTTGTTCGACGGGAATCACGCAGTCTGGACGCCGCGCTACGGTTCTACGGAGTCCAAGGGAAACAGACCACTCGACGCGCGCACGAGGCCAACAGCGATGTCGAAGCCACGGTCGCGGTGCTGGCGGCGCAGTTGAAGACCTACTCCGACCTTCCCCACACGGTCGACGGCCTGCACGACTGGCTCCACCCAAGCGATCCGGACCGGATCGACGCCGACGGAAGACTGGTGTGGCGCAACGGCGTCGCGACGGTCGCGTTCGGAGCGCAGGCGGGCACCTCCCTCGTAGACCTGGCGACCAACAACCGCAGCTTCCTCAAATGGGTGCTGCGCAAGGACTTCTCGGACGAGGTTAAAGCGATCTGCCAAGACGCGCTGGCCGGACGCTTCCCGGTCCGTGACGAGGCCGAGCCCGCATAGGTCCACGCGCGCGCTGGCCTGGACTCATGGCAGGGGCACCGCGATCGCGGTGCCCGGCCGAGCTTCGGGAGCCGATGTTGCGATGTCTTTCGATCCGACGTGGTTGTTCCTGTCGCTCATCCCTGCTGGTATCAGCTTCGTGCTGTTCGTCTATGGGAAGAAACAAGAACGCTGGTCGCAACTGGCCTGGCCATCGGATTCGTCCTCTGGTATGCCATCCGGCTCGTCTGGTAAGGCGTCGGCCACGGGACCAGGCCGCGGCGCGCACCTGCGCGCCAGCGAGGAAACGGCGCGGGGCGAAGGGGCCCCTGCCAGCGACGAGCCGGGGTGTGAGGCGAAGCCCCACGTAAGCTAGAAGCGGAAGAGGCGGTTGACCTTGACGACCAGCGCACGGTTCTCGAGCGCCGGGAACCGCGGGGTCAAGCTGTCCCGTTCTTCCGTGTAGACGACGAAGAACTCGCTCCCCGGTACGTACTCCCACCGCAGCCGCACGTTAGTGCTGATCGACGCACGGGAAGCGTTGTATTGCAGCAGGGCGCCGATGAACATACGCGGGGTCACGGAGTAGGTCGTGCGCGCGCTCACCAGCCGGGAGGTGAACGACCCCTCCGGCAGGTCGACCCAGTCGAACGACACACCCGGCTCGATCGACAGCTGCGGAGTCAGCCCGACCCGGCCACGGCTGATGCCGACGCTCGTCTTCTCGCCACCGTAAAAGCTACCGCGCGAGAAGGCGACACCACCTGAAAGCTTCCGCTGCTGCCCGAAGGCGTACGAGAACTGCCAGTCGTCGAAGCCGTACCCACCGACGGGAATTGTCACGCCCGACCTGATCGCGAACGGCTCGCCCAGGAATTCATAGTTGCGCGTGTAGCCGGCGCGGAACTGGTCGCTGTTTTCGAACTCGACACCGAATCCGCCTGCGACCGTCCGGGTCTCGAGTTGGTTCGCGCCGTTGGTGATGTAATCCACCGACCCGTCCCAGAAGAGCTTTCGGATCGCCGCAATGGCGCGCGGGCGCGGACTGAACCGCACCGACCCGAAACTGCGGCGGACACCGGCACGCCGCACGAATCCGACTTCAGGATTGAAATGTTCTCCAACCACCAGCCGCTCCACCTGCAGGCCGTAGCGATCCGCGTTGTAGTCGAACTGGGCGCGGTAGCTCAGGTCGTCACCGTTGAGCCCTGGCGTGACAGTCCGCGCGAGCGAGGTATTGATGTCGAGGTTGTCGTAGAACGAGAAGGTCCCGTCCACGCCGTAGGTCTCGTTCGAGCCGTCACCGAACTCCGACACAGACCGGCGCGTGATCAGCGCGCCGATACTGCTGCGGCGCAGGACGTCACGCTTCAGCCGAACAACGTCGAAGCCGGTCGTCGGCGCGCCAGACACCGGCTCGGCAGCGGTTTGGATGTGTAACACCCCGACCATGAACGGGCCGACCTTCCCCGTGAGACGCCCCCCGACGTCGATCGGAGCCACTTGCCCTTGACTGAGGCCGATCCGGCGGCTAAAAAAAAGGATGGGGGCCAGCCCGTAGCCACTGCCCCGCCCGCGGACGCCGCCGAAGCCAAAGATGCCCTGGCCCTCGAGGAAAAACTCCCGCTTTTCCGGAAAAAACAGGCTGAAGCGGGTGAGGTTGACCTGCTGCTGGTCCACTTCGACCTGCGCGAAGTCGGTGTTGTACGTGAAATCGGCGGTGAGGCTCTCAGTGACACCGTACTTGAGGTCGAAACCGACATCGCCGCCTGGATCGTTGTCGATCGCTGGGGTCGCGGTGCGATTGGTCGTCACATCGGAGATCGCGTAGGGCTTGATCTCGATGTTGCTCACGGCGCCAGGCACCTCCAGCCCGACGAGCGTGCCGGCAATGGATAGCTGGTTGATGCCCCCCAGACTGTACGACGCGGGGACCGGGGTGAGATACGACACTTCGTTCTTCCAGCGGACGATCCGCCGCAGGTTCACGCCCCAGATCTGCGATGGGCCCGGCCGGTAGCGCAGCGACTTGAACGGGATGACGATCTCAACCGTCCAGCCCTCATCGAATCGCCCGGGCTTCACATCCCACACGCCGTTCCAGTCGCGGTTCATCGTCGGCCGCACGTCACC
>Ga0310121_10000787_pt1:0-12500 | contig 34009 bp, 21 predicted proteins | sample CB27_Tmax_986_MG_FD_203504 | JGI IMG/M metagenome (GOLD analysis project Ga0310121, IMG submission 203504) | Marine microbial communities from Western Arctic Ocean, Canada - CB27_Tmax_986 | ecosystem: Environmental > Aquatic > Marine > Oceanic | place: Canada: Western Arctic Ocean...
ACCCGATCGGCGAAACCCGTTGACGGCAACAACAAAGCCACTAGCAATGGGACAAGCACGCGCATACCCACGACTTTATCGGCTAGACGGTCCACAAACTGTAGCCTTGCACCGAATCAGGTATCATCGCAACCCGGCACGCTCACATCCGTCACCGGAATTTCCCACAAGACAGATCCAGAACCCCAATAAATTCCCATGGCATTCTTTGAACTTAGGGCCCGTTTTTTCCTCTTCTCTGCTTGACGGTTCTCAGACGCCTATGATAGTCGCGAAGTCACGATTGATGCTGTGATTAGGTAGGTTGTCATGGACGCGGAGCGAGAACGCTGGATTCAAATTGGGGCGGAGCCCAAACAAGAGCCCCTCCAACAAGCGGTTAAGAAAATCAAACAAAAGTGGCCGGACCGCTTTGATTTCCGGATTTCCCCAACAGAAATACCCCCGTCTGACGACCTGTTTCGACTCTATCTACGTCATCGCTAACCACCACTGACATCCTCTTCATCACTCTACTGCGCTGCGCTTTTCTTGCGGCGATGCGATGTCGGCCGTAGCCTGAAAGCGTGAGGCAACTGTGGCACTGGCTTTGTTCTCTCTTTGTGCGGCGCGACGTGGACACGACCAACATGCTCCCCATCCCCGCAGGGCGCGTCTATTTGAGTGACGAACACCATGTGCGCGTGGGCCCCTTTTACTTGGACTCCCGACCGGTCAGCAACACAGAATACGCTCGTTTCTTGCGCGCGACAGAACGTCCTACACCCCCTTGGATGTATCGGCCCGGTTTCGGTGAGCCGGAACAACCCGTGGTCGGTGTCACCTTCGATGACGCCTCGGCGTACGCCAAGTGGCAGGGCAAACGATTGCCGTCCGAGCGGGAGTGGGTGCGGGCCGCTCGTGGAAATGACCAGCGGAACTATCCATGGGGCAATACCCCCCCCGACGTGGCCTTCACCCATTTCTTTCGAGGACCCAAAGGAGCACCGGCTCCTGTTGAAGGCGTCGTAGAACGACCCGCTGGTCGCGGACCCTTTGGCCACATCGATCTATGTGGCAACGTGTGGGAATGGTGCAATGATGGCGTCCTCAAAGGGGGATTCTGGGGCTCCAAAGACGTTCGGATCGATGCACAGATCAACGAACCACTGGATCGGGTGTCCGGCGGCATTGGATTCCGCTGCGCCCACTGAATCAGAGCGCTGAGAACGCACACAAGATGAACGCCCATTCCCGAATCGACACGAACCTGATATGACCACCACAAGGTCATGCAAGATTCAATCACGATAACAGGGGCACGCCAACACAATCTGAACGACGTTTCCGTCGAAATTCCCGTGGGGTTGCTAACGGTTGTCACCGGCGTCAGTGGGTCTGGAAAATCCACCTTGGCTTTCGACACCTTGTATGCGGAAGGACAACGTCGGTACGTGGAGTCATTTTCCGCCTACGCACGTCAATTTCTCGAGCGTATGGATCGCCCCGATGTGGAATCAGTCGACGGTGTTTTACCGGCCGTTGCCATCGACCACCGAAATCACATTCGCTCCGCTCGCTCCACCGTGGGTACGGTGACCGAGATCGCCGATTACTTGAAAGTATTTTACGCCCGTGCGGCCCAATTATATTGTGATGGGTGTGAGCAAGAGGTGGCCTTCGACAGCCCGGGAGTTGCGGCCAAAAAGAGCGTAGACAAGGACTGCGACCAACCGATTTTAATCGGATTCCCCTTCAACCCCGAACGGTGTGGTGGACCCGAATTGGCCGAAGCCTATCTTCGAGGTCGCGGCTATTTTCGAGTCGCCGCCGCCGACGGGCAAACCATTCATCGTGTGGACACCGATCCGGACATTCTCAAGACGGCCAGCGACGTCATTGTCATTCAAGACCGAATTCGCCCCACTCAGGCCAACCACCCGCGGCTCGTCGAAGCCTTCGAGCAAGCGATGCGGGAAGGGCTGGGTCAAGCTGTGGTGATCAAGGGCTCGGACCGTCAGTTGTTTTCCAATCGGCTTCATTGCGCAGATTGCGACCGTTCGTACTCCCATGCCGTACCGGCGCTCTTTGGATACAACACCCCGGTCGGGGCGTGCCCACCCTGTAATGGCTTCGGTCGCGTCATTGGGTTGGACATCGAGTTGTGTGTCCCGGATCCACGACGAAGCCTGTCTCAAGGGGCGGTCCGCCCATGGACCACTCCTCGAGGGCGGCGAAATCGCTACAAGATGAACACCTACTGCCGGACTGTTGGAATTCCCCTGGACGTGCCCTGGGAAGATCTCACCACGGACGCACGCCAACGCATCATCGACGGTGACCCAGACCATCGTTGGCGTGGTCTTCGTGGCTGGTTCAAGAGACTAGAGCGCAAAGCATACAAGATGCACGTACGCGTCTTTTTGTCTCGCTATCGCGGGTATTTTCCGTGCGAGGATTGCAAGGGAAAACGCCTCCGGCCAGAGTCCTTGCGCTGGCGAGTGGGCGGACTGAACCTGGCAGAATTCAATGATTTACCCATCGAAGGGGCGTTGAAGCACATGCAGACCGTCCAATTGCCTCCAGCCATCAAGCGCGCCTTGAAAACGGTCTATGAAGAGATCACTTCGCGCCTGAAATACCTGGTGGACTTGGGCTTGGACTATCTTTCCCTGAGCCGTGCTTCTCGTTCGCTATCCGGCGGAGAAGTCCAACGGGTCAACCTCACAACCGCACTGGGATCCAGACTGGTTGGGACCCTCTACGTACTGGATGAACCCAGCGTAGGCCTTCATGCACGGGACAATGACCGTTTGTTGGACGTCTTGCGAAAGATCCGTGATCTGGGCAACACCGTCGTCGTGGTGGAGCACGATGAGGAGATCATACGAGGTGCTGATCACGTCATCGACATGGGACCAGGACCGGGCAGTGCCGGAGGCAATGTCGTGTTTTCCGGGTCACCATCTCGGATCACGCGTTCGGCTCAATCGGTGACAGGCCGTTATCTCAAGAAAACGAGAGGCAAGACGCTGGCGGCGCGTTCAACCCAAGCACATCAGGGGCTGTGCACCGTGCAAAACGCCCACGAGCACAACCTGAAAAACATCGACTTCTCCTTTCCGCTTGGCCAAATCACCTGCGTGACAGGCGTATCCGGCAGTGGCAAATCGACACTTGTGGTGGAGACGTTGCATCGGGGACTGCTCCGATCCCGCGGTGAACCGACGGAACGTCCCGGCCGCCATGACCGAATCGACGGTGCCGATGACTTTGATGACATTGTTCTGATTGATGCCACGCCGGTGTCGAAGTCCGCGCGCTCGAATGCGGCCACATACCTCAAGGCGTGGGATCCGATTCGCAAGCTATTCGCCGCCGAGGAGGAGTCCCAACATCGAGGGTTTAGCGCTTCCACTTTCTCGTTCAACGTGCGTGGAGGCCGCTGCGATGTCTGTGAGGGCAGCGGCGTAGAGCGTGTCGAAATGCAGTTTCTGAGTGATGTGTTTCTTCAATGCGAGGCGTGTGGCGGAACCCGTTTCCAACCCGATGTGCTGTCGGTCACCCACCGTGGACTGTCGATCAACGATGTTCTGATGCTGACCGCCACCGATGCGACGGAGCGATTCAAACATGCACCGGCGGTGGCCCGTGCACTGGAACCCTTGATGCGCGTCGGATTGGGCTATCTTCGCTTGGGACAACCTCTCAACACGTTAAGCGTCGGAGAGGCTCAACGCCTCAAGCTTGCGGCCGGCTTTCGAGATCGAGCAAAATCCAAGAAGAGGACCCCAAAACGCCTGCTCTTCATTCTCGACGAGCCCACCTCTGGACTGCACCTTCACGATGTTCAACTCTTGATCGACAACCTAAACGAACTCTGTGAAACCGGCCACACCGTCGTGGTCGTGGAACACCACCTGGACGTCATTCGAAATGCACACCACGTGTTGGATCTCGGGATCGAAGGCGGAGAGCGCGGTGGAGACATCGTGGCACAAGGTCCTCCTGACACCATCGCGGCGTGTCCCCAGTCGCACACCGGCCGTTGGCTACGAGCAGAAAAGAAGCGACGAAAGCCACGGCCACGACCGCCAAAAGCCCGAGACCACATCGCTGTTCGAGGCGCCCGGGTCCACAACCTGCGTAATCTGGACGTCACGATCCCCCATGGAAAGCGTACGGTCATCACGGGCCCGAGCGGTTCCGGAAAGTCCTCGTTGGCCTTTGACGTCTTGTTCGCCGAGGGGCAACGTCGTTTCATCGACTGTTTGTCCCCCTATGCGCGGCAGTATTTGCCCCAGGCAGCACGCCCGGAATTGGATGAACTGGAAGGGATCCCTCCTACTGTCGCCATCGAACAACGAACCACACGCTGGGGTCGCCGGACCACGGTCGCGACCGTGACGGAGATCTACCAATTTCTCCGCTTGCTGTACGCCCGAGTGGGCATTCAGCATTGTCATCGGTGCCAGGCCGCCGTTCAGGGGCTCACGCAGTCCGAGCTGGAGCAACAAATTGCGTCCAAACACACGGGGGAGACCATTACACTACTGGCCCCGGTCGTCCGTCGTCGAAAAGGATGGCACAAAGAGATCATCGCACGCGCCGCCAAGTTGGGGCACGAAACCATACGAATCGACGGGTCGTTCCGGGCACTGGACAAGTCGATCACGCTGACTCGTTATCAAGAACACGACATCGAATATGTCTTCTTGTCCGATGTGAAGATCCGAAAACGTAACGGCAGAGAACAGATTAGGACCCTCTTGCAGCACGCCCTTCGTGAGGGCCGAGGAACATGCTATGTACTCGATGCTTCGGACAAAGCCCCCCTGTATCGCTACAGTTTGGACCTCTACTGCAGCAGCTGCCAAATCGGATTTGACCCCCCAGAACCACGCTTGTTTTCGTTCCACGGGACACGAAGCGGTGCTTGCCTTACTTGTGACGGTACAGGCATCGAAGAGACGACAGAGAACGCACCGGAGCGACCGTGCCTGTCCTGCGAAGGGGGCCGTCTGGGTCCCGTGGCTCGGTCGGTCCTCATCGGCGATCTTGGCATCCAACAAGTCGCCCAGAAGACACCACCACAACTCACGGAGTGGCTCGACAACCTCCAGTGGACCGAGCGAACCTTTCCCATCGCAGAACCCATTGTTCGTGAAATCAGAGAACGCTGTGACTTCCTCACTCGCGTGGGTCTCAATTACCTCGCGTTGAACCGGGACGGACACACATTGTCAGGCGGGGAGGCCCAGCGGGTTCGATTGGCCGCACAGTTGGCCGCCCAATTGTCGGGTGTGCTCTATGTGTTGGACGAGCCCACCATTGGATTGCATCCCCATGACAATGACCGGCTCTTGGACGCTCTGGACGCTCTCCAACAGCGGGGCAACACCGTTGTTATCGTGGAACACGATCGCGCCACGATGGAGAGCGCCGATCTAATCGTAGACATGGGACCCGGTGGTGGCACGCAAGGAGGCCGTATCATGGCCATTGGTGACCCCACATCGATCCGAAACGATCCCCAGTCCCCCACGGGGAAATGGCTTCAGAACAATCACGCACCGGCCCTCCAGCCGCGTGAAGAAGGGCCCGAATACATCACGCTGTCCAATGTACATCGTCACAACATCGACGGACTACAGGTTCGGATTCCGGTTGGCCGACTAACCGTTGTGACCGGTGTGAGCGGTTCGGGCAAGAGCACGCTCATACGTCAGGTGTTGCTGCCATTGCTCCAACAACACATCCCCAATGGGCCCCTCGGACAGTTGTCCCACCCCGAAACTGTCGAACGAATTGTCGAAGTGGATCAAAGCCCCATCGGCCGCACACCGCGTTCCACACCCGCCACCTACATTGGCATTATGGATCGCATCCGAACCCTGTTCTCGAAACTTCCCGAAGCACAAATACGTGGCTTTGGTCCCGGCCGATTTTCCTTCAACGTGTCGTCAGGACAGTGCCCCGCATGCAAAGGGCAGGGAGCCTTGAACATAGAAATGGCGTTCCTGCCCAATGCCTTCGTCCCGTGCGATTGCTGCGAAGGCCGCCGCTACAATCCAGAAACGCTCTTGGTCACCTACCGTGGACACGCCATTTCGGATGTCCTGGATGCGACGGTGGCAGACGCACTAGAAATTTTTGAGGCCCATCCTCGAATCCATCGTCCTCTCACATTGATGGCCGAGCTCGGTTTGGATTATCTCACCCTCGGGCAAGCGTCCAACACACTGAGCGGCGGGGAAGCCCAGCGGATCAAGTTGGTCACGGAGCTGCACAAACGCCACGGTGGAAAGACGATCTATGTGCTCGACGAACCATCCACTGGCCTTCATATGTCCGATTTGGCTCGACTGTTGACCGTGTTGCAGCGCTTGGTCGACGCGGGCAACACGGTGATTGTGATCGAGCACAATCTGGACGTAATTGCCGCAAGCGACTGGGTCATCGATTTGGGTCCAGGCGGTGGCGATGAAGGGGGGAAGTTGATCTTTGAAGGACCGCCAACAACCATGCTAGAAATCGCACTGGACTCAAGCCGCACGGCTCAGTATCTCCAACAACTTGTCCAGCCCACACCGGCTTGAATTCCACAGGCGTGCTATAAGGCGGCATCGTGCAATTGCTTGGCGATCGATACGAGGTCATAGAATCCCTGGGGAGCGGCGGTCTTGCAGACGTATTTCGCGTTCGAGATCGGTTTTGCTCTGACCGGGTGGTCGCACTCAAGCGTCCAAGAGACGCCAGCCTAAACCATCAGCTGCACCGCGAATTCTTGTCACTTTCCCGCGTACAACACCCGAACTTGCCTGCGGTGTACGACTTTCACTCAGATCTCGGCAACGGCATGCCGGGATACACACTCGAAGTCGCCATGGGACAGTCCGCAGATGTCATTGCAGACCGCTTGGGAAACGACGCCGTCTACGACATCGCCGTGGGCTTGCTCCGTGCGATTGCGCACGTCCATGCCCAAGGCCTCGTTCATGGAGACATCCATCCCTACAATGTGATGGTAGCCACCAACATCGTCGATGGGGTGGAACAAGTGACATCCGTCAAGCTCCTCGATCTGACATCGGATCCGTCGGACAACGCCATTGGAGCGTTGCCATTCATGGCTCCAGAGCGCCTCGAAGGGAAGCCAAGCTCTCCTGCGAGCGACTTATTTTCCATTGGAGTCTCGCTGCATCGGCTTCTAACTGGTGGATTGCCCTACCCCAATTATCCTGCCGAATTCGCAGGCATCGAACCGGCACAGGTGAACAAGCTTGGCATTTGGAGACCCCTCGTAATGAGTCTCTTGTCCGCCCGACCCAAAGACCGTCCGTTGCGGGCGATTGACACGCTGGGTCGACTCACAGACATACATCCCGAGCCCGCTCATCCGGTCACGTTGAACAGTGTCCGAGTCTCCCTAGAACACGGCCCCACAATCGTTGACCACGATTGGCCCGAGCGATTGACGAATGCCACGCACGAATGTCTGGACAATGGACAACATGGCTTGATGTTTGTGACCGGACCGACAGGAAGTGGCCGATCACGTGCTCTTCGCGAGGTGAAATGGGCGATTCAGCCACGTCGAGATGTGGCCGTCCTGACCGTCAACACCAGCAGTCATCCCCTGCCTTTTGCCGCCATTCGTACCCTGGTCGATGCCATGCCCGCGAACCTTCTCGCTGAGCTGCCTCACGAACTGTCCGTCTCCCGTGCGGCACTGCGCGATGGCTCGATCGTTCACAGCGTCCCAACGTCGGACGCAAATCGCGGCCTGGAGTATATCTGCGATCAACTGGCCCAACTCATCATGTGGCCTACCCGGAACCGTTCCACCGCTGTCCTCGTGGACGACTGGGATCGGCTGGATCCATGGAGTAAAGGGGTGTTGGCCACAGTAAGTCGGACGTTGCTTCACCAACCGACAGAGGTGGGCACGATGATACTGATCATGACCACCACAGAAATAGACACCGACACGTTGGAGCTCTTTCAAGACAGCCCGCTGATGCACGTATTTCCGATTCCCGAGTTCACCGCCGTCGAGACGTTGCTGAAGCGAACATTTGTAGGTCTATCGCCCACGCACAGCCTGCTTAATGCGCTCTCGGAGAACGCCGGTGGCAATCCGTTAATCGTGTGCACAATGATCCAAAAGGCATTTGAGTGTGGATGGTTAACACTCACAGACAACGATGTAGGCTTGGACGCCTCTGCCCCGACACCCTTGCCCATTCCCACCTCTGGATTCGACTCGTTGCTGCTTGGGCTTGAGACTCGAGAGTTTGTCGCCAAGCAAATCATGTCGCTTGTGGCAGCGCTGCCCGCACCGATTGAACTGCCCGCACTCACCCATGCTCTCGACATCGACGAGCTTACGGCCCAGCAGACCGTACAGACCTTGTGTGACCAACGCCTCCTTCAATGGGAAGTGTGGGAGGGCACCGGACATCTCCGTGTGGCATCCGCAGGCCTGGCCGCCGCCGTGGCTGACATGATCCCCGTGCCCTCAGCACAGCTGGAACGACTCGCACAGAGCAACGATCTCAGCACGTCCCTGCTCACTCGCGTGGTGTGCTGTTTTTCGGCAGCCATGACCAATCGCTTGGACGAAGAACGCTTCGCCGCCATTACAGAAGAATTGATCGCGCACGGATTGGCTGAACCCTTACTCGCCGTAGTCAACGCCGCAGGTGAATCAACCCTTCACCACCCGGATACGCTCCGCGCCGTCGGCCATGCCCACGCACTGCTCGGCAATGAACAGGAAGCGCAACACGCGTATGACCGTCTCGAATCCGATGAAGCCAATCTCTTGCGGGCGGTTCTTCTGTGTCGTCACGGCCAGCACAAACAAGCCATTGAGCGATTCGGAGACTTGGTGACGTCCCATCCGGACACGTTGCGCTGGCTGGGGATCGCTCACCTGAAGTTGGGAAATTATTCGCGTGCTGGCGAAATCTGCGTTCAAGCGCGCGGGTTGGCCGACACGGATCTCACTCATGCCCGAATCGACTACCTACAAGGACTCGTCGAATTCTACCAGGGAGAATACGAGTCGGCGTACCAACGATTTAATGACGCGCTGTCTGTCTTTCAAGCTGAGAATCAGTTGAGTGAAGGGGCGGAAACGATCAATGCGCAAGGGTTGATCCACTACCGTCGAAGTGAAATGGAGCGTGGGATGAAGTGCTTTGACGAAGCGCTCGCGATCGCCACGCGCTCCGGTGACCGCAATCGAATCATGACCACGTTGATGAACATAGCCGTCATTCATCAAGAACGTGGTGAATACGATCGAGCGGCAAGTCGCTATCGAGAGGCCCACACAATGGCCCATGTGCTGGGCAATCAATCGGGACGAATGCAAAGCGGAATGAACCTCGGGAACCTCAACCGATTCTTGGGACAACTCGACGATGCGCTAGCCAATCTGACGGAATCGCTGGCCATCGCGCAGGAACATGGCAACCGGTATGTTGAAGCGCTCACCCTGAGTCTCTTGGGCGAGGTGGCATGGCTGCGGGATGCACCCAGCGAAGGCCGTGCGCTGCTGGAAGAAGCCGTCAAAACCTTCGACGAAATGAAGAGTCAAGGAGAGCTCGCGGATTGCTTGCGCAGCCTCGCTCGAATCGCATTGGAAGAAGGTGACATCGAGTCTGCCACGGCTCTTGCGACCCAGGGGTTGTCGATTGCATCGAAGAGCGGGCTACCGGACATGAAAGCTCGTGCCCTGCTGGTTCTTTCGGAGGCAGCGCGAACTCAAAAAAAACCGGCACTGGACAAAGCGCTCAATTACGCATTGAATGCCAAAGAACTCCTCCGCAGTGGAGGACGCCCGGAATTGAATTGGGAGGTTCACTTCGCGCTCTATCGCGCCCACCATGGATTGGGTAACGAAACAGACGCGACGGCGAATGGTCAACGGGCAGTGCAAGCTCTGGAAGGGATCGCAAACACCCTACCACATGCGCTTCGACAGGACTTTCTTAGTCTTAAAGACCGCGCAGAGATCGTGAACACTTTGTCCGACGTACCGACGCCAATGAAAGAAACCGAGGAATCTGTGGAACACTCTCGACAACTCTCTCGACTTCTGGACATCAATCGGCGACTCACATCGGAACTCGATATCGATCGTCTGTTGGAGTACATCATTGATTCAGCAATCCTGCTCACACAAGCCGAACGTGGCTTCTTACTCTTGGCAGCGAAAGAGGATGAACTCAGCGAACCCAGCGCGGTCGATGTGGTCGTGGCTCGCAACATCGACGGTGAAAACATACGCAAAAAGAAAGACAAAGTGAGCTACTCCATCGCGAAGAATGTCATCGATGAAGGCATCCCTGTTTTGACAACGGATGCCATGGCCGATGAACGCTACAGTCAGTATCGTTCCATTCACCACATGAAACTTCGCAGCGTCATGTGCCTGCCCATGATCGCCAAGGGAGACGTCATAGGCGCCCTCTACCTCGACAATCGATTTCAAGAAGGCGCATTCACAGCCGACGATCTGAAATATATGGAAGCCTTCGCCAATCAAGCATCCATTGCCATTAGCAACGCACAGATACTGTCCGAACGAGAGTCCGCCCTCACCAAGCTTGACGAAAGTCGCCGGCAAGTGGAAGACCTCAACAAACGCTTGGAAGAGCAGTTGGCAGAAAAAGCCATGGCTCTCGAGACAAGCGAACGCGTCATCGAAGCCCAACAAAAACAACTGTCTGGCTCACATCGACACGAGAACATTGTCGGTGAAAGCGCCTCGTTGCAGTTGGTCATTCACGCTTTGGATAGAGTGGCATCCAGTGACGTGTCTGTACTGGTAACAGGGGAGAGCGGCACAGGGAAAGAACTGGTCGCACGGGCCATCCACTACCATGGTGGCCGCAAAGGCAAACCCTTTGTAGCCATCAACTGCAGCTCTATCCCTGAGAACTTAATCGAAAGTGAACTCTTTGGCCATGTGCGCGGGGCTTTTACAGGTGCCACTCGAGACCGGCAGGGGATGTTTGAAGTGGCCGACAAAGGCACCCTATTTTTGGACGAAATTGGAGACATGCCCCTGGAAATGCAATCCAAGCTCCTCCGCACCCTTCAGGATGGCCAAATTCAGAAGGTGGGCAGTTCACAGACCCACCACGTGGATGTCCGAATCATCGCCGCAACGCACCGCAAGCTGCGCGAAATGATCAAGCAAGGGACCTTCCGTGAAGATTTGTATTACCGCCTCGCCGTTGTCACACTGGATGTACCCGCACTGCGACACCGTCGCGAGGACATTCCGCTCTTGGTGCACCACTTCATCCAGCTTAACCAAGACGAACACTCGGGCCACGTCACAGACATTAGCCCAGCTGCGCTACGATTGCTCATGCAATATGACTGGCCCGGCAATGTCCGAGAGTTGTCCATGGCGATCAAGAATGCGTCTGTCTTTGCCGAAACAGACACACTTCATCCCAACGATTTCAATAACTTCCCGGGCATCGCTGATCAGCATGATCGCCCAGCAACCGCGCCATCGACCAGCATGGTACGTGCATTGGCCGAATTGGAGCGCGAAGCCATTATCCATGCCTTGGAAGCCAATCAGGGAAACAAGAAACAATCCGCTGCAGATCTTGGGATTGATCGACGAACGCTCTACAACAAGCTTGCAACGTATGGTATCTCCGTACAGCGAAAAGCACAGCTTCGATCACACATCGATCCAGAAGCGAATGAATGAAAATCGTCCGACGCATGTTGGTATCTTGATAGGAATAGAATGAACCATCGAACGTGTCTGCTCATCCTGTACGCCCTGATCCTACCCAACACCGTGTGGGCATTTCAAAGCCGGCCCGCGGATGAGTTGATCACCGAAGGCATGACACTCAAAAGTGAGGGGAAGCACACGGAGGCCATCCAGCGATTCAAACAAGCGCTGACCACCGATCCACAGAATGAGTCCGCGTTGGTCGGACTGGGACGCACCTATGGCGCCAAAGGAGACTACAAGGCAGCCGAAAAGACATTCAAACGTGCGATTAAGCATCACAGCAAGTCCGTCGACGCCCATCGTTATCTGGCCCTCACCTATTTGCGACGGAATAACCTCAAGGACGCTGAAAAGTACGCCAAGAAAGCCGCCAAGTTCGCACCCAAGCAATGGGACACGCACCATGCATTGGCCGAAATCCTGCTCGCGAGACGAAAGTGGAATGCGGCCATCAAGGCAGAAAAGAAAGTCCTGAAGCTTGATAAGAAAAATCTCCACGCTCACACGGGACTGATTGCCGCCTATCAGGCCAAGGAGCAATTTGGTAAAGCCGCCAAATACGCCCGACAGGCCTCCAAAATCGTCCCCAAGATGCTGGAACCCCGGGTCAAACTGGCCGAGCTCTACGCCATGCACGGGAAACGAAAGAAAGGATTACAAACGCTCAAAGATGCCGAAAAGATCATGGGTAAACGGATTCAGCACGTCGCCCTCATGGCGACGGCGTTCACATTCCTGGGCT
>Ga0310121_10000787_pt1:20000-34009 | contig 34009 bp, 21 predicted proteins | sample CB27_Tmax_986_MG_FD_203504 | JGI IMG/M metagenome (GOLD analysis project Ga0310121, IMG submission 203504) | Marine microbial communities from Western Arctic Ocean, Canada - CB27_Tmax_986 | ecosystem: Environmental > Aquatic > Marine > Oceanic | place: Canada: Western Arctic Ocean...
GACAAGGACTGGATTGGTGGGCATTCCACCTTCAAGGGACACTTCCGCGTGAGTCCTGACGGTGAATCCATTGTGCTGCTGAGTCCAACAATCCGAAGCCAGCGAATCTACTTGTGGACCACAGGGACCCTGCACGAGCTCGATTACTTGTGCGAGAACTTCCAGAACGATCAATGTGTGGGAGCCGGTTCACTGTATTCTGATGTCGATCCCTTGGCGATTTCGCCCGATTCATCGACCATCGTGCACTTTACCGTGTCCGATCAAGCGTTGCAGGTACGGCGATTTTCCACGGTCAATCCCAATGAAAAACGGCCGCCTTCGAACCTGCTGACGGTCTCTGGCGGTAGCTTCCAAGACCTGGCGTGCACCTACCGAAAATCCTGGCAATGGACAAAGGTGGCGGGACAACCTGTCTTTACGCCGGATGGAAAGCACGTACTCTTCATCGGCCGCGCCGAAAACAGCATTGGCAACCCTTGCGATGCAGACCAAGAGAAGGCACTCAGCGGAATCATCAAGATCGATCCTGAATGGATTGGGGATCTCACTCCCGTCGAAGAACACGAGTTGGTCGACATCTTGCAAAATCCCGTCGGCGACATTCCGGAAAACACGCTGGTCCATTCCATCGCGATATCCCCGGATGGAAAACGCGTCTTGTTCGCCGCAACCCCTCAACTAACGACCAATTGGAAAGAAATGAAGGACTCGGACAAACGCCACAAAACCGATGGGGAAGTCTACAAGATGTCCATCTGCGGGGGCGTCAAGACGCAACTCACCAGCAATCTAAAGTACAAGGCGACCACGGTTCGTGCCATGGAGATGCCAGAGATGCCGAACTGCCCGGTGCCACTCTTCGCCGAATAGCCAACACCCATATGGAGTGACATACGGCGCTTTCAGGGCGCTCATTAACCGGCTCGTACCTGCCGAAATGCTTCTGCCAACTCGGGTACCGCCTGGAACGCATCCGCCACCAGACCGTAGTCGGCTACCTGAAAAATTGGAGCTTCCGGATCCTTGTTGATCGCCACAATGACCTTGGAATTCTTCATTCCTGCCAAGTGCTGAATGGCACCGCTAATGGCAACAGCGATATACAGATCCGGTGCCACGCTCTTGCCCGTCTGACCGATTTGGTAATCGTTGGGGGCATACCCCGCATCCACGGCCGCACGAGACGCGCCAATGGCCGCGCCGATAGAGTCTGCGAGCTCATCCAAAATGTGGAAATTCTCTTCGCTCTTCAAGCCCCGTCCCCCGGAGATGATGCGGTCAGCTTCGTTCAAATCGGGTCGGGCGCCGCCCGTGGCGTCCAAGCGAACAAAACGCATCTTTGCTCCACTGGCCTGGGCAGCGGCCACCGCACCCTCGCTCGCCGATAGAGCCGATTCGCCACCGGTTGCTGCCGCCGCGTCAAAATCAGACGTTCGAACAGTCAGGCATTTGACCTCCGTCAACACATCCACGGTCGCCATCACGTTGCCCGCCCACAGGGGACGCACCAACTGAACGCCACCATCAGCGCCTGCCACCGAGACCACATCGGACGCCAAACCCGCATCCAAACGAACGGCCACCCGCGGCATCAGGTCTTTCCCGATGGTGCTGCTACTGCAGAGCACCCACTTTGCGCCTACTTCCTTTGCGATGGTCGCCGCGGCCGCCGCATAGGGCATCGCCAGATACTCACTCAATGAGGCGTCGTCGGCGACTCGGATCGTACTGGCACCGTACCCCGCCAATTCAGTCGCGACGCCGCTCACATTGTGTCCGGAAACGGCTAGATGCCAGTCCACACCCAACACCGTGGCCAGCTCCCTCGCACACGACACCGCACACAATGTGGATTTCCGTAGGACTCCGCCAGATTGTTCTGCAATGACCAGAATACTCATCGTCGTTCCTCCTACAAAACCCGTGCTTCGTTCTGCAATTTGTCCACCAATTCCGTAACGCTTTCCACCATGATGCCGGCTTGACGGTCACCAGGCTTGTTGTACAGAATCGTTTTAACCTTCTGGTCGGGTGTCACGCCCAACTCATCAATAGAGACCCTATCGATCGTCTTGCGCTTGGCCTTCATGATTCCGGGCAACGACGCATATCTCGGCTCATTGAGGCGCAGATCGGCTGTAATCACTGCCGGGAGGGTCACATCGATCACTTCGATGCCGCCGTCGACCTCGCGAGACACTCGAGCGGTTGTACCGCCGTCGATGATCTCTATCTCCGACGCAAAACACGCCTGGGGGAGATCCAGATACTCAGCCAAGAGTTGGCCCACCTGGTTGGAGTCCCCATCAATGCACTGCTTACCCAGCAAAAAGACATCGGGATCTTCTCGCCTCCAAAGCGCCGCAAAAATTCGTGCCACCAGGTCGCCGTCCAAGTGTTCGTCCGAGCCCGTCACCAAGATGCCGCGATCGGCACCCATGGCCAGTCCGGTTCGAATGGTTGTCTGCACCTCGTCGGGACCAATGCTGACGACAATCACTTCGCCACCCTGCGATGTCTGGAGTTGAAGCGCGGCTTCAATGGCGTTCTCGTCAAATGGATTGACCTTGTATTCAAGACCGTCTAACTCAATGCCGCTCAGATCTGCTTTTAATCGGATTGTTGCATCCGGATCCGTTACCCGCTTTGCTGCCACCAAAATCTTCATGAACTACTCCATTCCCTCTACGTTTCTACTCGTTCAGGATCGCATATTCCGTGAAGGAACACACCGAGAAGCTCGTGCCCGGATGCTCTGAGATCCCATTTGCTCTTGCTCATCACCCAGGACAGAGCCAACTCGTCCAACGCGCCAAAGATCGCCCTCGCAACCGTACGCGCACTGTAATGCGTGCCGAACTCGCCCGCCTTCTGGCCCGCCTCCAAGATGTCTACAATCACCCGGAGATACTCACCGAAGAGTGGAGCGGCGAACTCATTCATAAACTTGCCAGATTCACGAAGCTCCACCGTCAACACCTCGGTCAACTGGGGTTCGTTGTGCACAAACTGGCAATAGGAGTCCACCAAACGAGTCATCTTGTCTGTGTTGGATGACACCTTCTCGATCTCAGAAGACAAGTCGTCGATGAGTCGACGCATGTTCTCTTCGAAGAGGCCTCGAAGGATTTCTTCCTTGCTGCTGAAGTACAAATAGATCGTCCCGTCGGCGACACCCGCTTCTCGAGCTACTTCACTCACCCGAGCACAGTAGAAACCTTTGGCTGCGAACACCTTGACCGCTGCGGCCAAGATTCGTTCCCGTTTGTCTCTGGTGCGTGCCTTTTGTACCAACGCTTGTCTCCGTTTCTAACCTGAAAATGAACGGCCATTCAGCGGCCGAGGGAACGTATCACCGGCAAAGTGGGCTTGTCAATCGCCTTGGAAAGGAGGACCATCCCGCCAAACGGGTTCAAAAAGAAACCCGGTGGGAGCCTCTCTCTTGCGTGTACTAGGCATCGAGACCAGTTGTGACGAAACCGCGGCAGCCATCGTCACTCACGAGGGGGAGGTGCTGTCCAATGTGGTGGCCTCCCAGATCCCTGTACACAAGAAGTACGGTGGCGTTGTGCCCGAATTGGCCAGCCGAGCACATTTGGAAGCCATTTTGCCCGTCATCGATGAAGCGCTGAGCCGCGCGAAAACGACGCGTGAATCCATTGATTGCGTTGCTGTGACGAAAGGTCCCGGACTCATCGGCGCCCTGATGGTGGGTGTGCATACGGCCAAAGCGCTCGCGTACAGCCTAGACAAGAAGTTGGTGGGCGTGCATCACATCGAAGCCCATTTGGCCGCCGTTCGCTTGTGGGATCTCGACGATCCGAACCCGGCCGACGTGTCCTATCCACACGTCGCGCTCGCCGTTAGTGGGGGACACACCGCGTTGTATCAGGTTAACGGTCCCGGGGATGTCCATCAATTGGGCCAGACGCTCGATGACGCCGCCGGCGAAGCCTATGACAAGGTGGCGACCATGCTGGGTCTGGGGTATCCGGGCGGTCAGGTGATCGATGATCACGCAAAGACAGGCGATCCCAACGCCATCCAGTTTCCGCGGGCATGGCTGGGAAAACGGCATGACGATTTTTCGTTCAGCGGCTTGAAGACATCCGTTCGCTACCACCTACGCAACCACGGAGTTCCCACGGGGCAAGCGCTCTACGATCTCTGTGCATCGTTTCAAGAGGCGGTCGTCCACGTCCTCGCAAAAAAGACGCTCCGAGCGGCGGCCCGTTGTGGCGTGCGCGATGTGGTCGCCGCGGGCGGTGTCGCCGCCAACAGCCGCCTACGCCACGTCCTGCGTGAACGCGCTCAGGACATGCGTCCCGCGCTAAACGTCCACATCCCCCCCATTCGCTTTTGCACCGACAACGCGGCAATGATTGCAGGCTTGGGTGCGTGGTATCTACAAAACGGAATCCACAGCGACCTCTTAACGCTTGATGCGTCCGCAGGATTGCCCATCCCCAGCCCCTGTGAGCCCTAACACTCATGCGCGCAAAGAAATCCTATGGCCAGCACTTCCTGCACGACCGTCAAATCGCTCATCGCATCGTCGATGCGTTGCACGTCACCGATGGCGATCTGATCTGTGAGATCGGGCCGGGCACGGGAAAGTTGTCGGCTGTATTACTCAACCGATTCGAAGCAACACGGGTGGTCTGTGTCGAACACGACCGTGACATGGTCGCACATCTCCAAGAGAAATTCCCCCAATTGCGGGTATTGGAGGGAGATGCCATTCATTTTGATTGGGAGACGCTCGTACCCGATTCAGAGTCGGGCCGCGCCGTGGTTGTCGGCAATCTCCCTTACAATGTCTCCGCTCCCATCTATTTCCATTTGCTCCTCAATCACCGCCATCGATTCCATCACATGGTCCTGATGTTCCAACAAGAGGTCGCGGCGCGGTTGCTCGCAGAGCCTGGAACCAAAAAATACGGCCCACCCGGCGTAATCACTCACCTGCTTGCGGAGCGATCCTCGGTGGCCAAAGTGCCTCCGTCCGCCTTCCGGCCCCCTCCCAAAGTGGACTCTGCTGTGATCGCTCTCCGGCCTCGACCCGCACCTCTCTATGGCGTGAGAGAAGAGGACGTCGTCCAGTTGAATCAGTTTGTGCACCAGTTGTTTCAATTCCGGCGAAAAACACTCCGAAACAACCTGAAGCCAATCGCTGGCGACCAGACAGAACGTATTTTGGAAGCCATCAAAGTGGATGGTGGAATTCGATCGGAGAAGCTGCCGCCAGAAACCCTTGTGGAGCTATGGCGTGCCGTGTACGGTACACCGTCATGAAGACCCTATTGCTGGTGCTATGTGTTGGCCTCTTGATTGGTTGCCAAGCCAAAGTGGGGGATCCCTGCAGCAACAACTTGGATTGTGTCGGCAGCAGCGGACCCAACCTGAAGTGCGATCCCCTTCAACCAGAAGGCTATTGCACCCTGAGCCCGTGCGACGTCAATGAGTGCCCCTCGGAAGCGGTCTGTGTTCTCTTCCCAGATGACACTACATTCTGCATGAAACGCTGCGATGACAACAAAGATTGCCGGAGCGATTACGTTTGTGTGGCCAATTACGGTGACGCTCCATTCTGCAATGCGGAGCCCTATGCTGACCCCCTGGAATAATCGACGATGCGGGACGATCTCAGGCAACTCTTACCCTCCCTGGCCGTCTTCCGGGGACTTGCTGACCACGAAATCGAAAAAGTGTGCTCGCTTATCGCTACCCGAGAATTCGCAGCCAATGAAGTGATCGCAAACCAGGGAGATCTGGCCACTTCGATGTTCATCATTGGAAGGGGCCGATGCCAAATAACGTTGGCCCCTGAGGGTGATGACCATCCCATCATCTTGGCCGAACTCGGCGTGGGCGACAGCATCGGCGAAATGGCTCTGGTGGACATCCAGCCCCGCAGCGCCACAATCACTGCGCTGGAGCCCTCACTCTTGTTTGGGCTCTCCAACATGGACTTCTTGACGATCTACGAATGGAACATACCCACCTACGCACTCATGCTAAACAATATCTGTCGTGAGATCAGCCGCCGCCTTCGAAAAGCCAACCAGCGCATTTGCGCACTCACAGAATCCGCGAACGACGAATCGCCTCTTTCTTGACGCACGCCATCACACGATGAACGATGCCTTTATGCGATTCTTTCTTACCAGCGCTTTATTGGTCTTGGTCCTCACCGGTTGTGCAACCCAGCAGTACAACTTTGAAGAGCCCGCCGTCTCTTCCACAGCGTCTAGTCAGGTTGATGCCACGCCACCGAGCGTCGTCGACCGGACCATCTTGGATGCTGTCCTGTCTGATGGACCCGGGCGCTTCTTGCAGCGAATGCCTGTTACCCCGCAACGACAGGGCAATGCCTTCATCGGATTTCGCATCTTGGCGTTGTATGGCCAGCCTCCCGACGCAGAGCCCACGGTCAATGGCGTTCACGTAGGCGATGTGGTCACCGCCGTAAATGGCATTTCGATTCGTCGCCCGGACGACCTGATGCGCGTGTGGAACGGCCTCCGCAACGCCCGCCAAATTGTGGTGGATGTGAAACGCCGCTCCAAGCCCCTTCGCGTCATCTATCCAATCGTCCGCTAAGCTCACGACCATTCAAGCGGTCTTCACGCACTTGTTGTCGTGGTCTGAGCCCACACAATCCTGCATCAGCTCCGTGTTGACACAGCCCCTCACAACGTGGAGGAATGCCTAGCGTGGGTTCTTTCAGAGGAGCGTTAGTGAGCACAATGGCAAGCAACGGACATCGCGATCGCCTCGCACGAGCGGGTGTGATTGCGACCGGTGGTTTGTTGTGGACTTTTCTTGTGCTGATTCCGATCAATCACCTTGATCTGTGGCCACACATGTCGACCGCCAATGGGATCGCAGCCGGTCTGCCGCTCGGTATCCTGGGCTTGTTCACCCTGTGGCCGGACCGTTTGTTGGCTCTCACCGCATTCCCGCTGTCGCATCTACCACTCTTTATTACGTTTCCGGAACTCATGGGAGCGAGGGTATACGGGGCACACGCCTTCTTGGCCGTTACGCTGGCCACCGTACTTTTTGTGATCGTCTGCAGCCGCTCATCCCGCCCTGGAAAGGCAACTGCGACCCCCCCCGAACGCGGCACGCTCACACACGCACGTCAGGGAATGCGTTTGCTGTGGATACACACCATCACGCATACGGCCATCGGGGCCTCCATGGTGGGCGCGTTGTACTTCTATCGCCCCTTTCGCTTGACGCTACGTGCGGCATATCCACACAACGAAGGCGTCGCGCTGATCAGCTTGGGATTGCTGGTGTTTACCATTTGGGTCGTATTGATGGCGCGGCATCTTGTCTCCAGGCTCGGAGCGGTCTTGCTCTCCCCGCAAACGCACACCTTGGAGTGGTTGCGTTTCTCGGTGGAGTGCAACGCCATCGACCGTGCACGCGCCAGTCTCGGGTGGTCCATCTTGATCGCAGCCCTTTCTTTGGGGGTACTCACGGTATTGCTCATAATGGGAACATAACGCATGAGATCGCAGAAATTCCGAAGAGTGCTGTACGAAGTCGTTGGGATCGTGCTTGTTCTCGTCAGTATTGCGTTCTTTTGGACCAGTGTAAGCTTCTTGTCAGAGCGGGATTACATTGCTGCCATCCTCGAGATCTTTGTCGGTTTCGCCTTGGTTCGCGCTGGCCTTGAGCTAACCAAGATCGCGTTGATTCGTGGAGACAGGCCATGAGGATGAACTCGTGGCTGAATTCACTGTTCGTCATCGTCGTGCTGAGCGGCTGTGTGGACACACTCGTCTCGGACACGCAAGGGCAGGAACACTTTCAACTGCGGCCCATTGAGTCCTTTGAATCCCTTCGATGGATCGGCGAGTCGGACCCGAAATCCGATCCAATCCTTGCCACCGTCGAGGGAACACCGATCACCGTCAGCATGCTGAAGACACAGTTGGAGCGTGCACCGGAAAACACAGACCCCGAGTTGCTTCTTGAGCGTATGATTGAATTTGAGCTCTTGGCTCGGGAGGCATTTCGTTCGGGCAAATACACCGAATCCGTTGCGGGCCAAGCCATCAAGAAGGCGCTCAACCAGCGATGGTTGATCCAGACGTTTACCAAGGATCTCACGAAAGACGACATCCCCACCCAGCTGGTGGAGCAGAAATTCAACGAAGTCAAAAGCTACTTCCAGCACTTTGAACGTTTCAAACTACTCGATGTTCAAACGATGTGCTGCATGGAAACCGGTGACCAAGACAACTGCTTCCGTGACGAGTTGATCGAGGTAGAGGATCGCCGCTTGCGGTTGAAAGAATGCCTCGAACATCACGGAAACAGTATGAAACAGCTTCATCAAATCCTTTCGTCTCCGGAAGCCACCAAAGATGCAGAGGCGTTTCGCCGAAGCTTGGACATAGTCGCCACTGATTTTCCCTCCCAGCAATTGCGAGACCATTACGGCACATCCACTACATTGAATGAATATGGGTTCGAATACGACGTGAATGCCTCGTACGAAGAGCAATTTGAGGTGGTTCGCTATCGAATCTTCTTTAAGGAGATCATGGATGCGGTGCGAGACACGTACTTGAAGAAGGGACGAAAGACTCCCTTTCTGACACCACCGATTCGCTCACCCATCGGTTGGCACATCCTGTATGTACACGAGGTGCTCCCGAGGCAACACCGCACCCTGGCTGACCCGCAGGTAAACGCCCAAGTCCGAGACAAGCTCTTCAACGTGTGGCGCTCTCAATTGATCGTTCCCCAGGCCTTCGACAAGTTGTGCCGAGAGCAAGGGTGTGCACCCGAGTTCTGTACACAACTGCTCAGTCATTGGAGGTGTATGGAGCGTGTTCGCGTCTCACAAGGTCAGACAAACCATGAGAGTATTCGGCAACAATGTGATTCGTTGCTGATAGTGGACTTGGCTTCGGATAGCGGCAACTGTTTTTACCGTGGACACCGACTGGTCCCTCTACAACAACGACAAGACAAACAATAGGGGCCGCCACATTGAGCAATCCAAACCGGAGTAACCAGGAGAGAATCAACCATGTCTGACGCCAAAGGCCTGATCGAGTACATCGCCGCCAGTCCGTCACCATTTCACTGTGTCGACGCATCTGCCGAGCGTCTCAACAAAGCGGGTTTTTCGCGCTTCGACGACGGTCAGGGCTCTCTTCCCATCGAAACGGGCAGTGGTGGGTATGTGATTCACGGCGGTACCCTCGTCGCTTGGCGTGCCGGCAAGAGCGCGCCCGCCGAGCGCGGATTTCGAATCCTTGGCGCCCACACGGATTCTCCCAACTTGAGGCTCAAGCCCCAACCCGAATATGCCAAGGAAGGCTATCTACAGTGGGGTGTCGAAGTATATGGGGGTGCCATAGTAGCAACGTGGGCCGATCGAGACCTTGGTCTGTGTGGACAAGTCGCTGTTCGACGTGATGGTGGCTTGTCCCAAGAACTGATCCGAATCGACAAACCCATCGCACGAATCGCGAACCTGGCCATACACCTGAACCGAGAGGTCAACGACAAAGGACTGGTGCTCAACAAACAAGACCACCTGCCACCCTTGATTGGAATGGGCGAAACAGAAGGCTCTTCCCATCTTCTGCAAGAAATCTGCAGGGAGTTGAACTGTTCGGCCGACGACGTCCTCGGCTGGGACCTGTGCCTCTTTGACGTCCAGCCCCCCGCGATCGGTGGATTGAATGACGAATTTATCTTTGCTCCCCGCTTGGACAATCAAGCCTCCTGCTATTCGGCGTTGGAGGCCTTGTGTTCCCTAACAGACGCACCGGAATCCACCGCCGTCGTGGTCCTGTTTGACCATGAAGAATGCGGTTCCCGCTCGGAACGCGGAGCAGACTCGTCCTTGCTGCGCAACTTGCTCACACGTTTGGAGCGGGACCACTCCGAACAAGCGCCGGGCGGCCTAGAACGAGCTGTCACAAACTCGTATCTCGTGTCCGCCGACATGGCCCACGGCGTTCATCCCAATTTTGCCGACCGGCACGACACAAACCACAAACCCCTCCTGAACGGTGGTCCTGTCATCAAGACCAACGTCAACATGCGCTACGCAACCAACGCCGTGACGGCCGCACGCTTTCGTGAGGCATGCCAAACAGAAGACGTGCCCTTCCAAGAGTTCGTGAACCGGAGTGATTTGGCCTGTGGGTCCACCATCGGACCCATCAGCGCGGCAGCGTTAAGCATTCCCACCGTCGATGTGGGCAACGCCATGCTGTCCATGCATTCCATCCGAGAGCAGAGCGGTGCCCACGACGTAGACCGGATGACTCAGGTGATGGCGCGGATTCTCCAGGACGGCTAGGGAAGGTTCTCGAACACCTCGCCGGCCTTGGCTCTGACTTCTTTGTCGGTCTCATTGGTGATGAGATCCCGAATCGGCGTTCTGGCTCGTTCCAAGTTGAGTTTGGCGAGCGCGTCCAACGCGACCAGTTTCACTTTCTTGCTCGAATCGAAGAGACTGCTCGCAATATAATCCACTGCTTCCACGTTGTTGGTCTGGCCCAAGGCCTGAATCGCCTCGATTTGGACAGACTCGTCCGAATCCTTCACGAGCGCAGACAACAATCCTGGAACGCTTGGATCGGAAGGCTTGCCGATGATCCCCTTGATGGCCCAAACCTTGACTAGAGCATCGCTGTCAAAGAGCCAGGCTGAATAGAAATCCTTGTGCGCATCCCAGCCGCTGGGACCGGACAGGGTGACCAAGGCTTGCGCCAAGGCCCGACGCACTTTGGGGGGTTGCCGACTGAATGCTCGCGCCAAATTGCGTAATTTCTTCACGGCCGACGTGGTGTTGCGCGTGCGGAGACCATCGATGGCGATCCGCTTGGCTTCGGGATCGGAATCCGTCAGAAATCCAACCAACAACGTGTCCGCCTCGGGGTGACTCGATCGTACGAGTGCGTACGCCACTTGTCGGCGGATTTGACCATCACGATCTTTCTTGAGTTTTACGAGCCGAGCCACAACGCGGGATTCGGGTATTCGCGCCAAAGCGTACGCGGCACTTCGTCGAATCTCTGGCTCTGCGTCGTCCAAGCGCCCCAAGAGTACGGTGACAACACGCCCTGGGGCTCGTCCTCCCTGAATATTTCCCAAGCTCTTAATGCTGAGCCGTCGAAGCACCGAATTGTCGCTGTCAGAAAAACGTATGATCTCGTCAACGCCCAGCCCACCAAAAATATCGATGATCGCCTGTTCCAGTTCAGCGCGCTGGTCTCCAAATTTTGCAAGAGCGGCTGCCAATGGCTGCAGCGCTTTTGAATCTTTGATGCTGCCCAACGCCTTGGCGGCAGCCACACGAACAGACGGACTGGATTTGGCGTCCAGGACACCAATGACAATACCCACCAAGCGATAACGTCTACGCTTGGACACCGCACCAATCGACCGCACTTGCTCGGCTTCCGAACCGTGAACGATGAGATAGCGGAAGGCCAAGTCTGCTTCATCGGTATTCCCCGCCGAGAGAACCACTGCCGCTCGCTCACGGTACTGCGGAGAAAATGAGTCGGATTCAAGAATCTTGCGCAGCGCTTCTCGATTATTGAGTTGGATGATGCCCTTGAGTGCCATCTCCGCAATTCGAGTGCTTCGATGGGTCAACACATTCACCAGCGCCATGGCCACTTCGGGCTTGTTCGCTTCTTTGCTCAACTTGGCAACCGCATCCATCACCACACTGTCGTCTCGGTCATTGAGCTTTTCAAAGAGAACAAATACCGCGTACTTGTTGTTTCCTGCTGCCGTCAATATACGGACTGCGGCCGCCTTGAGCTCAGGCGCAGGATCGGTTTTCACCACCGATTCCAAAGCCAACAAGGTCCGTTTGGATCGGGTGCCACGAAACGCCTTGAGTACTGCCCGCCGAACATGAACATCGGTGTCTTGCAACGCCCCGATTAAACCCGCCTCGACGCGATTGCCTTCGGGCTTTGCGAGTCGTCGTCGTATGGTGGCCAACGCGATGGCTGCTTGGACGCGCACGTAACCGACGGGGGACTGCAACAGAGCGATCACTTGATTCACTACCGAGCGTTCTCCGTCATCCAAGCGTCGACGAATAGCGTCCGCCCGCACCAACTCATTGTTGTACAGTACCAGACCGGGACCGGGTGTCCCCGGGGGCAGTATCTGCCACAGTTGCAAGACGATCTGAGCTGCCCCCAGTGGTACATCGGCCGCGTTGAAGGCCCCTTTCTTGACGCTAGGGATCCGCACCTCACGCACACCCGCCGCAATGAGTGTCCAATAGATTTCACTGATCACCACATGGTGCTGTGCGCCGGCAGCCTTTCCAATCACAACGTCCACCGCGCCCGTCGACGCAAAACGACGATCGGTTTGGATCTCGGATCCCTCGTACACGACCCCACGCTGGGTCCGAAGTCTGTGGAATGCCTCAGATACCCGAGCCGATGGCCCCAAATCTGCCGGTCCTTCAAAGGACTTAGGGAAGACCAGTTGTTGCGAATCGGCACCCCACTGGATGGTCTTCGCTACATAATAAATGTAGTGGGTGTGGTCCGCCGACGCCGACGACGTCCAACAGACGACGAGTACGATGATGAACAGTTTTGCACTGTTGAGCTTCATACGAAATTCCTGTAATGTTTCAAACACATACCTAACATTATAGGCTGGAAGTGTAAGACTCAAGATCAAGGGGTGTCAAGGAACCCATCATGGTTTGTAATAACGAGTCATAAAGACTCAATATTCCCGATGGGTGCGTTGTCGATTAGGCGGGTCGATCCGAAATAGACGGCGAGTAATGCCCGTGCGGGGGCGTTTACGTGGATCAGATCCGACAATTTGGTCGGATCCACAATGCTCGCATAATCGATCCGGCCTCCAACACGGACACATGTGGAACGCATTTGACGGGTCAGGATCGAGACATCGCGCTCCCCCTTCGCCACCATGGCTTGGGCCTCCGTCAACGCACGATGCAGAGAGCACGCAGCCACCCGGTCTTGCCCAGAAAGGTGGGCATTGCGACTCGACATGGCCAGACCATCCGCTTCCCGGACTATCGGCGCGCTCACAATCCGAGTAGGCATGTGTTGATCGCGGACCATTTGCCGAATGACTTGCAGTTGCTGAAAGTCTTTTTCACCAAATACCGCCAAATCCGGTTCCGTCGTGTGAAAGAGAATGGAGACCACGGTAGCAACACCGTCAAAATGGCCCGGTCGAGAAAGACCGCACAAATGTTGGGGCAGGTGCTCAACCGTCACGGTTGTTTGACAGCCACTGGGATACACGGTGTCAACCGAGGGCGCAAACAACAAATCCACATCCACGGAACGTAGCATTTCGAGGTCGCCCTCCAAGTCCTGCGGATACCGGTCCAAATCCTCGTCTTTGCCAAATTGCGTGGGGTTCACAAAGATCGACACAATGACGCGATCGGCCCCCTTGGCTCGAGCCTGCTCGATCAGGCTCAGATGCCCGGCGTGCAGCGCCCCCATTGTGGGGATCAGTGCGACTTTGTGACCTTCTCGACGCCAACGACGCGATTGTGCGCGGACCGAGTCTACTCGCGACTCAACAGGGACAACATGAGACGTGGAATCGAGTAATTCCAGACGGTTAATACGAATATTCTTTGCTCGGAAATGCACGTGAACGAACCTCGTTCCGATAGGTTTTACACGCTGCCATAACGTCTTCGCCCACATTGGCGTAACGCTTGAGAAATTTGGGCGTGAAACCCGGGTTGAGTCCCAACAAGTCGTAGATGACCAACACTTGGCCGTCGGTGTCCACACCGGCACCGATCCCAATCGTGGGTATGCGGACGCTGTCCGTGATGCGCGCGGCAAGTTCTGCAGGGATGGTCTCCAACACGATGGAATAGGCGCCGGCTTCCTCCAACATCTTGGCGTCACGGACCAGGCGTTGGGCATCGTCCTCGCTTTTCCCTTGAACACGCCAACCACCCAGCTGGTGAACCGACTGAG
>Ga0310121_10000788_pt1 | contig 34001 bp, 27 predicted proteins | sample CB27_Tmax_986_MG_FD_203504 | JGI IMG/M metagenome (GOLD analysis project Ga0310121, IMG submission 203504) | Marine microbial communities from Western Arctic Ocean, Canada - CB27_Tmax_986 | ecosystem: Environmental > Aquatic > Marine > Oceanic | place: Canada: Western Arctic Ocean | collected...
TGGGCTATTCTCATCGGCATCGTCCTTGCAAGTCATGTTCAAGAACGATACCACAACCCCCAATTATAATCAACTGTAATTATGAGACACTACACTAGGTCGAGTGCCAGGGTGGCGGGACATTTGTTCGTGTTCGCGCGGACTGGCGGGGCGTTCCGTGAGTCTTGATGCGATTGTCCGTTTTCAGGTAGGATGGGAGACTAAATGCAGTTAACGAGAGAAACTCCCAAAGATCCAAGACAAGCGATGATCCCCGAGGCACTCCCCGCCGCCTCGGCCCAGGCGCATCTTGATCTACTCGAACAGAACATCGAGCGGGTCATCAAGGGCAAGAACTCGGTGGTGCGCATGGCCATTATCGGTCTCTTGGCGGGGGGGCACGTCTTGTTTGAAGACGTGCCCGGCGTCGGCAAGACCACCCTCAGCCAATGCCTGGCCCTCTCGGTCAACTTATCCTTCCAACGCATCCAGGGAACGTCGGACCGTCTGCCGTCCGACATCCTCGGCGTGACAGTCTTCGACACCGAGAAAAAGGCGTTCACGTTCCGCGAGGGGCCGATCTTCGCCAACATCGTCCTGGTCGACGAGATCAACCGCACCACGCCCAAGACCCAGTCGGCCCTGCTCGAGGCGATGAACACGGCCCAGGTCAGCATCGAGCGGGTCACTTACGAGCTGCCCCAGCCGTTCCTGGTCATCGCCACCCAGAACCCCTACGACAGCCACGGGACGTTCCCCCTGCCCAAGAGCCAGCTCGACCGGTTCATGCTGCGGCTGCACCTGGGCCACCCCGACGTGGAGTTCGAGCGCGAGATCCTGCGCGACGTGCGGCGGCCGGGTGATTTGTCGATGGTGCGGCCCGTCTTGTCGAGCGAGGAGGTGATCGCCATGCAGACCGGCGTGCGGCAGGTCAAGGTGGAGGATTCGCTGCTCGATTACATCGTGAGTCTGATCAACGCGACCCGCAACTCCACGATGATCGAACTGGGCGGCTCGACGCGGGCGGCCCTGGCCCTGCGCAACTGCGCCCAAGCCCACGCCTATATCAACAGCCGCGACTACTGCATCCCCGACGACGTCAAGTCGATGGCCGTCCCCGTGCTGGCCCACCGATTGGGAATCATCCGTACGTTCGAGGATACGGCCGCGTACGTCGGCGAGGGCTCGACGGCGGTCTTCAGTATCCTGGAAGATACGCCCGTTCCGATCTGATTCAAGCCAGTGGCGCCCAAATAAAAATGCTCTGGGGAACCCGAAGGCTCCCCAGAGCGCTCCAACAGGAAGGACTTAGGCGGTGCTTACTGGAGGAGGGAAAGGACCAACTGTGGCACTTGGTTGGCCTGAGACAATACCGCGATGGCCGCCTGCTGCAGGATTTGGGTCCGGGTCAGTTCGGCGGTCTCGGCGGCGAAATCCGCGTCCAGAATCCGTGAATTGGACGCTTGAACGTTTTCGGCGGCGATGCTCAGGTTGCTGATCGTCGTGTTGAGTCGACTGACTTGAGCGCCGATGTTCGCGCGCAAGCCATTGAGGTTCGCCAAACCGACATCCACAATCTGAATGGCCTGTTCGGCGCCGGTCTTCGTTGAGATGTCAATCGTGTTGATATTCTTTGCGGAGTTCTTGACGCCGTTAGCGGCGCCGCCGATCCCAAGCACGGCGGCCGTATCGGCGACACTGAACGTCTGGATGCTCGAGAAGGTAACCGTCCCCCGGGTCAGGTCCTCGACGCCGGCGCCGTCGGCAAACCCGGAGACCAACGCGCCTGTTCCGTCGGCGTCGATTCCGATGTTGCGACCGTCCTCGGCCGTCAAAGTGATCTTGTTGGTGTTCAGAGTGGCTTTGACGCCCGTCTGGCCGAAAACGGCGTTAATCGCGTCGACCACATCGCTTCCCCCTATACCGCTGGGTACTAGGTTAAAGGTGCCGACGTCGACGCCGTTGATTTTGAGGTAATTGGTGCCGTCCACTGTCGCGTGGTTATTCGCCGTCTGATCGCCGGCGGCCGTATGCGTGGTCGTGGCCTCCGCGGTGACACCTGTTTCGCCCGAAATCGCGTTGATCGCGTTGGCATAAGCGAGCGCTGACTCAGCGGGGGCGGCATCATGCGAGACGCCGTCCGTCGTCGGCGCGGGGGCGAAGAAGTCACGGCCATTGACCGTGATCGTCACCTGGCCTTCGGTGAAGCCGCCGGCCTGTACCTCGGTGCCGGCCGCCTCGAAGGGGCTGCCGATGTCCGTGGCGCGCGCTGAATGCTGATCGAGATTTTGCGGATCGCTCCCGCGAAGGGGCTGGCCTGCACCTCCTTGGCCAAGAACGATCCGTCGAGGAGCCGGAGCCCATTGAAGTCCACGGTCTGGGCCATGCGGTCAAGTTCGGAAACCAGCTCGCTCACTTCGTCATTGAGTGACTGGCGGTTGGCGACGCTGTTGGTATCGGTCGCCGACTGGATGGCCAGCTCCCGCAGGCGTTGCAGAATATTGTTCTGCTCGCCGATCGCGCTCTCTGCCGTGCCCAGCAGCGAGAGCCCGTCGCCGGCGTTGCGGATTGCCTGGTTGAGGCCGCGGAACTGGGCCGTCAAACCATTGGAAATGGCCAGTCCGGCGGCGTCGTCGGCGGCATGATTGATCCGCAGGCCCGAGGAGAGTCGCTCCAGGGCCTTGTTGAGACCCAGCGAATTCCTGCTCAAGTTACGCTGAGCGCTGGTGCTCGCAACGTTGGTGTTAACAAACAGTGCCATGATCTTTCCCCCGTGAAAGGACTACCCAATCAATGCAATCAACAAACGACTATTTATTAAGTCTTTTGCAAAACGACTGCGGTTCTCAGTTTGCATCGGTCCCTGGTCCGAGATATAAGGGGCCGACGTTTGAAATGCTTGGCTTTTGGTCGTCCTGACCGCCCGCGCGCCATTTCCAAACGCGGGCTGCCCTCAATGCACCACCTAAGATCCTTTTGCCTGATCCTGCTTCGGGACGCCGAGGGCGCGGCGTCGGTCCGGTGGCCCTTCCTTTTGGGAACCGCCGCCAGACCCGAAATCATCTAGTCATGTTGTTTTGAGACTTAGAGAGAAGACCGTTTCCATCCTGGAAGCGGGGAGGCTCGCCTTCCGTGGGGCTCGCCTTACACAGTAGCTTATCGACGGTCCCGAGCCCGGCTTTAGGGGAAAGTGTTATGTTTTTTGGACAGGGTGTACTTTTCTTATAACACCCCCCGTCCGCCTATCCCTCAAGCTCCCCGGGACGGCCGGCCAGCATCCGCTTGAACCTTACGCGCAGCTTCTGAGAGAGTGATTCGATTTGCAACGCGCGGCGGAGCATGGCCGGGTCGGGTTCGCGGCCACGCATCAGTCCCATCATTTCGCGGACGCTCACTTTTCGGGGATCGGCCGCCGCGCGTTCAATGGGATTGCCCGCCTCGACCTCCCCTTCCTCAAGCACCCGCAGGTAGAACCCGACACGCCCGCTCTCCTCGAATACCTTTGGGAAGTCGGGGCGATTCATGCGACCGGCCAACTTGAAACAGGGTTGACGCGGCTTGGCGATCTGCAAGACCGCGCTCCCCACCCGTAGCACGTCGCCGACATGGAGGGCGTCTTCCAGCAGGCCCTCAAGCGTGAGGTTTTCACCGAGATAACCATAAGCCATCGCATCGAGTCCCAGAAATTCGCCCCAGTGGGCATAGTGTTCGTGGGGGTACGCGTAGACGGCGTTATCGAGGCCGCCATGCGCGTCCAAGTCCACGCGCACGTCCCCCTGCACGCGTTGACGCGTGATGCGAACCGGACCGGCGACCGGTTCCTTAAAAAACCCCGTCCGAACAGGTCGCCCGCGCCACAACATCTGTTTCGGAGCGGATACGTTAACTGAGAGAAGTTTCATGTACGGGTGAGCCTATCGTTCACGGGTTTGCCTATCGTCAAACTCATCCCAAAGTCCCCAACGGGGGCGAAAGCATAAAGCCCAGGGTGAACGTAGTGAACTCTGGATCAGCGGACGCAAAACTCCCAGCCCTCGAAGAGGGCGACGGAAACAACTTCACGTCCCCATTTCATCAAACAGGCGCCGCTCATCGAACTCAACCTCATGGGCCTTCAACAACGCAACCAATTCCTCCTCGAATGAGACCTTCTTATGATGCCGCTCCTGGTTCAATATATAATGATGCGCCTTTTCGATCTGAGATTGGCTGATCGTAAACGCGCCGTATCCGGTTTGCCAACGGAATTCCCGAACATCGGGGAACGTCCCGTGAATCCAATAGCTCGGAGCTGCGGTCGGCCAGGGGCATCAGGATGCTTTGGGCGCCGTCAAACATCAGTTCTGACGATCATGTATCTCGCCTCCTCGGAGGCCAGGAACAGCGCCAGGCGGCCGATGTCGGACGGCTTGCCGATGAAACCGGTCGGGATCAACGCCGCCGCGGCGTCAAAATCGAAATCGGCCGGCATCGCATCGAGGTGTTTCTCGACCAAAATCCAATTGGGCCGAATACCCGACGGTATCGACCGAGGAGCCCTGATTCACGCCTGTGGGTTTGCAACCCGGCAGGAGTGGCAAAAGGATAACGGGGCCAAGGAGTCGTTGATAAAGCTGGCCTACCCGTTGAACGGTCCGCTCAACCCCCACAGTAGGGAGAGCCCCCCTTCCAATGGCGGACAAGGTGGATGCCGGTCTCGGCCATCCAGTTGTGGGCCGTTTGATTTGCGCAAAACGATTGACAAACACCTCGATCAGCGCGACAAGTGCGGAGTGAGCGGCCATGGGGGGTGTATGTTGTCGGATATCGGCGATTAGGCGCACCGCCAAGGCGCGCCGATCCCGATCGAGCACGCCCGCAAGCTGCCCGTTCATCGCGACCGCGGAGATCGAATGCGCAATATCATCATCATTGCCGTAATCCTGCTCTTCTTCCTCCATCAGGACTTCTGGTGGTGGGGGGACGGGTCTTTGGTTTGGGGATTCATGCCGGTGGGATTGGCTTATCATGCGGCTTATTCGGTCGCGGCGGGCCTGGTGTGGGCCTTGGCCGTGAAATTCGCCTGGCCCCAGACGGTCGAGGATGAAGCGGGCGAGGCGGCCGAGCGCGACGAGGGAGCGGCGACCCCCTCATGACCTCACTCGTCATCATCGTGGGTTATCTGATCCTGCTGCTGGGGCTTGGGGTGTTCAGTGCGCGGTTCTTTCGCGGCACCTCGGCCGACTACTTTGTCGCCAGCCATTCGATCGGGCCTTTCCTGCTGCTCATGTCGGTCTTCGGGACGACGATGACCGCGTTCGCGTTGGTCGGGAGCACGGGCAAGGCTTTCGACAAGGGAATCGGCGTCTATGGATTGATGGCCTCGTGGTCGGGCCTGATCCACTCCGCCATCTTCTTTCTGGTCGGGATCAAGGTCTGGGCGATCGGCAAGCGTTACGGTTACGTCACCCAGTGCCAGTTCTTTCGCGCCCGCTTCGAGTCACCGACGCTCGGATACCTGCTGTTCCCGATATTGGTCGGGTTGGTCATCCCATACTTGCTGATCGGGCTATTGGGGGCGGGGGCGGTGATGCGCGGGTTGACCGTCGGATTTTTCCCCGATCTCTTCCCCGGCGTGATGAACCCCAACCTGGGTCGCATGCAGTTCGTCGGGTCGATCCCGCCCTGGCTGACGGGCCTGGTCGTGAGTTGCGTGGTGTTGACCTACGTGTTTCTCGGCGGCGTGCGCAGCACGGCGTGGGCCAACACGTTTCAAACTCTCGTCTTCATGACCACCGGCATCATTGCGTTCTGGATGATCGCCAAGCGGTTGGGCGGGTTCTCGGCGGCCAGCGCGCAGGTCCTGGCCAACACGCCCCAACATCTGGCCCGCGAGGGCATGATCGGCCGCCTCGAGTTTTTCACGTATTGTTTCGTGCCGCTGTCGGTCGGGATGTTTCCCCACCTGTTCCAACACTGGCTGACGGCAAAATCGGCACGCACGTTCCGCCTGACGGTGATCGCGCACCCGATCTTTATCATGATCGTCTGGGTGCCGTGCATCCTGATCGGCATCTGGGCGGCGGGAGCCGGGATCAAGGCCCCGGGCGGCAATGCCAACGCCGTCCTGGGCACGATGGTCGCCGAGCTGGTCGACAGCCCCGCGCTGACCGGGCTGCTCGTCGCGGGCATCCTGGCGGCCATCATGTCCTCGCTCGATTCGCAGTTCATGTGCCTGGGCACGATGTTCACCAACGATATCGTCTTCCGCCTGTTTGGGGTCGATCGGTTCGATGACAAGCGGAAGATATTCTTGGCCCGCGCATTCATCGTGCTGATCGTCTCGATCACCTATCTGCTCACGTTCTTCCCCCCGCCGCATATTTTCGACCTCGGGGTGTGGTGTTTCAGCGGGTTCGGCAGCCTGTTTCCGCTCGTGTTCGGGGCCGTGTATTGGCGGCGCATGACCCGCGGCGGGGCGATCGCCGGGGTGCTCGTGATGGTTGCCACGTGGCTCTGGCTCTTCACCCGTGATATGATGTACAAGGGAGCCGGGGGCGGCGATTCGCTGATCCTCGGCATGATGCCGGTGGCGATCATCTTCAGCGCCACGCTGCTGACCATGGTGGTCGTGTCGTTGATGACCCGTCCGCCCGCGCCGGCGACGGTTGAGAAATTCTTCCCCAACGCCTCACGGGAGCGACAAACAGGATGAGCTCGACCGCGGAAGGTGTTCACGCATCAGGGGCTGCCGATGCCGCCGCGAAGGTGGACGAACATGTGCGCGAGATGATCGGCTGGCATTTCTCGCCCCAGACGGGTTGTCCGTTCTGGCTCGAGTGGGCCAACAAAGCGGGCTGGGACCCGGTCAAAGAGGTGCGCGGCTTCGATGACCTCAAGCGTTTTCCCCATTTCGACGACGAGTGGCTGCGCTTCGAACCGCATGAGCGCTGGGTGCCCAAACCTTACGAAGGCCGACCTTACAAAATCTTCGAGACCGGCGGCACGACCGGCCTGCCCAAGCAACGGATCAGTTGGGAAGATCACCAGATCGACTACACCGAGTTCTCCGAGACGCTCAGCGACGAAAGCTTCCCGCGCCGGACCAACTGGCTCATGTTGGGCCCGACCGGTCCGCGTCGCCTGAGGCTTTCCATCGAGCACCTGGCCAATATTCGCGGCGGGTCGTGCTATCACACCGATCTCGATCCGCGCTGGGTGAAGATCCTGTTGGGTGAAAAGCGGTTCGACGAGGCCAAACGCTACATGGATCACGTGATCAATCACTCGGTCGAAATCCTCAAACACCGCAAGGTGGCCTGCTTGTTCGCCACGCCCAAGCTGCTCGAGGCGTTGGGCGAACGGCTGTCGTTGGCCGAAGCGGGGATCAAGGGGGTGTTCCTGGGCGGGACGTCGATGACGCCCCAGATGGTCCGGTTCCTGGTCGAGGAGGTCCTCGAAGGCGAGGCCGAAGTGATCCCGACGTACGGCAATACGCTGATGGGCCTGGCCCGCGGTAAGCCGGTCGGACCCGATCATGGCTACGAAATCACCTATTACGCCCCACAACCGCGCGCGATCTTGAGCGTCGTCGACCCCGAGAACACCGACCGCGTGGTCGACTACGGCCAGTGGGGTCGCATCATGCTGACCACGCTGACCAAGGAACTCTTCATGCCCCGTTTTCTCGAACGCGACGAAGCCACCCGCGAACGACCCACGAAACAATTCCCCTGGGACGGTGTCGGCAATGTGCGGCCGTTTGGTTCGAGCGAGAAGAAAGTCGTGGAGGGAGTTTATTAGAAACCGGAAATCGCCAAACGCGCATTGACTTGAACAGAAGATCGCCAAGGGCGCGAAGATTTAGTCATGAAACATCCAGCCTATAATTGCATGATATTCGACCCTGAAATCCGTATCGATCGGGAATATCAGTGCAAGACCAGCGAATTCTACCAAACTGTAAATTGCACCCCGAGTGAAGACTTCAATATTGAGCGAGATTCCTGGAAGGATTTCAGTTCATTTGCATTTCGTGCAATCTTGCGGCAGATTCTCTTCAACGCTAGGCCAAACTCAGAACAAATGCACCGGCTAAGCCCCAAGGGCCTTTGCGTCTTTTGTGCGCTTCTGTTCAAATCTAAAATATATCCTCATAGTTGCGGTACGATGTAGGTAGCGAGGTTTATAAAGTCGAGTCGAGATGTCTCTCCTTCATATACCGGTATTACGACATGGAAAGTCCTACGAAAGCCTGGACAAGACCGAGCTTGCCGCTCTGGGCGACGGGGAGCCGCTGGCCGAGGTGAGCCTGGCCAACGCGGGGATGATCCGGCGTGACCAGCGCAAGATCGGGGCGGCGGCCGAGGCGTTGCGGGAGCGGTCGTGCGCGGAGTTGCTCGATATCAGCGCCCGGGCGGGCGAGTTGTTTCTCCACGAGACGCTGCCGCTGTGCGAAGGCGGCCCCGCGCAATCGCCTCGGGATTATATCGAATCGCTCTCGGCGACGACCGGCCTGCCGTTCTCGCTGTGCCGGCGCAACATGGGCAAGATTCACCAGGTCTTCACCGAGATGCCGGCCATCCTCGCCGGGCTCACGCGCGGGCTCGATTTGGAGGCGTTGGATAGCGGCTTGGGCGAGCAGGGCGGGTCGGCGGTCAGTTATTTCGCCCAAACCGATTCGCTCGGTGCCGTCTTGCCGAGCAACTCGCCGGGCGTCAACTCGATCTGGATGCCGGCGATCGCGCTCAAGACGCCGGTCGTGCTCAAGCCCGGCCGCGAGGAGCCGTGGACGCCGCTACGCATCATCCAGGCCTGGATCGCGGCCGGCTGCCCGCCCGAGGCCTTCGGCTTCTACCCGACCGACCACGAGGGGGCCGCTGCGATCCTGACCGGTTCGGGCCGGGCGCTCATCTTCGGCGACCAATCCACCATCGGGCAATACGCCGCCAATCCCGCGATCCAGGTCCACGGCCCCGGCTGGAGCAAGGTCCTTATCGGCGAGGACATGATCGAACAGTGGCCCGACTGGATCGACGTGCTCGTCGGGTCGATTCTCGCCAACGGGGGCCGTAGCTGCATCAACGCCTCGGCCATTGTCGTCCCCGCCCACGGGCGCGAGATCGCCGAAGCGCTCGCCGAGCGGCTCGCCCCGATAGGCCCCCGCGCGAGAGACGACGAGGATGCCGTCCTCGCCGGTTTTGCCAACCCGGCTTTCGCGGAGTATATCGACGGCGCCATCGAGCAGGGCCTGCGGACGCCGGGTGCCGAAGAGGTGACGGCCAACCATCGCGATGGCCCGCGCAAGCATGTCTTTGAGGCCTGCGCCTACCTGCGCCCGACGATCGTGGCTTGCGACTCCTTCGAGCACCCGCTGGCCAATCGCGAGTTCCTGTTCCCTTATGCGAGCGTCGTGGAAGTCCCCCAGGCGAACATGCTGGAGCAAATCGGCCCCTCCCTGGTCGTCTCCGCGATCACGGGCGATCCGGAATTCACCCGGCGGCTCCTGCGCTGCCCACTGATCGACCGCCTCAATCTGGGGCCGATCCCCACCACGCGGGTCGAGTGGGACCAGCCGCACGAGGGCAACCTGTTCGAATTCCTCTATCGGCGGCGGGCCATCCAGCGCTCGCCCTCGATGGTCCAGGTGTCGTGATGAGCGTATTGCAACAGAACCTGATCGGCTTCGACGCGTGGCCCCAGACCCGCCTGGTCTACGGCGTGAACAGCGTGGATCGCGTCGGCGAGCTGGCGGCCGAAATCACCGGCGGCCGCGTCCTGCTGGTCACCGATCCCGGCATCGAACGCGCCTGCCACGCCGACCGGGTGCGAGACCGGCTGGTCAAGGCCGGGCTGGAAGTGGTCGTCTTCGACGGCGTCATCGAAAACCCGACCACGCGCGAGGTGGACGCTTGCGTGGCGGCGGCGCGCGCGGCGGAGGTCACTTTGATCATCGGCCTGGGTGGCGGCAGCTCGATGGATACGGCCAAGGGCTGCAACTTCCTGCTGACCAACGGGGGCCGGATGCGCGACTACTGGGGCGTGGGCAAGGCGACCCGGCCGATGCTGCCGCTGATCGCCATCCCCACCACCGCCGGCACCGGGAGCGAATGCCAGTCGTTCGCCTTGATCGCCGACGAGGCGACCCACCAGAAGATGGCCTGCGGCGACCGCAAGGCGGCCGCCCGCGTCGCGATCCTCGATCCCACGCTAACCCTCACCCAACCGAACGAAGTCACCGCGCACACCGGCATGGACGCCATCGCCCACGCCGTCGAGAGCGCCGTCACGGCCAAGCGCAACGAGATCTCGTCGCTCTATGCGCGCGAGTCGTTCCGGCTGACGGCGACCCACTTCCCCCGCGTCCTGAGCGACCCGGGCAACCTCGATGCCCGCGGCGGCATGCAACTGGGCGCGGCACTGGCCGGCATGGCGATCGAAAACAGCATGCTGGGCGCCGCCCACGCGATGGCCAATCCCCTGACGGCCCGCTTCGACGTTGCTCATGGCCAGGCCGTCGGGATGGCACTGCCCGCCGTCGTGCGCTTCAACGGCGAATCGCCCGAGGTCACGGCGCTCTACGCCGACCTGGCCTCGGCGGCCGGCCTGATCGAGCCGGGCGTGAACGGCCAGGACGCCGTCGACGCGGTGGCTTCCACGATCGAGTCCCTGATGGACCAGGCCCGGATGCCCCGGCGCTTGGCCGAGCTCGGCGTCACCCGCGAGGCGCTCGGCGATCTGGCCGCCGAGGCCGAGAAACAGTGGACCGGCACGTTTAACCCACGACCGGTCAAAACCCCTGAGTTCGAAGCATTATATGGATCAGTTATGTAGTAATAATATAGATTGTGATTAATATGCAGAAATAGGCTGGATCCGTTATCGTTGCCTCCATCGTCCTTTGTGCGGTATGTTCCGTAACGGGCAGTCTGTGGCTACCGTCTTATACAGACTGTATAATCCTTGTTATACGGGTTCCACACATGGTAACGGCAACGATTAAGATCTTCCTGGTCCACGGGGATCCCAAGAGACTTCGCACGGCGGAGTTGTCAAATTGGACGGGTAAAGCCGTTGCTGGACCACGCAGCGAGTTCGAGGGCGTATTGGCACGGGAGGAATCTGAAAAACCCGGTGTGTATATCCTTTCCGGAACGGACCCCGAATCGGGCAAACCGGCCATCTACATCGGAGAAGCTGAAAACATCAGGGATCGCGTCAAGTCACACCTAGAGAAAGACTTCTGGAACCAAGTCGTCTACTTCGTCAGCAAAGATGAGAACCTGACCAAGGCTCACATCCGGTATTTGGAAGGGAAGCTCATAGAACAGGCTCGTAGTGCCGGTCGCGCACTGGTTACGAACGGTCAAACCAGTGGGGCAAAGCTTCCAGAGTCAGACCGCGAAGACATGGAAGTTTTCTTTGAGAAAATCAACCAACTCTTGCCTGTTCTCGGAGTAGAACTACTCGTTCAATCGTCTAGCGCGGCAACGGGAACGTCCGAAAAAGAAATGCTCTTGTGCGAGATCAAGGGTCTCAGGGCGCGCGGCCACCTAATCCCCAATGGCTTCTTGGTTCTAAAAGGCTCTCAAGCGGTGCTGGACGAAAGGGCATCGTCGAGAAAATACCCGTGGGCCCGCAACATGCGGCAGAAGCTGAGGGAAAACGGTGAACTTGCTGAACAGCAAAATCACTTAGTGTTCACAAAAGACGCTGAATTTTCTAGCCCGAGCGCCGCGGCTACGGTCGTACATGGTGGTCACACAAATGGTCTTATCGCGTGGAAAAACAGCAAAGGCAAAACGCTGAATAAAATCGAATCCGTATAACTGCCGCATCCACTCGGACGCGCGCCAAGAACGGCGCGCGCCGGTGATGCGGATCGTTCTCGCGTCCGCTTAGCTTTGAGAATCGGGAGGCAATGGGATGAGCGTTCAGCCGTCAAATGGGATTCGGATTGTTACCGTCTTGGGCTCGGTGCGGCCGGGCAACTACACGGCCAAGGCGCTGGCGGTGGTCCATGATGAGATCGCGAAGCGGGAGGACATCACGTTGGACGCGATCGATCCCGCCGGGCTGGACCTTGCGCCGCCGGGTCGAGCGTCCGATCCGAGCGTCGCGAAGGACCTCCAGGACCGAGTCGCGGCGGCGACCGCGCTGGTCCTGGCCACCCCGGAGTACCACGGGGGTTTCAGCAGCGTCATCAAGCTCGTCATCGAAAACTTGGGTTTCCCTTCGGTGATGGCGGGCAAGCCGGTGGCGCTGATGGGCGTGGCGGCCGGTCAGATCGGCGCGATCAAGTCGCTCGAACAGCTTCGCAGCGTCTGCTCGCACGTCGGGGCGATCGTCCTGCCGGGCCCGGTCTCGGTGGCCAACGTGCAGAAGGTCTTTGACGAGGATGGCCAGTGTCTCGACCCCGGTACCGAAAAGCGGCTGCGCGGCGTGGTCACCTCGCTCATTCACTATATCGAGGATACCATTTGTCCGCGCGTGGCCCTGGAGCAGATGGTCAGGGGCGGGTTGGACTGACTGCGGATCGGACTGATCGCGAGTCTGGCTAAACGCGGCTCGGCTCACTCCGGCGGTGATCGGACCGGTCGCTCAGGCCTCGGTATACGGCGAAGGCAGCGGGCACTGATTGTTGATGCCGTAGATCTGGCGCAGACCATAGAGCGTCAGGTCGGGTTGGGTTTCCTGCAGGAAGGGGAGGTACTGGCGCAGGCCCAGCGCGTCGCCGCCCGTGGCCACGATCGGGCAGGCCCGGCCGCACTCCTCCAGCGAGCGGTCGACCAAGGTGTGGATCGCGCCCAGGTAGCCGTGCATGAGCCCCGCCTGGATGCTCTCGACCGTGGTCCGCCCGATGACGCGCTTGGGTTCGAGCAGTGGGACGCGCGGCAGGCTGGCCGTGCCGCCGGCCAGGGCGTCGGCGCCCATCTCGATGCCCGGCATGATCGCCCCGCCCATGTAAACCGGCTGATGAGCGGCCGAGGGGGCCTCGGCCAGGTAGTCCAGCGTGATGGCCGTGCCGAAATCGAGGACCATGACCGGCACCCCTTGAAAGAAGTGGGCGCCGACGGCGTTGGCCAGCCGGTCCATTCCCACCTCCTCGGGGTTCTCGTAGCCGTTCTCGATCCCCATCGGCGTCTCGCGACTCAGCAGCATCGGGATGGTCTTGAATTCCTTCTCGACCGCCTCGACGACGTGGCGGTCCAGCCCCGGCACGACCGAGGAGACGATCGCCCCATACATCGGCATGTCCTCGCCGATCATCCCGCGCATGAGCAGGGCGTACTCGTCGGCGGTGCGCCGGGGATGCGACGCGATCTTCCACGTCTCGCGCAGTGCCCCGCGGATAAACAGACCCAAATGGATCGAAGTGTTGCCGATATCGATGGTGAGGATCATGGATGCACTCGCGCGCACCTGGCCTCTCCGACGTCACCAACCGCGCGCCAACCACTCTAATGCCCCGAGCCGCCCCGCGCAAGCGAATTGGCCACAAGACGAAGCAAACCTCAGGTCCCTTCCTCAGCCCCCCAAAAGCCGAAACCCCAAACCCTGAACCCTACCCCCCTGGACCCTAAACCTAATACGGGTACACTCAGCTACTTGCCAGCCGCCGTCGGCCATGGCCCGTGGCGGGGGTCGAAGCTGTTATGGTTGGGGAGGCTGGCCAAGGAGGTCCAGCCTGGGGGAGGCCGCGTCCCGTTTTCGAGCGGCTTCGCGACTTGATCGCCTTACTTGGTCTCGCGAGCGTAGACTTCCACTTCGACGTAGTGGTTCTGATCGTTGGAGGTGTTGCCATTGCTGGTGAGTCGCACGTAGCGGCCGCTGACGCCGCCGGCCTCGATCACCCTGCCCTTGAACGTCTCGATGTATTCCTTGCCCTCGCCGATCCCCAAGCCCGAGGAGTTGTCATGGTCATTGTTGAAAATGGTATGGACGTCGTCGGCGAATTCGGGGGCGCCGGCCACCTGGATGATGACGTCATGATAGACGCTGGCCGCCGAATGAAAATGCCAAACCGCGACGGCGTATACCTCATGGGCCTGCCCCAGGTCGATCTGGACCCATTGCGTTCGTGGACCCAACTCGACGTAGCTGCCGTCGACGCCTTCCTTGTCCCCATCGGTGACGAAATCGACGTCGCCGATGATCGGCTCCTCGTCGCTGCTGGTGACCGGTTTATTGCGGGCGACGTTTTCGAGCCCCTTGGGGATCAGGATCGTGGGGCGGGTCTTGAATTCCTCGGATGTCTCCAGGTTGGACGAGCGCAGGTCTTTCGGGGTGCCCATGAACATCGGCAGCGGCAATTCCAAGTCCAGCTTGACCATCCCCTTCTTGGAACGTTTGGGCTTCTTCTCCTTCGCGGAAAGCTCAAGCGGGCAGAACGCCAACATGACGATCAACGCGAGAGGAATGAACCAACGATCGGCAAAGCGGCAAAATCGCAACATCTCTTGGAACTCCATACGTCGAGTAAGTTTCAGCACCCCATGCCCGCCGGTACGTTGGGAGCCGGCACGAGGGACCACAACTTAATTATGCCACACTCGCGAGACCCCGGGCGAACCGAAAGTGAATCGCTGAATAGACTCGGACGCGGTGCGACCGAATCGGCGATGGAGTTCATCAATGGAACCCCTCATTCGAAAGCGGCGTTGTGGTCCCAATCATGAATCGCGTTGCCATGCTCCACCGTGTAGTCAAGATCATCGAAATAGACCAGGGCCTCTTTGCCGTTGTTGTCCTGCATATTGAAGATGCCGAACCGATTAAAGCTCGCCCCATCGGGGAAAATCGTTTCGCCCCACACCACCCCGCCGGCCGCCCACCCGGCCGTCCCGTACGATAGCTCCAGCCCGCCCACGTTCTGCACCGGTTCATTGTTGCCCGACAGCCGGAACCCCATGAAGTTGGGCGGGCGCCAACCCTGTTCCCGCGAGTTGAAGAAACCGATAAAAAATCGCTGCTGCTCGTCCAACCGACCGTGTGCGAGGCCCGCACGAGGGCAATGCGGCCGGAAAAATTGAGCGGATCATCCAACGTCAGCGGCGCGATCACCTTGCCGTAAGAAGCCGGCATGACCGATCGGCTCACCACACCGCCGATCTCGCCGGCCGCGGTGCCCGCGTGATGGCTGGCGCGAAAACCGAAATCCTGGTTCACCGTCGGGGGATTCGCCGCCTGGATTCTATTCTGAAAACTGTCCCAATTTGGGTCGAGGTCGAAGGATTCAAAGCGTTGTTCCGTCGTGGCAATATCCCCCGCTCGCGGCATCCTGACACCCGTCGCCAGTATCATGGAACATACGATCAGGCCCACTAGAGGTCGAAGCATTCCCCATTGCATTGTGTTTCTCCTTTGTCCGTGTTGTCGAACTGTAGAGTGGACTTCCCCTTTTCGGGAGTTCGTCGCGTTTGGGTTGGTTGACCAGGGTTCACTACGCGCGCCCTGGGCCCTATTCCTTCGCCCCCTTCGATGGATGATCGGTGAAGGAGCCGACGGAATCCCTCACGCGCTTGCGGGATTGCGTCGCCGCATCCAGATTGCGGCGCAGGCCTTTCAGCCCCGGTCGGCTTAGGGGCGTGTGACCCCATTGGCGCTGGAAGGCTTTCCCCGATGGGGAGGCATCGAGCATCGAGCCGGTCAGCCAGGGACCGGTCCCCTCCCGCGCGGCAAGTCCGGGCAACAGGCGGGTCAGGGGTTCTCGGTTGAACGGGCAGACTTCCTGACAAATGTCGCAGCCCAACGCCCAGCCTTCCATTTTCGCGGCCAGGTCCGATGGGATCGCATCCTTCTGCTCGATCGTGAGGTACGACGTGCAGCGGCGCGGGTCGAGCCGATATGCGTCGTCGAAGGCGCGCGTGGGGCAGGCATCCAGGCAGCGTCGACAGCCGCCGCAGCTCGCTGCGGGGTCGCGCAGCGGCGCGTCGGGCGGGAGTTCGAGCGACGTGAGCAACACGCCGATCAGCGACCACGAGCCGCGTTCGGGATCCAGCAGGAGTGTGTTCTTGCCGATGAAGCCAAGCCCCGCCCGCACGGCCAAGGCCCGTTCATCGAGCGGTGCGCTATCGACGCATGGCCGGAAAACGGGCTTCTCGCCGATCCCGAATTCGGCGTAGTGCTCCGTGATCCAATCGCCCAGCCGCCCGAGCCCCTCGCGTATCACGAGGTGGTAATCGCGACCCCAGGCGTAACGCGCAATCTTCCCGGCCCGCGCGTCGGTGGGCGTATCAGGGGCCCCGGGGTGGTCCCCGTCATAATAACCCGCCAGCACGACGAGCACCGCGCGCGCCTCGGGCAGCAGGTCGCGCGGATGAGTGCGCCGGGGCCGCTCGCGCATCAGGTAGCGCATCGCCCCGGCCTTGTCCTCGCCCCGCCAACGTTCCCAACGCCGTTGCCAGGCCGGGGACAAAGGTTCGGCCGACGTAAACCCCGCCCGCGAAAAACCGAGGCGCAACACTTCGGAGCGGATCGCTTCGCGAAAATCTGTCAGTTTATTTGGAAGCGGGACCTTATGAATCATTCACGAGACAGACTCAGGATAATACACATCATAGTTGAAGACAGGCAACGGATTAACAGACCCCGAGGTCTTTATTGCTCTTTCTTCGATTACATTTTTCACATAAAAGCTAAATATTTCTGGCGGTATTTGCCCCCCCTCTGAGACTGGTATTATATGGTCGAATTCAAGATTCTCACGACTCCCACATTCTACGCAACATCCACCGTCACGATTCCACACTTCATTCTGAACAAATTTTGGCACAATGGGTCTATTCTGTGCCGATTCCGAGATGGTTCCAGCTAAATCCTTCACAATGATTTTATGTCCACAATATTCACATTTATAGGTTGCTGCCACAAGATTTTGCGAAATAGATTGAAAAGCGAAAGTGCTCTCTCCGCATCCACCGCAACTACTTGGGGGTGGGAATTTCATGATCGCCAAATTTAGCTCTTCATCGATTTCTTGAGAGTCGTCCTCTTGCTCTGCTAGTTTCCCTCTTATTTCTGTTATAAGCTCAAGTTTTTCAAGCTCCTGATCGTTTATGTCTAGGTTATGAATTTTAGCATAATGCAGCCCTTCTGCCTTCATGAACTTTTCGGATGCTCGCTGTAGCGTTCTTTGTTCGCTTTCCGTAAGGTGTTGCTCATCCTTTAATAGACGCAGGTATCGTTTGATTATTTCGTTCGCCAACACAGTCACTTTTATAAAAAAGGAAAATGTTGTAATATTCTCCACTTTACTCCAATACAATTTATTCATACGGATTAGCTCTTGAATGATTTTGCGCTTCTCTTCTGACAGGTTAGCGCCGAGCTTGATCACTTCCGTCAGTTTTAAATCAGGATTCGCATATGCCTTCATAAATCCAATCTTCTTAAGCAATGCGGTATACTCTGGATTCTTTTCGCTGCTTTGAAATGAACCTCCCACGATACCCCAAACATCTTCGATCTTGTTTAAGGATATTAGTCGTTCAGTGGGCAATACTTCCATCGACTTCAAAGAGGAAATTTCGGTAAAGCCGGGTTCAAAAAACATATAGTCACAAATCGGCTGAGATAGCAAACTCAGAACAAATTCGTCTTTTTGAAACACGGCATAATCGTAACTGGCGTCTTGCTTTTCAATCCATAATTCGACATTTGAAGATGAACCCCAAAGTGGAATTAGTGCATGATCATTTTGATCTGTGAAGACGGCTCAATCGAACTTGTTGTCGGGTCCTTTCTTGCCAAAGATAAAAAGCTGATTAGGTAAGGAGCCCACCTTCAATGTAATATGGTACACTCTCTAGTACGTGCCTGTCAATAAATCACATGTAATGACGGTGACCGGCAAAGGGACAGAAATGGCTGTGCCAACCATTATTTCGTGCTGGCCAGCCAAGTCGGGGCAAAGCAGCCTTGGATTGGTCCCGGCATGCCTATCAAACTGTTGCTGAGTCGCGTTTTTCGGCCCTTTTAAGCCGGGCAATCAACCGCCTCGATCATGAATTGTCCGAACGTTGATCAACCCCCCGCGTTACTTGAGCCCGCCCAAATCACCCGGTCCGAATCCCCACGTGTCGAAATACCAGATGTCGCCCGGGCTGACGGTTCCGTTGCTGGGATCGTAGTGCATCCAGTCGATCTCGGCGCCGGTGGGCGTGGGCGGGGCGATCTGGCTCCACCAGAGGATGTCCGGCCCCGCGCTCTCCATTGTCCAGTAATAAGATTGCCCGCCGTAGTAACCGATGCGGTCTCCCCTGAGGGATTGCGACGTGATCACGGCGCTCATCTTCTCGGCCTGGGGATTTAGCAGGTGGACCGCTCTCGAACTGAAAACGTCGGCGGGATTGCTGGTCAGGTAGGGAATCGGCGTCGTCAGAAACCGTCCCATGTGGACCATGCCGGGCGGGGGCGGCGACCAATGAATGACGAAGGGGCCGTAGCCGGGGCCGACCTGGTTGTTGCCCTGGTTGATCAGCCCCAGATTGATGGTCTCGTTCCAGTCCACTTCGTAGGTGCGAAAGGCGATCGCGACCGTCCGCATGTCGGCCTTGGCGCGCATCTGCGCCTGGAGGAAGTTCGGCACGGCGATGGCGGCCAAAATGGCGATGATCGCCACAACGATCAGCAGTTCGATTAAGGTGAACCCGATGCGGTCGGCCAAAGTCCTCCTGACAAACATTCCGCCCCTCCAATGGTTTATGGAGCCGACTCACCGTTGCGGCCGCCGCCTCGACGTTTCAAGAATAAGTGGCTGGCATGACGCAAAACCAGGACCTATCGCGCCATGGGATTGGGATATTGTGGAGAACATCTCCCTACTATAAATAACCCTTTATGTGGCGTAACGCGAATTCGGGAATCCGTCAATCTTGAGCACGGGTCGCATCGTTTCGATCATGGAGTCGTGTCATCTAAGTCGCGCGAGCCACGGATTTGGTTTTGTCAGTGATCTCGCTTTTTCGATCGCCGCTCGATTTTCCGGCGTGTCGCGCACCCAGACGTTGAATTTGAAGTCTTCCCACACCCGCTCCCAGCCGCCCGCGCTCAGGTGGCGGTTGACCTTGGCCCCGACCGGCAGGAAGAGCGTCTGGACGTTCCAGTGGTCGAGTATCTGGTCCCAGGTTCGGACGCCCTGGACCGCCTCGTCGCCGTGTTCGCGGCGCGCCTGCTCGATTTGATCGGCCGTGACGCCCGCGAGGACCATGTGTTCCTCGCGGATGACCAGTCCGCCGTAGATGTCATACCGATTGTCGGTGAATACCTTATATCGCTCGGGCGACAACCTCCAGATGAGGTACCCGGCGTAATTGCCGCCGTTCCATAGCGGGGCCGGCAGGTCGGCGCGAATAAGGAGATCAACCGCTTTGCGCGGGTACTCATCGATCAAGAACGTCCCTTGGGGCAGTTGACTGGGGATCGGCGGCGGCACCGAAGCGGTCGAATGGACCGCCGGCTGCCAGGGCTGGCCGCCGGCGAGGATCAGGTTCCTTTCCATGGTGGACGGACGTTCGCGCGTCGAAAAAGTCCAATACAACGCAAGCGCAACGAGCGTAAAAACGGCGAGCAGGCCGATGATGCGCGTCGCTTGGGGCAAACGCGCCCGCCAGGCGCGCTCGAATGCGCCGGCCCACCCTTCCAGCGTCCACGCGAGCGTTGGCAGCATGACGACCGCCATCAGCGGCAGGTGGCGCACGTGATGAATCCCCTGATAGCCGAAGAAGCACACCAACAGCAGGTGCGCGGCCCAACCCTCGCGCCGGGTCCGCGCGATCGCCACGGCGAACAGCGGCAACGCCACGGCCGTGTGCAGCCAGGGATTCGCGGAGGCCCTGAGTCCGAAATGCAGTGCGATCAGCAACGCCGCCGTCGCCACCAAACCCACGGGCCGGACCGGACGCGCCGCCACCGCCGCGGCCAGCAGGATCACGCCCTCCAGCACCCACACCCACCGCCAGTCCGGCGGCAGCATCTCACCGATGCGCGCGATCAGGTACGGATCGCTCATGACCCGAGCGGGAAGCGCGAACAGATGATAACCATAGGGATTAACGAGCGTGGCGAGCAAACAACCCAGGCCCAATAGCGTCAACTGGACCAGGGCCAGTTTGGCCGGTCTGAGCGGCTCGCCGCCGATGCGCGAGGCGACCACACGCCAAACGGCGTCGGCCCAGAACGCGCCGATCACCACCAACCCCGCCATCCACCCCCCATGCAGGTTCGCCCACAGGCCGAAGAGCGGCACGAGCAACGCAAGCAGCCACGGCCTGAGCCGCCCCGCGCGCCATTCGATCAGCATCCACAACAGCAGCGCCAGCAGCAGGTAACTGACGACCGGGGGTCTGGGATAAAAGGTCCGTCGCGCCAGGGCCGCCGCCAGCGCCGCCGCCAGCGCCGCCCAGATCGGTGCATCCATGCGCCGTGCCACGAGCCAGCCGAAGCCGGCGAACGCCAGGACGATGATGAGGCTCTTGAGCAGGATCACCGCGCGCCAGCCGCCCAGGCCCGTTGACTCGCCCGCGCGATAGATGCTCCACATCCCAAGCTGCGTGAGCCACTCGTGATTGTGCCAGGCCAGGTGGTCGGCCGTGTAGGTGAAGATGTCGTTTTCGGGCAGGCCGTGCTCGCTGATATATTGTCCGGTCTTCAGCTGCCACCACTCATCGTGCGAGGTGCGCAGCGGGGTGAAACTGAACGTGAAGGCCACCCACGCGGCGAGCACGAAGGCCAAGACCAAACCGAAGCGTCCGTCGGAGGAGGGCCTTGGTGGCTGTTGACTCAATGCGGCAAGGTCCCGGAGAAAAACACGAAGCTAGAAGCGCGCTGGACGTTGAGGAGGATACGAGGTGAAGGGATTCAGATTCAAGCGCGAGATTCCGTGTTCGCCCGCGCGGGCTGCATCTCGCGGCTCCGTGAGATGCACACACGGGCCGGGCGCACAAGTCCGTTCTCTGGCTCCCTGAAGGGGAGCAATGTGAATAGCCAGGGGAGCCAACCCCTGGACCTGGGGGCCCCAGACGTCACGACCCTGAAGGGGTCGAATAGCACGCATCCCGCGATGGTTCAACCCTTTCAGGGTTGTGGCCATTTTGGGACCGCGAACCGTGGGTTGACACCCACGGCTCCTCACATTCGACCCCTTTGGGGTCGAACATGAGGACAGATTTGATTTGCGCCTCTGGCCGGCAAGGGTGCGTCTCGCCGATCCTAGGGGTGTCCCTGTCCGCGCGTCCCACCTTTCATCCCCCGTCATAACCGACCTCGCGAATCTCGATCCGTTCGATCAGCGCGCCGCGGTCGCCGCCGGTCAGGTCGTTGGGATAAAGCGGGAAGGTTTTTCGGCGCGACGGGTCGTAGAGCGGATTCTTCAGGCTGAGCAACAGGAAATCCTGCGGGCCGTTCCAGCGAAACCCGCGGCGGATGGTGCAACGCAGCCCGGTGTTGAACTCGAGCTCCAGTCGCTCTTTACGCCCTGGCTGATAAACCTGGACGATGGGCCAGCGGCCCTCCCGCGAGGGGGAGCCGACGGGTTTGCCGCGCGCCGTGACGGCCAGTTCATAGTCTCCGGGCAACAGCGAAGGAGCCAGCCACAGTTTCGTGTTGGTGACCACGTTATAGAGCTGGCGTGGCCGTCCGCGCCACGAGGGTCCCCATTTTGACAATAGCTTCTCCCATACCCCTTGATCCAGGTCCACACCGAGCGGGAGGGAATCGGCGGGGCGCGTCGGGATGGCCAGCTTGACGTTCACCGTCACCGGATTGCGCAGGTCCGAATATTGGCTCCGGGTCGGAACCAGCACGAAGCGCATGGAATAAGGGCCAACGGGAAGGTGGGGCGAGGCCACGAACTGATAGTGCATCCGCTCGCGCTCGGCCTCCTTGAAATCGGGAACCTGCAAGAGCGGTCGCGGCCACAGAACGAAAAACGCTCCGCCCGTGACCGGCATCAAGGGGATGTTCGCCCCGGTCGGCTCGTGGATCAGCAAGGCCGTCAGATTGAGGTTCGGTTGGTATTGAGGCCCCTTCTCGAAATCGATCTTCAGATCGACAAGCTCCCCGGGTTTGGGCTTGATCGGATCGACGACCACGCGCTGGATGATTAACCGGTCGTTCAGATTGTGGTTCAGGTGAAAGTGGGAATGGTTTTCCCGTTCGGGCTTGAGGCGTATGGGAGTCCCCAGCTTGGCTTCCTTGCCGGTGTAGTAGAGGACGTAATCGGTTGCGCGGGTGGCCAGCACCGGTTTCCGATCGAACTGCTGGCCGATCCGATCGGTACCCAGCATGTTCAGGCTCAAGAGGTAGTGAAAAGTACTCGAGTTGAGCTTGGCCTGTGCCTGCGACGGCGATTGATTTTGCAGCGACGCGCCGGTGCGGCGGACGAAGTAATGGAGGTCTTCGGGAACGCGGCCGTCATAGAGAATCTGTCCCCCGCCGGTCTTCTCGCGAGCGACCTCGGCCGCTTCTCGATAGACGGGTTGGATGCTGAGATAGCGGCTGACCTGCTTGACCCCCGGGCATGCGGCCAGCGCGGCCAGGGACAACACACCGGTCAGTGCCAGACTCCAGCGGCTCAGTCTCCCCAGCTCGATGAGCCCCAAGGCCACGACCAAACACCCGACCGGCGCCGCGGCATACGCCCAATAAACGTTGGCCCTGATCGTCAGGACGACAAAGACCAGTGAGGTCAGGAGCCACAGGTTGATCCATAAGCGATTGCCTCGCCGCGTGTTCAGCAGGATCGCGCCGAGGAGCAGCAGGAACGTGCCCGGCAGCGTGAGGGTCAGAATGAGTCGCGAGAGAAGAATCTGCATGGCTTCGACCGACAGGAGGTCGTCACTGGAGGCAAGCATGTTGTTGGTGTTGCGGCTCATCTGGTCCAAGCCCTCCAATGGCGCGGCGAGATCGATCCGGTACCACAGGCAAACGATCGTATAGGTCGCCGACGCCGCCAGGGCCAATCCGACCCAGGCCCAGATGCGCCGCCACCCCACCCCCTGCATCAGTGCCAGGCCCGCCACCGGGGCCAGGAACAGGCCCGGCAGCTTGGCCAGCCCGACGATGATCAGGCACGGGGCCATCCCCAACGCCGCCCACGGCGAGACTCCGCGCCGACCCGCGCCGGCGGCCACGATGCTCCAGACCAGCGCGGCGACCATGAACGTGTCGGGCAACAGGCCGCGCCCCATGAAAACCGACATCGGCGCCAGCGCGAACAGCCACAGCGTCAGGGTACCGGCCGCCGGCGGTCCCACCCTGCGCCCGAGAACGTAAAGCCCCAAGCCCGTCAGCAGCGAGGCCAACAGCGAAAAGACCCGGGCGGCGGCCAGCGGCTGGAGCCCCAGCGAGGTGAGCTTCACGGCCATGATCGGGAGAAACGGGAATTCGGGGGACTCCGGGGGTCGGATGCGCAGAATCCGCCCCAGGCTGGCCTGTGACGCGGCGTATTGCAGGCGGCCGGCCAGGTTGATGTTGCGATCCATCGGAAAGTCCGAAGGATCGTCAAATACGAGCAGCGCGCGCACGACGATCAGCACCGCCAGCGGAGGCACGACCCACAGGTGCGCGCGTAGCGTCAGCGCCGACGACCACCGGCTCAGTGCCCGGAGCAGCGGGATCCGCCGATCCGCGCCCGATGGGGTGCCATCCTCCGACGGCTCGACCGCAACGGCGGCCTCGGGCTGGGCGGGGCGCTCCGTCATGCGTGCTTGATCTGAATCAGATTCGGTATCATCTGGACCCATCCATGTTAACCGCAAGGGGCGGGATTTGTCATTCAATGAATCCTGCATGGCACCCTCCAGCGTCCACCGGCCCGTCGGCCGCGAGCCGTCCGCCCGGGGATCCGCCTCGCCCGTGTCCGTGCCAACACGCTTGGGCGCTCCGGTGATCACATCGCCTTGAATGCGGTTGTGGTCGAAGGTCCCACTATGAAAAAATATCGGACGATGCAGGCCCCAACCTGATCCATCAGGCCTAAATCTGATCCATGACTGAATCGCGAACGGGAACGGTGGGACGATGATGCGTTTGGCGAAAGGCCCCTCGGTATGCTGCTTGGCCGTCTGCGCCGTGTTGGTCGTGCGCGCCCATGACGCACGGGGCGCCGTCGATGTACCTACCTGGGAGCTCTCGGACCTGTGGGACATCCAGGAAACATTTACGATCGACCTCTCCGAAGATGATTCGACCCTCAACCTCGACGTGGAGTTGAATTCCTCGTTTCTCCGCATCGGAGTCGAAACCCGAACGGGTTCGGCGGGCGGACCGCAAAGGGCCTACGTCCAGGAGCGTCTCTCGGGAACGGTCGACGCGGACGGCTCCGCGGAGATTGGCGGCGCAACCGTCAATCTTTCATTCGAGAACGGGGAGCTTGGCGGCGAGAGCTGGTCGCGCGTCTCCGATTTGGCCTGGGTGCACGAGAACTTGGTGATCGAGGGTGACTTGGTGGCCGACTTTAGCCTGATATTCAGGGACAAGGTGGCGCGTGTCACGCTCGAACTGACCATGGATTTTGTCCCTCCCGCCGAGTTCTACGACTTTCCCATCGGCGAACCCGGCGAGACCTGGCGGGTGGACGTCATGCTCGTGCTGACCGGGTGCCTCGTGGTCGCCTTCGCGCCAGACATTCCATTCGACCTCGAAGACGTGGATCAACCACTCGACGCCATGGTCCCCGTTCAGGTGACCATGACCCTCGGCGGGCGAGAATCGCGGGGAATATCGAGCGACACCCACCGGATTGACGGCGGCGAGGTCTTTACGGCGTGGTACGCCCCGGAGCTCCGAAACGCGGTCGAGATCCAGACTAACCTGTTCCGCTTCGACGACGGCGGGGGCTTGGAACAATGGGCAGGCAACTCACTGATAGCCACGGGACACACCTCCTTGAACGTTTAATCCGAGAGCTCGCTTCAACTGGCTTGGCTGGATGGGTTTGTCGATGATGTCGGCGGCGCCGCGTTCGCCCCAGTCCACCATCAAGTCGAACTGGGTCATGTCGCTCATAATCACGACCGGCTCGGTCCGGCCGCGGTCGTGCAGCCATTCGAACAGAGAACCGCGTTGGCCTCCGGACACGAAGTCATCAAGCAGGACGGCATCATACTCGTAACTGTTGAGGCAATGGATGGCGCCGACCCAGCTTCCGGCGATGTCGGTCCGACAGCCGAAATACCGAAGCAGATCCGCGACGTAGGCGCGTGCGCTGGGATCCTGGTCTACGATTAGGATACGCTTGGCCCCGGCATGGCTTGATCACCAACTTCGGCTCATCACTCACCCGGCTGGGCTGTGAGGTTAACTCCACTGTCCCCGTATGGACGCGTCTTGCTTCCGCTGAGGAACAAGCTTCAATCGTCACCCGATCGGTGAGTGGTGCGCCCCCTCCCAATCAGTCCCAATCTAGAACGGGGATTGTACCATAATCCCGATCAGACCGGAGCCTGATGCGTGTAGGGGTTTCCCCTCTTTTCGTGTGGGGATTTTCCCTACACGGTCAAGGGGCGGCGGCAAGGAAGGGAGCCCGGCAAATCGGAGCCATCGGTCTCGCCGGCTTGCGGGAGGTTCTTCACGGTCTCTGGGGCTCCATCGTATTTTTTGTTCGACAGATTGCTCACCTCGAATATAATGATCCCCCAGGGTTGCCCGCAGAGTAGGAAGCAGTCGGGTTGGCTTGCTAGACCGTCAGCAGGGGGTGGGCCGGCGCGCCGACCTTCTTGACGCCGATCAGCCTTTCGTATCATTCTGGATGGGGGCGTGGCGGGCATCAGCCGCCGGCTCCCGGCCGATTCGGGCCGCGGCGGGCGTCGCGGGAAATGAATGAAGCGTCCCCGGATCGAAAGCTCTAGACGGCCGGTGAACCCGTTCACCGACCCATTACGACCAGGCTTAAAGTTAGAGAACTCCCAATGGGATTGGCACGCAAAGGACTCTATGATCCGGCTTTCGAGCACGACGCCTGCGGCGTGGGGTTTGTCGCGAACCTGAGCGGCGAGGCCACGCACACGATCATCCAGCAGGGGCTCCAGATGCTGCGCAACCTGGAGCACCGCGGCGCCTGCGGCTGCGACGCCAAGACCGGCGACGGCGCGGGGATGCTGATGCAGGTTCCCGACCGGTTCCTGCGCAAGGTCTGTGATCCATTGGGGATCGAATTGCCCGAGCGGGACCATTATGGGATGGGGATGGTCTTCTTGCCGCGCCGGCCCGATGAGGCGCGCTGGTGCGTTGAGGCCTTCGAGCGCATCATCGAGGAGGAGGGGCAGCGCGTCTTGGGTTGGCGCGAGGCGCCGACCGACAACTCGCAAATCGGCAAGGTGGCGCGCTCCAACGAGCCGGTCATTCGCCAGGTCTTCATCGCTCGCAACCCAGAGTTGGCCGACGTCACCGACTTTGAGCGCATGCTCTTTATCATCCGTAAACGGATCGGCAACGCGGTCGACCAGTCCCGGATCGAGCAGAAGTCTTATTTCCACGTGTGCAGCCTGTCGACGTCGCGACTCGTCTACAAGGGCCTGTTGTTGGCCGATCAGCTCCCTCGCTATTACCCCGACCTGATGGACCCCGACATGGTGAGCGCCCTGGCGCTGATTCATCAGCGCTATTCGACCAATACGTTCCCAACCTGGCCGCTGGCCCAGCCCTTCCGCTACCTGGCGCACAATGGAGAGATCAACACGTTGCGAGGCAACCTGAACTGGCTGCGCGCGCGGCAAATCCTGTTCAAGACCGACCTGATCCCCGACGTCGAGCGCATTTTCCCCATCATCGTGGACGGCCAGAGCGATTCGGCGTGTATCGACAACGCGTTGGAGTTGCTCTTTCAGACCGGTCGTTCGCTCCCGCAGTGCGTCTCGATGCTCATCCCCGAGGCGTGGCAGAACCACGAATCGATGAGCCGCGAGAAGAAGGACTATTACGAGTACAACTCCTCGATCATGGAGCCCTGGGACGGCCCCGCCTCCATCGCGTTTACCAACGGGCGGGTGATCGGCGCGGTGCTCGACCGCAACGGCCTGCGCCCCTCGCGCTATTGGGTCACCCATGACGGATTGGTCGTGATGGCCTCCGAAGCCGGGGTGCTCGATATCCCGCAGGACCAGGTTAAGCTGAAAGGTCGCTTGCAGCCGGGCCGCATGTTCCTGTGCGATTTGGAAGAACACCGGATCGTCGCCGACGAAGAGATCAAACACACCCTGGCGACGCGCAAGCCCTACGGCCAGTGGCTCCGCGAGAACCTCGTTCACCTCGACGACCTTCCGCAGCCGGATGGGTGTCACGAGGACCCGCCGGACGCGCTGATCGATCTGCAGCAGGCCTTCGGCTACACGCTTGAAGACCTGCGCTGGTTGTTGACCCCGATGGCCGGCAACGGCAAGGAACCGCTCGGTTCAATGGGCAACGACGCGGCGCTGGCCGTCCTCTCCGACAAACCGCGACTCCTGTTCGATTACTTCAAGCAACTGTTCGCCCAGGTGACCAACCCGCCGCTGGACGCGATCCGCGAGGAATTGGTGACCTCGTTGGTGACCACCTTGGGCAGCGAGGGGAACTTGTTCGATGAATCGCCCGAGCAATGCCACCAGGTCCGGCTCGATCAGCCGATCCTGACCAACGAGGGCCTGGAGAAGCTGCGTCAGATCAGGAACGGCAAGCTGCGCAGCGAGACGGTCCCGATCCTGTTCAGGCGCGAGGATGGGCCCGGCGGCTTGCGACCGGCGCTCGACGAGTTGTGCCAGGAGGCTTCGCGCGCGGTCGCGGAGGGTTACACGATCCTGATCCTGACGGACCGGGGCGTGGCCCGCGATCACGTGGCGATCCCCAGCCTCTTGGCCGTCGCGGCGGTGCATCACCACCTTGTCCGTGAAGGCACGCGGACCAAGGTCGGGCTTGCCCTGGAGTCGGGTGAACCGCGCGAGGTCATGCATTTTGCTCTACTGAGCGGATACGGCTGCGGGGCGATCAACCCCTACCTGGCGATGGCCACCGTCGAGCAGTTGCGCCGCGAGGGCCAACTCGGCGACGTGAGCGCCGAGCAAGCCCAAGAGAAATACATCAAGGCCGTCAACGCGGGGGTCCTCAAGGTGATGTCGAAGATGGGGATCTCGACGTTGCAGAGCTATCGCGGGGCGCAGATCTTCGAGGCGGTCGGACTCAACTACCAGGTCATTGAACAGTATTTCACGTGGACCCCCTCGCGCATCCAGGGCATCGGACTCACTACGATCGCCGAGGAGGCACTGTTACGCCATGGCCGGGCCTACCCCGACCGCCACGCGCCGACTTACCTGCGGCTCGACGTTGGTGGCCAGTATCAGTGGCGGCGCGGCGGCGAGCGTCACATGATCAATCCCTTCACGGTCAGCCAACTCCAGGAAGCGACCCAATCCAACAAGGCCGAGACGTTCGAGGAATTCAGCCGGCTGGTCAACGGGGACAACCGAGCGCGCTGCACGTTGCGCGGGCTGCTCGAGTTTCGCGAGGGCTTGCGGCCGGCCGTGCCAATCGATGAGGTCGAGCCGGCCAAGGAGATCGTCAAACGGTTCAAGACGGGGGCCATGTCGCTCGGATCAATCAGCCGCGAGGCGCACGAGACGCTCGCCATCGCGATGAACCGCATCGGCGGCAAGAGCAACACCGGGGAGGGGGGCGAGGACCCCGTCCGGTTCAAGCCCGACCCCAACGGCGACCGGCGCAACAGCGCCATCAAGCAGGTCGCCTCGGGCCGGTTCGGCGTGACGATCAATTACCTGGTCAATGCCCAGGAGCTCCAGATCAAGATGGCCCAGGGCGCCAAGCCCGGCGAAGGCGGTCAGATCGCCGGCAACAAGGTGGACGACTACATCGGGAGCATTCGCTACTCGACGCCGGGCGTGGGTCTGATCTCGCCGCCGCCGCACCATGATATTTACTCGATCGAGGACCTGGCGCAGTTGGTCCATGACCTGAAGAACTCGAACCCGCGGGCGCGGATCAACGTCAAGCTGGTCGCCGAGGTGGGCGTGGGGACGGTCGCGGCGGGTGTCTCGAAGGGCAAGGCCGACGTGGTGTTGATCAGCGGGCACGACGGCGGGACGGGCAACTCGCCGCTGACTTCGATCAAGCACGCCGGGCTGCCCTGGGAGCTGGGCCTGGCCGAGACGCACCAGACACTGGTCAAGAACGACCTGCGCAGCCGGATCGTCGTCGAGACCGACGGTCAGCTCAAGACCGGGCGCGACGTGGCGGTCGCGATCCTACTGGGGGCCGAGGAATTCGGCTTCTCAACCGCCCCGCTGATCACGTTGGGCTGCATCATGATGCGCAAGTGCCACCTGAACACCTGCCCGGTGGGGATCGCGACCCAGGATCCCGAGCTGCGCAAGAAATTCACGGGCAAACCCGAACACGTGGTGAACTATTTCTTCTTCGTGGCCGAGGAATTACGCCGCATCATGGCCCGGCTTGGGTTCCGGAGCGTCAATGAGATGGTCGGCCAATCCGACGCGCTCGAGGTGAGCGAAGCGCTTGATCACTGGAAGACCAGCGGTCTGGACCTAACGCCGATCCTGCACAAAGCCGATGCGCCCGACCACCACGGCCTCTATTGCCAGATCCCGCAGGACCACGGGTTGGATAAGGCACTCGATAACGAACTGATCGAGCGGGCCGAGCCGGCTCTGGAGCGCGGCGAGCGGGTGCGGATCGAGATACCGATCCGCAACATCAACCGCACGGTCGGGACCATGCTCTCGAGCGAGATCGCCCGCCGCAGGGGATTGGACCTGCTGCCCGACGACACGATCCACATCAAGTTCACCGGCTCGGCGGGCCAGAGCCTGGCGGCGTTCGGGGCCAAGGGCCTGACGATCGAGATCGAGGGTGACGCCAACGACTATTTCGGCAAGGGCCTGTCGGGTGCCCGGCTCATCATCCGCCCGCCGCGCGTGGCGACGTTCAAGGCCGAGGAGAACGTGATTGTCGGGAACGTCTCGTTCTACGGCGCCACCAGCGGCGAGGCCTTCGTGCGCGGGATCGTGGGCGAGCGCTTCTGCGTGCGCAACAGCGGCGTGTGGGTCGTCGTCGAGGGCGTGGGTGATCATGCCTGCGAATACATGACCGGTGGCCGGGCGATCATCCTCGGCCCGACCGGCCGGAACTTTGCCGCCGGGATGTCGGGTGGGACCGCTTACGTACTGGACGAGGACGGCAGCTTTCCCGGCCGGTGCAACATGGAAATGGTGGAGCTGGAGCGGATCGAAGAGGCCCAGGAAAATGCCGAGATCCACCGGATGATTGAGCGCCATGCGGAGTACACCGACTCGCCGGTCGCGCGGCGCGTCCTCGGGAACTGGGACGCCCTCAAGCCGCGTTTCGTCAAGGTGATGCCCACCGACTACAAGCGCGTCCTGAAGGAGCGCGAGCAACGGGCGGGCGAGAGTCGGATCGTGGCCGCCGCGAGATGACGCCGGGCCCCGCCCCGCGCGGTCAGTCGCATCGGTGAGATTCTAGTCTCCCCTACAAGCATCAATTATTCGTTTTGCTTGCCCTCGGGGGCTTGGAGTGGGTTAAATACCTGTGCGCAGGCACGATAGTCCGTGATTCGGGAACTGGGACGAGCAGAAATGGGCGACGTTCGAGGATTCATGAAATACCACCGCGAGACGGCGGCCGACCGTCCCATCACCAAGCGGGTCAAGGATTGGAAGGAGATCCCGCTCGACCTGACCGCCGACAAACTGAGCGAGCAGGGGGCGCGCTGCATGGATTGCGGCATCCCGTTTTGCACCACGGGCTGCCCGCTGGGGAACATCATCCCGGATTTCAACGATCTGGTGCATCAGGACCAGTGGCGCGAGGCGATCGACCGGCTGCACGCGACCAACAATTTCCCCGAGTTCACCGGCCGCATCTGCCCCGCCCCGTGCGAGTCGGCCTGCGTGCTGGGTATCAACGAGCCGCCGGTGACGATCAAGCAGATCGAGCGGGCGATCATCGACCGGGCTTGGCGCGAGGGCTGGATCGTCCCGCAGCCGCCCGAACACCGAACGGGGAAGAAAGTGGCCGTCATCGGCTCGGGACCGGCCGGCCTGGCCGCGGCGCAGCAATTGGCCCGCGTCGGCCACGAGGTGACCGTCTTCGAGCGCGATGACCGCATCGGGGGCCTGCTGACCTACGGCATCCCCGACTTCAAAATGGAAAAACACTGGGTCGAGCGCCGCGTCACGCAGATGGAGGCCGAGGGGGTCAAGTTTGTTACGAGTTATTGGGTAGGCCGAGACGTGGCGGGGGCTGAGTTGCGGAGAGAGTTCGACGCCGTGCTCCTGTCGGGCGGCGCGACCCAGGCCCGCGAGCTGCCGATCGAGGGGCGCGACCTCGAGGGCGTCCATCTGGCGATGAAGTTCCTGACGCAGCAGAATAAAGTCAACGCCGGCGACACGATAGACCCCGCCGAGCGGCTCCTGGCCACGGGGAAGCACGTGATCGTCATGGGCGGGGGCGACACCGGGTCGGACTGCGTGGGGACTTCGGCGCGTCAGGGGGCCAAATCGATCACGCAGATCGAGCTGATGCCGCAGCCGCCTGAAGGGCGCACCGAGCAATATCCCTGGCCCTATTATCCGATGGTCCTGCGCACCTCGACCTCGCAGGAGGAAGGCTGCAATCGCAAGTGGAGCATCTTGACCAAACGCTTTACGGGCGATGAGAACGGCGGGGTCAAGAAGTTACAATGCGTCATGCTCGAATGGGCCTCGGACGACGGCCGGCGCATGCAGATGCGCGAAGTGCCGGGGAGTGAATTCGAGCTCGACGCCGAGTTGGTCCTGCTGTGCATGGGTTTTGTCGGACCGGAGAAGGAAGGCCTTCTCGAACAGCTCGGCGTGGAGCTGGACAAGCGCGGCAACGTCACGGCCGACGAGAACTACATGACGTCGGTCGAGGGCGTCTTCGCCGCCGGCGACCTGCGGCGCGGGCAGTCGCTGGTCGTGTGGGCGCTGGCCGAGGGGCGCGAGGCCGCGCGCGGCGTCGATCTCCACCTCATGGGCCACAGCGACCTGCCGAGCCTGGAAACCCGCGTCGAGAGCCTGCCGCGACGCTGATCCGAGCCGCCGGCGCGCTCTGGGTGTTTCAATGTCTTTCCAACCCCAGACACCCTCTGTAATCACTCAAGCCTTCACTCATCTCTTTACATTCATCATCGGTGCGCATCGTGCGTCGATTCAATATTCGATTGTTCGTTCATAGGAGGACGATCATGAATGGTTTATGGCTGGGAACGAAAAGGCCCGCGCCTTGGGGACTGGCGGTGGCGGCACTGATCATCGGCGGATGGTCGGTCATCCTACACGCCGAACCGAGCGTGGGCGCGGACTCAAACGGCATCGTGATGTCTAATGAGAATGTGGATCGAGCCGCCGGTGATCAAGAAGACCTCCCAAGACAGGGGCGCTTGATTGGACTTTCATCGGTCTGGAGGGCACATTGGTCATAAGTCTCGATCAAGTGGGCCGCGTGTTATTCGCCGGAACAGAGGATGGCATCTTCCATAAAGATTTGACATCAGATGCGGACTGGACACGACTGGGTCTTGCAGGAATAAGGGTCTCCGACATTTATATAGACCCGATCACATCCGATACGATTTATTGTGCCATTGATATTCGCGATTTCCCTGACGACCTTCCGACAGTCTCCGTGTACAAAACAACCGACGGGGGAACAACATGGAACTCCGCCGATAGTGGTCTACCCACGGAGAGAATCAATACAATCGAGGGAAGACCGGATAATCCACGGGTCCTCTATGCCACCGTTGATGTTGATTCATCATCGACAAGCACCCCCCCTCTTTCGTTCCGAGGACGGCGGTGCCTCGTGGACCGCCATACCCGGTCTGACGGGCCATCTTACCACGGCTACCATCTCCCAAAGCGATCCAACCGTGCTCTATGCAAACGGTAATCCTGGTCGTGAACGTTTCTCTATTTTAAAGTCAGAGGACGGCGGCCAGACCTGGGGGACGATCTTGGAGGGTGGCCACGACTGGGAAGGGTCGATTTCGCGGGCTTTGGCCATTCATCTAACTGATCCTGACGTCGTGCACGTGGGGGTCGGCAAGGACATGTATGACACCCGTGATGGCGGGAGCACCTTCAATAAGCAAAGACTCATATACGCATCCGTTCATAATTCGCTTAACGCAATCTGTATCGATTCAAACCATCCCGACATGATCTATGCGGCGGGACATGATGATAGCTTATCCATAATATTTCAAAGCCGTAATGCGGGCATTACCTGGATGGAAACTCTGGGCCCAGACGATGGGAGGGCGATCGTGTCCTCAATGCTATTGGATCGGATTGATGGGAGAACGCTCTTTGTTGGCACGGGCAAGGGTGTGTTCAAGGCCGAACTACCCGAGTCGCGTAATTCTGTTGATCCGCGCGTATGGACTTCTTTTGGCAATGATTAAGGAACCGTAATGCACCGAAATATAGAAATGTCATGTACGGGATCCACTTAGAAAAGTTGGGCAAGAGATTGGCTCGCCATTGTTATTGACCAGGATTTTATAATCTGTAACGATTTGAGGAGAATTCACAAGGCGGTGAGGAATGCGGGGCTGGATATCGATCACGCTAACGAGTCGATCCTGAAAAAGCCCTGCTCAAGCAGCCCAGCCGATCAGAGCTGAACTCGGGTGAACCAGAGGCATCCGTTTTCGACTTGTGATTTGCGCCAGACGCAGCAAAAAATAATGCAAAACCGCCGCGTGGGCCAGCAGTTTCCTGAAATTCATACCCGCCGCGCTCCCGATTGCATTGAACGCGTCGCCCTCGGCGTCCCACAGCCGGCAGCGATTCATGCGGTGTTCTTGTTTGAGATGCCCGATGCCCGGTTCGATCGCCGCTCGTCGTTTCATCCAGCGCCACAGCCGCGTGCTGCGGCCCGGCCCGGCGCGCCGTTGTCGTCGCAGTAGAGCGCGCCGAAAGTCTCCTCCAATCGCGCCCAATCCACGCGCCGGGCCAGTTTAACCATCGCGTGATTCTCATCCACGA
>Ga0310121_10000789_pt1 | contig 33969 bp, 33 predicted proteins | sample CB27_Tmax_986_MG_FD_203504 | JGI IMG/M metagenome (GOLD analysis project Ga0310121, IMG submission 203504) | Marine microbial communities from Western Arctic Ocean, Canada - CB27_Tmax_986 | ecosystem: Environmental > Aquatic > Marine > Oceanic | place: Canada: Western Arctic Ocean | collected...
AGATTGATAGCGGCACTCAGAGTTCTACGTGGCATGACTCAACGGCAGTTAGCTACGGATGTCGGTCGCTCCCAAACCTGGGTGAGCTTTGTGGAGTCCGGAAAGGTCATACCCAGGGACAAAGAACTGCAGAAGCTCAAAACGGTCTTACAGTGGGAAGCAGTGCCGTTCCGCTCTGAGCAGGGGAAGAAGACGTGAACGAGTCGACTCGTCATGTGCTCGACCATTTGAAGGGGGTCCGGCGGTGCGGAGAGGGCTGGACGGCTCTTTGCCCCGCACACGATGACTCTGATCCCTCACTGTCGATTCAATACTCGGAGAGCGGTCAGATCCTTGTGCACTGCTTCGCGGGCTGTACCCAAGAGGCTGTGATCAGTGAGCTGAGAGCGCTTGGAGTCTGGTCTAAACCGAGCGTAAATCGCCTAGGCAACCGGAGCAATCTGAAATCGAACAACCGAGGCCCGGACGCGACCAGATATTGTTCGGAGATCTGGGCACAGTGCCTTGAAGTCACAGACGATGCCGATCATCTAGTTCGGGTCTATCTGGAAACCCGTGGCTTGGACTCTAAAGGTCTACCGGACTGTATCAGGTTGCATCCCAGTCTCCGTTATATAAACAACGGTCAATCGGCAAATTCCTACCCAACCATGGTCGCAAGGATATCCGGTCAAGATCACGACCTCGTTGGGCTACTCCGAACTTTCCTGAGCAGTAACGGTCAGAAAGCGAATGTTGCTCAGGCCAAGAAAGCTCTTGGGCGGGTCAGTGGCGGTGCTATTCGTCTTGATACTCCAAGTGAGACGCTGGCTCTGGCCGAAGGACTGGAAACTGCTTTGGCCGTTCGCCAGGCCACAGGATTGCCGACGTGGTGCGCTGTCTCCGCTTCAAACCTCAAAAAGGTTTCCATTCCTGAGTCCGTTTCCACCGTTCATATTTTCGGCGACAAGGACCGTAACTTGAAGGGACAGAATTCGGCCTCGGAGGCTTGCGATCTGCTCTACCGTAAAGGAAAGACGGTCTACTGGCACCTTCCAAGACAACAAATCCCTCAAGACAAGCAGGGCATCGATTGGCTTGACACCTTGGTGTCGGAAGGAGCTTCCGCATTCAAGGCCACGGTGCAGGAAGATGAGGCGTGGAAACCCATGAAGAAAAACAGCAATTCTGATGAGAAACCTACCCAGGCGCAGATACTGATAGAGATTGCCGCCGACTCAGAGTTTTTCTCATCGCCCGACCAAGTTTCCTACGTGACTTTCCTAGTTGGACAACATAGCGAGACATGGCCGGTAAAGTCTAAGACGTTCCGACTGTGGCTGACACATCGTTTCTACGAGGCCAAGTCCAAACCGCCTTCCTCACAGGCACTCCGATCCACGCTGGAGTTTCTCGAGGCCAAAGCCCAGTTTGAAGGCCCAACACACCCGATCTTCACAAGGGTTGCTGAGCACAAAGGAAGAACCTACTTCGATCTTGCCGATCACGAGTGGCGTGTTGCGGAGGTGACGCCCCAAGGTTGGCAAATCATCTCGGATCCGCCTGTCAAGTTTCGTCGCAGTGCGGGCGTGCTACCGCTGCCATTGCCGGAAGCAGGAGGCTGCATCGAGGAACTCTGGAAGATTCTGAACTGCGGCTCACGAGCGAACTGGATCCTCTTGTTAGCCTGGCTATTGGCCTCGCTGCGCCCCAGAGGCCCTTACTTCGTCCTAGTCCTCTATGGTGAGCAGGGATCATCTAAGAGCTTTCTGGAGCGTCTTCTGAGATCCCTAATTGACCCCTCGACTCCGCCAGTCCGCACCGCGCCCAAAGATGAGCGTGACCTCATGATTGGAGCACGGCACCACTGGATCCTAGCTCTGGACAACCTCTCCCACGTACCGGAATGGCTCAGTGACGCGCTCTGCCGACTATCGACAGGAGGCGGTCTGGCAACCCGACGATTGTTTACCGACGACGACGAAGAAATCTTTGACGCCACGAGGCCGTCGGTTCTGAATTCAATTGAATCTGTGGTCACCCGAGCCGACCTCGTGGATAGGGGCCTGATCGTGGAGCTACCACAGATTCCCGACGAAAGGCGTCGGCCCGAGAAAGAGATCCTCGCAGAATTCGACAGGATGCGTCCCCGCATCCTGGGAGCTCTGCTGGATGCTGTATCGGTGGGCCTCAAGAACTTCGAGACCGTAACCCTGGACAGCCTTCCCCGCATGGCCGACGCTGCTAAATGGGTTGCGGCTTGCGAGCCAGCGTTACCGTTAGAAACCGGAGAGTTTCTAGAAACCTATCTGGGCAACCGGGCTGGAGCTGTGGAGGCCACCCTGGAGGCGGACCCTCTAGCCGCAACGGTGAGAGCTTTGATGGAAGACAAACCTTCCTGGGAAGGTACGCCGTCGGAGCTACTCGATGAGCTAGAGCACTTAGCGGACGACCGGACCTGCAAGTCCAAGGCTTGGCCGGGTTCGGCGAATTGGTTGAGCCGAAAGCTCCGAAGATCCGCGACCTTTTTACGGTCCGCCGGGATCGACATCGAACTTCCAGACCAGGGCAGGCGAGGCAAAGACCGCGTCATCCGAATCAGATCAGGTGGCGACGAGGACACCAGGGAGACCATCGACGCCAAAGGCGATACGGCGACGCTAATGAAAGCGATACCGACGGCGGCGAAACCCCGAACCTACGGTCTTTTCGACGGTATCGTCGATACCGTCGATAAAAACCCTATTGATTCTAATGAGACCGAAGAGCGGGAGGTCTTTGAGATATGACGAATGTGGAGCTGATGGCCGAACTGGAGCTGTGTGGCGTGACATTATCCCTCAGGGACGATCGCCTTCTTGTAGACGCCCCGAAGTCCACTCTTACCCAGGCGCTAAGGACAGAACTCGCCCAGCAGAAGGTGCAGATCATGGAGATCCTGAGATCGAGAGCGGAAGGGCAACCAACCTCAGAGTCAAAGAGCGAGGTCGTTGCCAAGCACCTGAAGAAGGAGACCTGCTGGCCAAAGAAATGTATCGAGAGTAGGAGACGATTTGGCCGGCCTCATGCTGTCCTTTTCCCATTGATTGGTAGAACGGTTCAAACACCCCAGGGTGGCGGAAGGCTGTTCAATGTGACGTCTACAAGAGACAGTGCTATCGCCGGAGTCGTACTGGAAGGGGAGGATCGTGTCACCTTCGTCCCGACAGCGGATCTCAAACCTAGCAACGGTAAGCTGAGATGACAGGAATGATTGAGGTGCCAGATCGATTCTACTTGAAGGTTTCCCAGGCCGCTCAGTACCTGGGTATCTCGTCCAATACCTTGCGCAAATACACCGACTTGGGCCTTGTGAAAGCGAAGAGACTTCCCAGCGGTGACCGGATCTACAGCCGGGAATGGCTAGATGAGTTTGTCTCAGAGTTGCCCGATGTGGTGGAGAATAATGAAAGTGTCTGGAGGACCGAGCAGACGCCCGATATACTCTCCTCTGGTAATTCGACCTGTTCTCGAATCCCAGGAAAGGAGGAGTAGCCAATGGGGATTCGTAAGTATCGAGGACAGATCGTCTGTGACAAGCGCTGGCCGGATGGGACTCGGACCATTCGCGTGTGTGCCAATCGCACCAAGGCCAAACAGCTTCTGGACCGGATCAATGCTTCCATCGCAGATGGCACCTGGAAGGAGTTCAAACAGACGCTCGTTCTCAGAGACCGCGTGTCGGTCACTGTGGGCGAGTACGCAATGACGTACATCGAGGACTATGTCAAAAGCCGTAACAAGAGGAAGACGTGGAAGCGGAAGCAGACCTCGATGAGGGCTCTTCTCCCCGTCCTGGGCAGGCTCCAATTAGAAGCTCTCACTCCGGCTCACCTTCACAACTACGTCCGTCTCCGCAAAGCCCAAGGTGTTGCTGATGGCACGATCAACCGTGACCTGGCTGCCATCAAGCACTTGATGAACTACGCTGAGGAGTGTGGCGTCGTCCGATCAAACCCTGTGGAGAAATTTAGAAGCCTCAAGGAAGAACAGAAGCAAAGGCCGCGGTTCACGGAGGAGCAGATTCAGAAGGTCATTGATGCCGTTAGGTCTGACTGTCGCCCCCTGTTCACCTTCATCCGAGAGACGGGGTGTCGGCGGGAGGAAGCTCTGTCCTTGCAACGTTGGCAGATCCAGGAGGATTCACAGTTGGTTGTGTTCAGCGAGGATACCAAATCGCGAAAGTACCGTTACGTCCCGCTGACCGAGGGGGCCCTCGAAGCGGTCAATGCTCTGCCATGCCCTGACGGTTGCTCCTACGTCTTCTTCTACCCGGAGAGCGGCACTCGATGGTCCCACTGCCGAAAGCCCTGGGAACGGGCGAGAGAAAAGGCCGGTTTACCGGAGCTACAGGCAAAGGACCTTCGGCGCCATTACGCCATCATCCTGGCGGAAGGGGGCGCGGACATGCACGACATCCAGCAGGTGCTGGGACACGCCAGTGTGGCCACGACTGAGAAGCACTACGCTCAGTTCTCTCCCAAGCACTCAGCCAGGAAGGTGCTGAAGATCCTTGAGGGTGGTCTGAAGAAGGTTAAGAAACGTTCTGCCTGACTGTACCGGAAACAAAACGGTAACAGGGACAAACAACATCCGCCATAGATCAAATGATCAGCACCTGTAAGCAATTGGAAGGAAATGGATTAGGGTGGCGCGCCCGGAGAGATTCGAACTCCCGGCCTACGGATTCGAAGTCCGCCGCTCTATCCAGCTGAGCTACGGGCGCGCTAGTCTATACTACAACAGTTCGAGGCACGCAGAGTATTGCTTTAACAGCGCCCTGTAGGGGACTCTGTGTTGGAGGGTCGAAAGCCGGCTTGACTCCTATTCCTGAGGCAACTAGCGCTTGCGGCAGACTACCGCCTCCAGACTGAGAACCCTAGACTTTCGGGGGTGCCTTCATGTTGGATCCAGAAACACTGCTGCTCATTGCAGGCCTGGCTCTTGTAATCGTGAGTGTGATCGGTGGAGGCTTCCAGGTCAAGGAAATATCGGCTCCCAAGATTGGCAGAATGGCTCGGGTGATCGCCGTCCTTCTCGGCATGCTCCTGGTGCTAATGAGTGTTCGGAGCATTGAGGAACCTGACGACTTTGTGTATGAGGAAGACAGCACAGAAGAATCGGTGATACCTGACGACTCCAGATATCAGGATGAAAATTGAGGATTGGCCGCGCCGGATCATCCCGGTGCAGCTCGTCCTGCCACTGATCACTGGCGATTGAATCCACCGTGACACTCATTTACTGTGCCTCGCTGCGATCGACCGTTCCCTGGAGAATACGTCGAAAGATTGACGGATAGCTCCGACGGCGAAGGTACCCAGACCCCATATCGACTCCTATCAGGACGAATGGCATCTGCCTTGAGCGCCGACTAAGGGCACCCGACGGCCTGCCAAAGCCCCCACATTCAGGTCTGCATTCACCCGCACCTATCTCCTTTATCGATTTCATGACCGAGGCCCGAAGATTGGTTCTGATGTTGCGTGGACATCCGGGCGACCTTCGGTCGCGAGAAATTGCTCATGGGACTCAAGCAGATTCGGAAGAAGCTAGACGAGATCCCGCCGCTGCATGCGGGACGCTGGAAGTTACAGGCTGCCCTGGTGGTACTAGTGACGTTCGGTGTCTACCTGTATACGACGCCCAGGACGGTCACCCTCGAGGACTCCGGCCTCTTTCTGATGGCAAGTCACTTCGGAGGTGTGGCACATCCGCCGGCTACCCTCTTCACAGCCTCCTGGGTAAGCTCTTCACCTTGCTGCCCGTCGGCAGCGTTGCGTTTCGGGTTCACCTTCTCAGTGCGTTATCGGCCTCTCTCACCTGCGCTGCCGTCTTCTGGATTGCTCGCAGCCTCATCGGCCGGAGTGCTCCATCGTGGGCCGCCGGGCTCGGTTACGGCTTCTCGCTCGTCTTCTGGTCGCAAGCAATCGTGGCGGAAGTCTACACCTTGAACACGCTGATGACGTTTCTTCTCCTGGCTTGCTGTCTCCAGTTTGCGAGCTCCGGCAACCCTCGCCTCCTTCCCTGGATCGGCCTCATCTACGGGCTCGACTGCGCAACCACTGGCCCCTGATTCAACTATGGGTGCCGGGGCTGCTTCTCTTGCTCTGGCCCCGACGACACCTCATTCTCAGGAAACTCCACCTGGTCCTTCCCCTGACCCTCGTGGGACTACTTCCGTACGGTTATCTCTGGGCTCGCTCACTGACGGAGCCTTTCATCAGCTTCTATGGGCCGCTCAAAGGCCTCGACGATCTGCTCTTCTTCGTGTCTCGCAAGGGGTACTCTGAGTTGGGAGCGAGCTCGACGGCCTCCTGGCTCGATCAGGCCCAGTTCGCAGGCTTTCTACTGCAGCAGTCCAGGGTTCAGTTCACGGCAGCAGGATCTGGATTGGCCATCCTGGGATGCTGGTACCAATGGCGTCGCTCGAGCACAGGCGTATCGCTGGCGCTCGTACTCGCTTTCGATTTCGAGCTTCTCCAGCGCAGCGTGATGCGGGTTTATCCATTGGTCACCTATGGGGTCATGGCCCTGTGGATCGGCCTGGCAGTTGATGCCGGCACTGACTTCCTGGCAAGACGAATCCGGCGTGGCTGGGAGGTGCCGCTGCCGCAGGCCTGGTATCAATCGTATCGGCCTCGAACTACAGCTACAACCAGAAGCGCGAGGAGACCTGGGCGCAGGACTACGCACAGGCCATCTTGGCGACGCTTCCCAAAAAGGCGGGCCTCTTCACTCATGGCGACAATGACACCGGACCCATTGGAGCTCTCCACTACATCGAAGACGTACGCCCCGATGTCGAGGTTTACAACGACCAGGGACTCATCTTCGCCAATCGCCTCTTTCCGGCGCGCAGCAGCCGTCGACAGAAGGATCAGGCTATCGAGTCCTTCGTAATGGGAACCATACGTCCTGTCTGCTTCATCCAGAAACCTCCACAGCAATGGGCACCCCGCAGTTTCGGCCTCTTCCATCTGATCGAGAAGGGGGCACCCGATCCTCGTTCGAAACGCCTCTCTCCAACACCGGAGGTTGTCGACTGGTGTGCCCGGGTAGAGCGGCGAGAAAATCTCAGTGATCCTTGGCTGTCACAGCATCGAATGGGCCTTCTGGAAAGCTGTAGCAGGCTCCTGAGTCCTCTCGTTCACCTTTCACAGAATCAGGACCAGGCCAAATACGCGCCTCTTCTCGATCGGGTGACGAGCCATTTCCCGGGCAAGCTTGTTCTAATCGATGAGCTCATCCACAGCAAGGACGCCAAGCTTCTCTGGACCTGGTCAGAGGAAGCAATGGAGCTGGTTGATGAGGACGTATCCCAGGAAACACTCGCTAGACTGCACTATCTGCGGGGACACCTGTTGATGCGAATGAACCGGAAACCGGAAGCCGAAGAGAGCTTCGCGCGATCTGTCTCCGTCTATCCAAACCGAAAGGAAAATGGAGCTATTCTGAATCTCCTGGAGCTCTATGCAGGCAGGGGAGATCGGGCAAGTTATCGGGAAATCAAAAGGACCTATTTTCTGGACGCGCTCCCGGAGCAGGTTCGGGAACGACTTGGACAACTCGACCAACTGGTCAAGACGCGCGCGGCACGACTCTAATGCACAACTCAAGGCCCTTGAACTCCCTCATCATCGTCCCACCCTATAACGAGAGGCAGAATATCAAGACTCTCTGCGAATCAATCCTCAGATTCACTCCCGAGACGGAAATCTTGATCGTCGACGATGCCTCACCTGATGGGACAGGTTCGTTAGCCGAAGAGATGAAGGCCGAAGATCGACGGGTTCATGTGCTGCACCGGCCCGAAAAGGGAGGGCTCGGAAGCGCCTGTGTTTCCGGTTTTTCCTGGGGGGCTCGGTCGGGGATTCGATCCCCTGATCCAGATGGATGCTGATTTCTCACACAACCCCCGCTACCTGCCCACGATGTTGGGTCTACTGCGCCATTACGACGGCGTCATAGGTTCACGCTACGTCGCGTCTGGGGGCACTCTCAACTGGGACGCCGGACGGCGCGCTCTGAGCTGGTGCTCCAATCTCTACGCCCGCCTGGTCTTGGGCACTCGAATCAGGGATCTGACCGGCGGCTTCAATGGGTGGAGAAGCCGCGCACTCCTGACCATCAGACTCCGGAGCCTGAGGTCAAAAGGATACGCCTTTGAAATCGAGCTGAAACATTCGGTCCAGGCGAAAGGCCTGAAGATGATCGAGTTTCCGATTACCTTCGAGGAACGGAGACTTGGGGAATCGAAGCTGGGTAGCGGAATTGCCCTCGAAGCGGCGATGAGAGTATGGCTCCTTCGCTTCCAGAGGCGGACAAAACAGGAGGGGGAATGGGTGGGCGATGGGATTCGAACCCACGGCCACAGGGGCCACAACCCTGTGCTCTAACCTGGCTGAGCTACGCCCACCACAATGACCTGACTGCCCAGGGACCGAGAAGCGAACATTCTATTACCAAACGCTCGCTCGCAGCAAACAGTGCCGCAAACAGGTGAGCCGCCAGTATTACGAAGCCGAGTTGGGCAGAGCCGCGTTCCTGCGTCCCTCATGTCCGCAACCCCCTTCAGGGATGAACACAAGAGGGACCGACAACCCAGGGTTCGGAAACCCTGGGTTGGATGCCGCAATCCCGTTGGGATTGACCTCGATTACAGATCCTATGCTGTTCGGGTTCAAGCCAACTTGCTCACTGCTTGTGACACGTTCGCCTGGCAAGTCGAAGGAGAGTGGGCTACGCCTCCGGAGCAGTCCAGCGCCTGGGAAAGTGCCTGTGCTTTGAGCAGGGTTTCCTGGTACTCCGACTCAGGATCGCTGTCCGCCACAATCGCGCTTCCGCTGTGCAGAGACGCCACGCCAGCCTGGGTGCAGATGGTCCGGATGAGGATATTCAAGTCCACTTCTCCCGAGAAGCTGAAGTAACCCAGAGCACCCGTGTAGGCGCCCCTCCGTACCGTTTCAACTTGTTCGATAATTTCCATGGATCGGATCTTGGGAGCTCCGGTTACCGACCCTCCTGGAAATGCAGCCTTCATACAGTCTACCGCATCCTTCTCGGGACTAAGGAGGGCCTCCACCGTGGAGGTCAGGTGGAAGACCGCCGGGAAGGTCTCGACAACCGCGAACTCGGGAACCCGCACCGAACCGAACTGTGCCACCTTTCCCAAGTCGTTCCTCTCCAAGTCAACGATCATGACGTGCTCGGCATGGTCCTTTTCACTGGCGGCCAGCTCCCGGGCCAGGGACCGGTCCAGAGAAGGGCTCGCTCCGCGCGGACGGGTACCCTTGATGGGGCGGGTACTGACGAGACGGCTCTGCGGATCGAAGTGCAGAAAACGTTCCGGCGAAGCGCTTACGATGGAGAAGTCCCGAGCGTCCAGATAGGCCGAAAAAGGTGCTGGGGTCCGCATCCGTAGATCGAGAAACAAGTCGAAGGAATTCCCTCTGAAAGGCCTCTTGAAACGCTGTGAGAGGTTGGCCTGGTAGATGTCTCCGGCAGCGATATGCTCCTTGATGCGGCGGATCGCGCCAAGATAATCTTCGCGGCTGAAGTTTGAACCTGCTTGGAAGCCGACTCCTCCCTGACTGTGGGTAGGGGACCCCTTCTCTATGCTCTTCTCGAAACCATCGGCTGGGCTCGCAGGATCGAACAGTTGGACCCTCAAGTCTTCGGCCCGGAGAACCGCCCTTTTCCGGGCGGCCGCCCCTCGCTGGGGTAGTCCAGTTGAGGTGATATGAAGAAGATTCTCTTCCAGATCGAGAGTAACGGCCGAGTCGAAGAAGGCCAGCCAAACATCTGGCATGTCGAGATCCGCGGGAAGAGAACTCGGCACGGCTTCCAGAGTAGACTTCAACTCGTAACCGAAGTACCCCATGGCCCCGGCGGGAAATGGCGTGGGTGAGTCCTCGCCCGTCAGCTCGAAATCCAGCAGCAGACGGCTCAGCAGGGAGAAGGTCTCGCCATGCTCTTGGCGACCTCCTTCCCAGTCCAGGACGGCATGGCTTCCCCATGCCGTCAGTACTGCGAATGGATCCCGGGCAAGGATGCAGTGTCGCGACAGGGGCCGGGCAGAATCTGGGCGAGGCTCCCAGCTGCTGTCCAGGATCAGCATCAGACCCGGCCTGGAGCGAAGGCGTGTGTAAACATTTGTCCGATCACACGGCAGCGGCATTGACAGGCAATGCATCGGGTTATGATTTCGGGATGGAACGGAATTTTTCCGCTTGAGGGTGTGGAGCCATGAACACCAGACACACCAACCGATCAGCGGAGTGGTTCTTCACCCCATGGGGTTCACCGGAGGGCGCCCAAGTAGCGTCCCCCTCTTCCAGTGGCCGGGTCTCCTCTCCTACCGTAAAGAGGCCACTCCCTTGAAGAACATAATATAACTTGTCGTTTCCATCATGGTCGTGCAGCGCCTGCTCCTGGCCTGGCTCGAAACAGTAGAGGTCACAGAACATCCGTTCACTCTCGAAAAGATTGGCTTTCAGCATCTTCTCAGAGCGAAACGAAATGAGATTGGGAATCCGCCTTACCTCCATTTCAGACCCTCCTGCACTTCGTGAATGACTGTGAGTCTACTACAAAGCAGGAGGTTGACAAAGACGTTGGCTCCGGTGGCTCAGCTTGAGTCTCAACCGTTGGATCTGATATAAACGGACGCTTCGCCGAGCACTGATTAATAGGGTTAAGTAGGCGCGGCTTGGGCCCGGCCTCAGACGTGAATTTCTTCTGAAAGGACAGCATGAGAACAATCAAGGTTGGTGATTTCGAAGAAGAGGTCGTCGAGCGTAGCGATTATCCTCCCGACAGGGTAAGGGAGATCCTGGGGAAGGAACGAATCGGCATCATCGGCTATGGGCCCCAGGGCCACGGTCAATCCTTGAACTGCCGCGACAACGGCATCGAGGTGACTATCGGCCAGAGACGCGGAGGTAACGGCTGGGATAATGCCATAAGAGACGGTTGGGAACCTGGAAAGAACCTGTTTGACGACATCGAAATGGTGGCCGAACAGTCCACCTTCCTGATGTACCTGCTGAGTGACGCTGGACAGGGTGAGCAGTGGTCACGGATCAAGCCGCATCTCAAACATGGAGATGCGCTCTGCTTCTCCCACGGCTTTGCAATTACCTATCAGGATCAAACCGGAGTGGTTCCTCCCGAGCACGTCGATGTCATCCTGGTGGCACCGAAAGGCTCGGGTACGACGGTGAGGCGACTCTTCGTCGAGGGGAGAGGAATCAACGCCAGCTTTGCCATCGACCAGGACTATACGGGTCGCGCTCGGGAACGGTGCCTGGCGTTGGGTATCGCCATCGGATCCGGTTATCTCTTCGAGACCAACTTCAAGAAGGAGGTCTATAGCGACCTCACCGGCGAGCGAGGAGTCCTGATGGGAGCGATCTACGGGTTGTGGTTGGCGCAGTACGAAGTGCTCCGGGCACGAGGACACAGCCCCTCAGAAGCCTTCAATGAGACAGTGGAGGAAGCGACACAGAGCCTCTATCCCCTGATCGCAGAGAACGGAATGGACTGGATGTACGCCAACTGCTCGACGACCGCGCAGCGAGGAGCCCTGGACTGGTTTCAGCGTTTTCGGGACGCGAACCGCCCCCTCTTCGAAGAGCTCTACGACAAGGTGGCAGCAGGAGACGAGACGCGGCGTGTACTTGAGGCCAACCGTGACCCCAATTATCGGCAGGGGCTGGAGAAGGAGTTGGCGGAGGTTGAGAGCTCCGAGATGTGGACAGTCGGGAAACTGGTCCGCGAGCTGCGGCCGGAAAGGGCGTCTGACGACGAGGGAGAGGACAACTAAGTGCTCCCTACGCCAACGGCGTTATTGCGGGTAGCCCAGGGTTGGCGATGCGGAGCGAAGCGAGCTACCCTGGGTCAAGGTCGTTCAAAATGCGTTACCCGGAAGGGGTTATTGCCAACCGTAAACGCGTTGGCAATAACACTTTCAGCGTAGAAGAGGCAGGGGGACTTAAACCCAGGGCAGCTCGCTTCGCATTGCAACCCTGGGCTACACGCAGTAACGCCTTCAGCGTAGGGGATGCCTCCTGAAATCAGGCGAAGTTTCTTTCTCGAATGTTCCGCAGGTTCCCTGACAACGGTTAAAACTCTCACATGACCCGAATGACCGGTGGACAGATGGTGCTGGACCGGTTGGAGGTCCACGGCGTCGACCTTGTTTTCGGCGTCATATCCATTCACACCCTGAATCTTTTCGACGCCCTTTACGACCGCCAGGACAGGATTCGTCACCTGGGGGGCAGGACCGAGCTGGCCTGCGGCTTCATGGCGGATGGCTATGCCCGCTCCAGTGGCAGGCCGGGAGTTCTCTTCACCAGCAGCGGACCAGGCGCGGCCAACTCCATGCACTCGATGGGGGAAGCCTACCATTCCAGCTCTCCAATACTTCAGATCACAACAAATGTAGAGCGTGAATACATGGACCGGGACCTGGGGATCACTCATGAGCCCAAGGAGCAGCTCCAGATGTTCCGTTCGGTAACCGATTGGAACTCCCTGGTAGAAAATCTGGACTCGATCCCTGGGCAGATCGACGAGGCGTTCGTCCGCTTCAAGACCAGACGTCCCCGCCCAATCGAACTCGAGATTCCCACTGATCTACTCGGTGAGACGGCGGAGACAACCAACCTCCAGCCGCCTGAAGCAGCACCTCCTGCGGCTACAGACGCCCAAATCGAGGAGGTACTTCAGGAAATAGTACGGTCCCAGCGCCCCCTTATCTGGGCAGGCGAAGAGATCAGTTCCACCGGCGGGACGGAAGAGCTGATCAAGCTGGCTGAAAACCTGGGGGTGCCAGTAGTGACGGCGGACGGAGCCAAGGATGCGTTTCCCGAAGATCATCCCTTGTCACTGGGTACGGCTCTGGGAGAGCGAATCTGGGCAAGGAACCCGGTGCATGAGTTTATCGGGAGCTGCGACCTGGTAATCGCTCTTGGAGCCGCTCTTCCCTATCGCACTACGGTAGGCATCGGCATAGAGATTCGTGGCCAGGTCGTGCAGGTTGTATTGGACCCACACTACCTGGGAAGGAACTATCCGGTCTCGGTAGGGATCGCCGCCAGTGCCAGGGTCGTCGTAAGCCAACTCCTGGATGCACTCAGTGACAAGGAGTACACAAAAGCTGATGCCTACCTGGCCGAAGTGAGCCAGCTCAAAAGGCAGATAGATCAGGACCTGAGGGAACAGTGGCCCAATGAAGTGAGAGTCATGGAGGCCATCCGTTCTGTCTTGCCACGGGAGACCATCACCTGCTGGGATACCACCGTCCCAACCAGCCGCGCCAGCCGTGCCTTTCGTATCTATCAACCCCGGACTTTCATGAACCCATACGGCTGGGTGGGAATCGGCTTTTCCTTCCCCGCCGCCCTGGGAGCCAAAGCCGCCAATCCGACGGTCCCGGTCGTCTGTTTTTCAGGCGATGGAGGGTTCCAGTACTGCCTCTCCGAACTGGCAACCGCTGCTCAGTACAACCTGAACGTCACCGTGGTCATGTTCAATGATGATGCTTGGGGAGTCCTGAGAGGATTCCAGAAGCGCTCTTTCCAGGGAAGATTCATTGGAACCGAGTTAGTGAACCCGGACTTCACCCAGCTTGTAGAAGCCTACGGATTCTCGGGCAAACGAGTGGACACGGTGAAGGAATTGGTACCGGCGCTGGAGAAGGCAGTTGCCGCTCCGGAGCTGACTTTCCTCGAGGTTCGAATACCTCGTGGACTGGGCGAGCTGAGCTGAAACTTCAAGAATTCGTCGCACGTCGAAACGTCTGAATGTCGCACGTCTCCTGTCCTCCGAAGGTGCCGCCAACGGGTGAACTACCAGCGTTACGAAGCCAAGTCCGACAGAGCCGCGAACAACTTGAGCCGTTAGCAAGATGGCCCAGGTTTCGAGGAGAGAGCCGGACAACTCTTCCCCACGCAGTGACGCACAAATCCCCAGTAGCCGGAAGTTTCTTTCTCGAATGGGGCAGCACCGCTGGGGGGGCACTAAGCTGAAACTTCATTTGGTTCCAGGTTCAGGATTTCCTGCCGTGGCACGGCCTTCCAGGCCGTGCCACGGTAGGACACTGAGGTTTCTTTCTCGAACGATCCGGCGCAGCCGGTGGCGGGGCTGACCTGACTCCCCAAAACCCGGCCGCTTTATTTTTCCACGCTGCCCTATTAAGATTTCGTCATGGCCCCAGCAGCTCCAGCGAAGTCTTCCAACGTCGAGGCCCTCCGCTTCATCGCTCTCTTTGGCACTCTGGTTATAGGTCTGACCCTTCTGGTTCAGTACCCCTGGATCAACCAGCATCTTATTCTTCCGTATACGGAATCCATCGCCTGGTTGAGCCATGGAATGCTTAGGCTCTTCGACCCTGGCGTCACTGTTTCAAGTACGATCATCCAGAGCGGGCAGCTGGCCGTGGACATTCGCAAGGGCTGCGATGGCGTGGTTGCCACTTTGATTCTCATCTCGGCCTGTTTGGCTTATCCGTTGAGCTGGCATCAGCGCTTCTGGGGAACGGTCTGGGGATACTTGCTGATCCAGATTCTCAACCTGATTCGAATTGTCGGACTGTTTCTATTGATTCAGAGAGGGTCGCATCAAATCTCCGATTTCTTCCATACCTATGTCTCTCAATTCATCGTCATTGCTGCGGCAATGGTTTTCTGGATCTACTGGGTCGGACGACAAAAGACTGTCGCCGGGTAGAAGGTTGTCGCTTTATCTTTTGTTTGTGCTCGTCCTGTTGGGAGCAGGGTGGCTATTCCTTCCCTTACTTGACTCGATATACATCCGAATGTTGGCCGTAGGCGGAGAGGTCTACTACTCTTTCGAAGGCAAGAATCTCGACTTTTCTGTCAGAGGCGCAGAAATCTTCATTAAGTCCCGGGCACGACCTCGATTCGAAGTCAACCTTTCGCCCGAAGCCATCTATTCCAACATAGTCATTATGCTGGCGCTGGTCTTACCCACCCCAGGGATGCGCTTGAAAAAACGTGCATCCGTGGTGGCGGCCGCGATCGGGCTTCTCTACCTTTCTCACGTTGCCTTCCTTGTCACAAAGGTGGAGATTACCCTGGTCACGGTGGAGCACCCCATAGCTGGTGCCGCCTGGCTATGGAAACCCTTGGACAATGCGTTTGAGATCGTCGGGAAGGCCTTTTCCCCGATCCTCATCTGGCTTGCCTTGACTCTCCCTTACATGATGGGATTCGTGGACCCGCTTCGGAAGACGGTCGGGGAACGCCCCCCGGGCAGGAACGATCCGTGCCCCTGTGGCAGTGGCAAAAAGTTCAAGGACTGTTGTGGTGCTTAGAAGTCCGGAACCGACCCGGTACCAAGACCTGCACTCCAAACTGATGTCTTTGCTTTTGAAGCCCTTTCACACCTTCTCCCTGCACTTCGGCGAGCTGCTGGCGGGACCCAGCGGGATACGGCGCTTGATTCTCATCCTGGTGGGGTTGTTTCTGGGCTGGTGGATCTATGTACCGCTGCACGAGTTTCTCCACGTTGCAGGGTGTCTCCTAGGAGGAGGACAGGTCGCAACTCTGCACCTTGATCCACTCTACGGAGGCCACATCTTCGCTTCTCTTTTCTCCTTTGTCAGCGCCGGAGGAGACTACGCGGGGAGGCTTACCAACTTCGACACCGGCGGATCCGACTGGGTCTACGCTCTGACTGTCTACGCACCCTTCTTTCTGACGCTTCCAGGATTTCAGCTTTTGAAGTGGTCTGGGAACGCCTCCAGGAGTCTCCCCTTTGGTCTTGCTATCCCCTTTGCATTCGCTCCCGTGCTCTCTTTAACCGGAGACTTCCTCGATCTCGGTTCTCTGACTCTATTCCAGGCCTGGCAGGGAGCCGATTCGGTTCACCGGTCACTAGTCAGTGATGATCTTTTTCGTCTCATTGGAGAGCTCGGAGAAAACGCCAGCACCGTCTCACTGGATCAGCCTGGTGTGGTCATTTTCATCACCCTATCCGTGATACTGGGAACCATAATGTCCTGGTTGACCCTGATAGTATCTGAGACGCTAACGACCGACTGGGGCAGGAGGAACGGTTGAGAAGTTTCGTAAAGCTGCTGATCTTGATACTGCTGGTCACATCCGGCTGGCTCTTCTGGAACTGGGATTCCTCAGCACCGACGGTGACATGGACAAACCCGCCTCCGAGCCTGGGCAAGGCCACGAAGTTCAGGATCGACCTGGCGGACGAAGGGAGAGGGATCGAGGCGTTCAAGATCCAGGCGTTTCAATCTGGGCAGTCTCACCTGCTGCTCGAGCAGCAAGCTGATGGGACCGGCTTCTTCTCATTTGGTTTCCGGCAGAGGACCTTGGAGTTGAGTCTGGAACCCCTCGTAGAGGCGGGCAGCCTTTCTGAAGGAGAGGTCATACTGGAAGTGGAGATGTCCGATAGGGGCAGGATCGGACTCTGGTCCCGAAGGGTATCGGATCGGCATTCTTTCACCCTGGATCTGACGCCTCCGCGCATTGAGGTGATGAGTCGTCAGCACTACCTGAGGCACGGCGGATCGCAGGCGGTGCTGTATCGGGTATCCGAGTCCAGTCCCGCGTCGGGAGTATTGGTAGGCAATCGCGTCTTCGTCGGCTATCCTGCGCCCTGGAAAGGAAACGATGTCCACGTCTGCCTGTTTGCCCTCGCTCACGACGAAGAGGCAAAGGCACCGATGTTCGTGTGGGCCGAAGATCAAGGTGGAAACCGTGCGCGAACCGCGCTTCAGGTGGAGTTGTTGCCTCGACGATTTCGAAAAAGGAAGATCAACCTGTCCGACGGTTTCTTCCAAGCCGTTCTACCTGAGATTCTGGACAGGGTCCCCGATGTGGAGGAAGGAGCCACTCCCCTGGAGACCTTTCTCGAAGTCAACGACAAGCTGCGCCGGATCAACCATCTGCAGATCGAGGAAATCGCTCGGAAGAGTACCGCTCGCCCGTTGTGGGACCGCACTTTCGCTCAACTGAGCAACTCCAAAGTAGAGTCGGTTTTCGCCGATGAGCGCTCCTATTACTACGACGGAAACGAGGTGGACAACCAGACCCATCTTGGCTTCGACCTGGCCTCCGTGGCCAGGACGCCGATCGAGTGCTCAAATGACGGCGTTGTGGCCTATGCAGACTATCTGGGTATCTACGGAAACTGCGTCATCGTGGACCACGGTCTGGGGCTGCTTTCCCTTTACGCTCACCTGAGCTCGATCCAGGTTGAGCCTGGAGACAGACTCTCGAGGGGACAGTCCGTGGGACTCTCCGGGCAGACCGGCCTGGCTGGCGGTGACCATCTCCACTTCAGCATGATCGTCCAGGGGGTACACGTCAATCCTCTGGAGTGGTGGGACCCGAAGTGGATAGAACAACACGTGCTTTCCAAGATCCAAGCCGAACCAAACGAGTAGATCATGCGAATCGCAACCTGGAATGTAAACGGACTCAGGGCCCGCTTCGATTTCGTGCTCCATTGGCTGCGTGCGCGCCAGCCTGACGTCGTAGGACTACAGGAGCTGAAGGTCGCCGAAGACAAGTTCCCCTATGCCGAGTTCCAGGCCGAGGGTTATCATGCCCTCGTCCATTCAGCCAAAGCATGGAATGGAGTTGCAATTCTCAGCCGCGAGCCCGGACAGATAAAGCAGCGAGGATTGCCTGGCCAGGAAGAGATAGGTCCGCGCCTTATCAGCGCCACTTTGGGTGAGCTTGTTTTTATAACTATCTACTGTCCCAACGGAAAGCATCTCGCCCATGAGGACTTTGGGCGCAAGTTGGAGTGGCTGGATGCACTTGGGGACTATCTCGAGAACCAACACATACCCAGCGAGGCCATCGTCCTGTGCGGCGACTTCAACATCTGCCCAACCAATCTAGACAGCTGGGACAAAGAAGGTGACGGAATCTTCCGGACAAAGGCAGAGCGAAGTCGCTTTCAGCGCCTCCTGGATTGGGGGCTAGCCGACAGCTATAGAGAGCTCTTTCCGGAGCGCCAGATGTTCTCCTGGTGGGACTATCGTGCCGGAGCCTTTCACAAAAACCAAGGGCTGAGAATAGACTTCTCCCTAGCCACTCGGAGCGTGATGAAGCGTGTCCAGGGTGTGGAGATCGATCGCGACTACCGCAAAAAGAAGGAAGGCCTGACGGCCTCCGACCACGCTCCCGTAATCGTCGAACTCAGCCCGGGCCAATAGGCATTCTACCGGTCCCTTACGCTGAGCAAGAGTTTCTACCCCCGAAGGAAATACGCTATGCCTAGAGTCTTATTGCTGATCTTGTTCACTCTCACGATCTCATCGCCGCTGTGCGCGGCAGACTGGCCCCAGTTTCGCGGACCTGACGGGCAGGGTCACTCCTCCGAACAGGATCTCCCACTGGAATGGAGCGAAGACAAGAACGTCGTTTGGAAGGTACCTATTCCGGGGCTGGGTTGGTCCTCACCGGTGATTCAAGGCGACCGCATCTGGCTGACGACTGCCCTCGGTCAAGGACGCTCCCTTCGGGCAATTTGTCTCCACCGCAAGGACGGCAGAATCCTCAATGAAGTCGAGATCTTTCTGAAAGAGAATCCCGGTCGGATCCACTCCAAAAACAGTCATGCTTCGCCCACCCCTATCCTGGAGGACGACCGCGTCTACGTTCACTTCGGAGCCCATGGAACCGCCTGCGTTTCCAACGACGGCCAGGTTCTCTGGCGTACAGAGCTCAAGTACGAGCACCTTCATGGACCAGGAGGTTCGCCTGTCCTTTTTGGCGACTTGCTGATCGTAAGCTGTGATGGCAGCGACGTCCAGTACGTGGTTGGGCTGGACAAGCAGACAGGTCAGATTCGTTGGAAACAGAGCCGCGGTAAAGGAGGAATTGCCTACTCCACGCCCTTGGTAATTCAGGCCGAGGGAATCGATCAGGTTGTGAGCACGGGCGCGGATCGGGTGATTTCATACGATCCATTGACAGGAAAAGAGCTCTGGTGGTTCCCCTACGATGCCTTCTCACTCGTTCCCCGTCCGGTGCATGGGTTGGGACTGATCTTTGTTTGCGGGGGATTCAACTCACCCACGCTCTATGCCCTTCGGCCGACTGGCAGAGGGGACCTGAGCTGGAGTCACCTGGAGTGGAGCCTGAGTAAGGGGGTGCCCTTCAATCCCTCCCCAGTGCTGGTCGGCGAGTACCTTTATCTCGTCAGCGACACCGGAGTGGCCTCTTGCCTCGATGCCCGGACCGGAAAAATACTCTGGAAAGAACGTCTAAAGGGAAATTTTTCGGCCTCGCCCTTGGCGGCACCGGAGCGGATCTATTTCCTGAACGAGGAGGGAGAAACGACGGTCCTGGCGCCTGGGAAGGAGTTCAAGAAGCTTTCTACCAACCCCCTCGCCGGACGCACGCTGGCGTCGCTGGCTGTTGCCGACAAGGCCATCTATTTGAGAACCGCACAGTTTCTCTACCGGATCGAGGATGTGGCGGAAAAACCAAGATAGTCATCAGGAAAGGGCAACCACTTTCCGAAGCCACCGTCATCTCCTCAAATCGCTGATGAAACATCCGACGGCAGCGGTTCTTGGATTGGCTACGGGTCGGCCCTGCAGAGTCGCCTCAACTGCCTCCTCGAGGTCATGTTGGGTCGGCGCTGCGCGAAACTCTCCGAAATCGACGTACTGGTCGTCGATGCGACCGCGATAAACCATTTCTCGGGCAGCATTGAAAACTGCCACTTCCGGTGTCACCTGGACGCCGGTCAAGCGGACCAGCTCGTGTTCTCGGTCTCGCAGTATCTCCCCAGGATATTCATACGTGCTGGCGTGTGCTTGGATGGCCTCAACACTTTCATCGGGATCGGAGTACACCAGCCAGAAGTGCACCTTTCTTGGTGCGAGCCTGGCGTACAGGCCTCGCACCCTGGGTGCGTAGCGATTCGAAATTGGGCAATCAGAGCGAGTGAAGAGAAAGAGGTTGACGACAGCGTCGCTGGCCTCGAAGGGATCGATCCTTTCTCCCTTCAAGTTCAGCACATCGACCGATGAAGCGCGATTCTGATGGCCGCACCCGACAGCCAGAGCAAGTCCGACCCCCGCGGCCACCAGGACTCGAAAAGATCCCACTTTCAGTGCCAGCATCGACTAAGTCTTTCTCCACTACTGTATCAGAACGCTCCACGCAGCCGGGAGGCTGGCTGGAGTAGAATCAAAGAGATGAGATCTCCCGGTAGTCCGTCATGTTGAGCGGCGCGTTTCTGTCCGTGCTACTACTCGGGGTTCACTTCGTGGACGTGGCGGAGCAGGCGGGACTCTCCTTCCAACATATCAGTGGAAGCGCAGAAAAAAATTACATCCTGGAAACCATCGGCAGTGGAGTCGCCTGGATCGATTACGATCGGGATGGGTGGCCCGATCTCTTTGCGGTCAATGGAGGGAGCTGGGAGGAGCTTGTCAGGGGCGTACCCTCGACCGGCAATGCTCTCTTTCGCAACAACCGAGATGGAACCTTTCGAGATGTGACTCGAGCCGCCGGTGTGGCTGGATCACAGTGGGGTATGGGAGCCACAGTTGCCGACTATGACAACGACGGCTGGCCGGATCTGTACGTCTGCAACTATGGTCCCAACACACTCTACAGAAACAATGGCGACGGCAGCTTCAGCGACGCTACCCAGAAGGCTGGAGTCGGAGATCCTTCCTGGAGCTCGAGCGCCGCATTTGGCGACGCCGATGGGGATGAGTGGCTAGATCTGTACGTTGCCAACTACATCGAATTCGACCACCTGAATCCACCGGCCCGGTCCCCGGACTGCGAGTATCGCGGCATTCAGGTTCACTGCGGCCCAAGTGGTCTGGCGGCATCCGCAGACACCTTCTACCACAACAACGGAGACGGCACTTTCAGTCTATCCACTAAAGAATTCGGAATGGACGCGGCTGCCTCCTATGGCATGGGTGCTGTCTGGTGCGACTACGATAACGACCGCGACAACGACCTCTTCGTTGCGAATGATTCCCAGGCGAATTTTCTTTTCCAGAACCAGGGCAAGGGAAAGTTCAAGGAGATCGCTCTCACCTCAGGAGTTGCCGTCAACGAAGATGGTCAGGCTCAAGCGGGTATGGGCGTGAGTTTCGGCGACTACGACCACGACGGCTACTTTGATCTATATGTGACCAACTTCTCCGACGACTACAATACCCTCTACCGAAACCTTGGGAACGGCCTTTTCCGAGATGTCACCCGCGGGGCTGCCCTTACACTTCCCAGTCTGGTTTTTCTGGGTTGGAGCGCCAAGTTTTTTGATTATGACAACGACGGATGGGAAGACCTGCTGGTGGCCAACGGACACATCTATCCCCAGGTCGACTCGCGGCCGATCCTAATTCAATTCCGACAGCGCAAGCTCCTGTTCAAAAACCTGGGCAACGGGAAATTCAGTGAAGTTGGTGCCAGTCGAGAGATGGGCTTGACAGAGCAATGGTCGAGCCGGGGCGGCTGCTTCGCCGATTTTGACAATGATGGGGACGTCGACATTGCCGTCAACAACATGAACGCCCGCCTCTCGCTCTTCCGCAATGAGGGCGGCCACAGCTCCGGACATTGGCTTCGGCTCAACCTTGAGGGCAGACAAAACCGAAGCGCAATCGGGACCCGAGTCGTCGTGGAAACGGACGGTAGACAGATGCAGGAAATCCGCTCCGGCTCTGGCTATCAGTCAAGCCACGACCTCCGTCTTCACTTCGGTCTGGGATCCTCGCAAAGAGTAAAGAAGCTAACAATACGGTGGACGAACGGGGAGGAGCAGGACTTTCAGGACGTCGCCGCGGACCGTGGGTACCTTCTGAGACAGGGAAAAGCACTAGCCAGTGAGAAGCGTTTCACGGGAAAGAAGTAATCCCTTTCGGCCCTTGCTGGGCAGCGGAAACACCGGTAATGAGACGGAGACGGATTTGACAGGGTCGAGGAGAGGTCATTATTCTGTCATCGAAATGCTTGAGGATAAGGCGGCTTCGGGAATCTCGAGACGGCGCTGGTTTTCTCGTCTTCTAGGACTATTACCGAGCGCCGGTTTTCTGCGCGGCTGGAAGCAGGGCTTGGCGGCCCCCCTGCTTCAGTCGGCCCCAGCCCAGGATCAGCCTGCCCACCTTCAGAACGATCGTGTGATTATCAGCCCACTCCAAGAGGTCAAGGGGACGATCACGCCAACCGCCAGGTTTTTCATGCGCAACCACCACGATCAGCCGGAGCTTTCTCTGAAGTCGTGGAAGTTGAGCATTGAGGGTAACGTCTCCAAGCCCCTCGAATTGAGTTTCAGCGATCTGATTGAATCGCCCTCCGTCGGACTGGAATCAGTTTTGGAGTGCTCCGGAAACCGGACAGGTCTGGTCAGCAATGGGGCATGGGAAGGAGTCCCCATGTCCTATCTCTTGAAGGCTGCTTCGCCTGCATCAGATGCGACGCGAGTTTTGCTGGAGGGTGCCGACTCGGGATCCTTGATGAAGGACCAACCTGCTTTCCCCTTTGCTCGGATAGTGCCATTGGAGAAGTGTCTCGCCCCCGAGAGCATGGTGGCACTGAAGCTCAACGGACAGTTTCTACCGCAGAGGAATGGATTTCCGGCCAGAGCGCTGCTCCCCGGGTGGTACGCGATGGACTCGGTGAAATGGCTGCGACGAATCGTCTTATTGGGGGGTCTTGACTGGCCTGAGTCCTATTACGGTAGTGGCATGGACCTGCTGTATCAACGGTGGGTCAAACAAGGCGGGCGTGAACAGGTTACCTCCCGAGTCTCCGAACTCCTGGTCAACTCAGGAATCGCGTTTCCTTCCCCAGGGGAAAATCTTGGGGCAGGTCAGCACTCTGTTTGGGGATTCGCCTGGGCAGGGCCCAGAGCCATCCGTGCTACTGAGGTAAGTCTGGACAAGGGAAGGACCTGGAAAACGGCCAAACTCGAGACCGATTCAAGACCCTTCACCTGGGTCAGGTGGAGCTATCAATGGAGCGCGAAACCGGGCAAGCACACTTTGATGAGCCGGGCTCAGGATGGCACGGGTCAATGGCAGCCCAGTCGAAGGCCTCCGGAGCGTACAGACGGATACGAGCTGAACTGGTACGCGTCGGTAAACTGCGTGGTAGCGTAACCAAGACCTCGATCAGGGTAACAATGTCTATTAGTGCTCCATTCCATAAATACGATGATGTTTGTGGCGAGCGGGCCGGAGTCGAGGGCGCGAAGCGACGACGAGTCGATGCTGGGTATCGTAGAGGAGGAGCGACAAAGCCATCGGCCCGTCCCGTCGCCACCCGGAGGGTAGATGGGGGTTGTGGACGATCTCTGCGTTGGTTGTCGTCGAAGATGGCCCAGCATCGTCTTCCTCCTCCTGCCTTGATCTCGCCTCACAAGCCCCATCTGCAAACATCATCGTATTTATGGAACGGAACACTTAGGCTTTGCTTTCGTCTCGTAAGCTTCGTTTTTTTGGGCCTGACCATCGTTTCCGGGGCACCGAGACAACAAATTGCAACCTCATCGGATCCCACTGCGCTCGACCTTGCTTCGCTCTTGGGCCAGTTTGGGGAGGAGCCCTCAGCCGCCCAACTGGGAAGGGTGAGGGACTGGCTGGGTTCCCACCAGCCTGGCCAGTGGGAGGCCGCCTTCGACGAGGTTCTGAAGCTCACGGACTCCCGACCGGTTCATGACCTTCTGATTCAGGAGTCCCATCGCCGAAAGCATCACGCGTCGGCGAGAAAGCGCCTGAGTACGCTCAGCGATAATAATCCCTCCACGCCAACCTATCTCGTTAATCTGGTCCAGTTGGAGATCCTGGCAGGTGATGGCAAGAGGGCGCGAGGGCATCTGCGGAGTGCCGCCACGCGGTTTCCCAAACTGGCCCAGATCCATTCAGATCTGGGGCAGTGGCTCTTTGATCACGGGCAGGGCGATCTGGCCTTCGCCGAGCTGCTGCGGGCTCAGAGTGCGGGAACCCTTCCCCCCAGAGCCGCTCTAGTGCTCGCCAGCATGGAGGCGACCGTGGGGGCTTACAAGGACGGAATCGACACGGCCTCGTCGATCGAAAAGAGATCCGATCTGCCCGCCCCGGTTCGAGCCGAGGCGGCAGCACTGACCGGCAAGACCTATGCCTTGGCCAGGCAGGAGAAAGACGCGGCAAGGTACCTGGAGCAGGCTATCGAGCTAGCTCCAGAAGTCGAGGATTACTATCTCTCACTGGCGAAGGTGCACCAACAGTCGCAGAGCGAAGGTGACGCTTTGGCCGTCCTCAGAGAAGGGCATGGAAGACTCCCTGAAGCCCAGGGCCTGGGCGTGGCTCTAGCACGCAGGCTCATGACGGCGGGCGACTTCAACACCGCGATCGGGATACTCTCTGGTATTTCGAACCGGTCGCCCGATCAGCTTGAAGCGCTGAGTCTGTTGGCCCAGGCTCACCGTGCCTCGGGGAATCCGAAACTGGCCACCCAGACGTGGCGCCGTCTTGCCCAGCACCAGCCCCGCTACCCCATGGTCCACGTCTTCCTGGCCCAATCACTCAGTGAGGAGGGTGCCTCCAACGCCGAGGTGCTGGAAGCTCTGAAGACGGCCGAGGCAACCTCTCCAGGTGACTCTGATGTCTACTATCTCCGGGGCAGGGTGTACAACGAGATGGGCCAACACGAAGAAGCGGTGAAGGAGCTGACACGCGCCATCAGCATGCAGCCCAACATTCCCAGTCCTTACTACCAACTCGGTCTGGCCTACCAACAACTAGGACAAGAGGAACTCGCCCGAAAGCAGTTCGAAAAGAAGGAGCGGCTAGAGGGGGCAACGAGCGGCCGGTGAACCCTGGCTCCCCCTCTGGATCATTCAGGAGGAAACTTTAGGTTGAGGAGGGGGGAGATTGTGCTGTTGTCGGGCTCTCTCCTCGGAACTTAGCCTCATGTTGCTAACGGCTCAAGTCGTTCTCGGCTCTGTCGGACTTGATTGTTGACACTTGGTCCAGGTTTTTCTACGACGTTCCGACGAATCGTTTAAGTTTCACGTCAGTCCCGCCCCCAGGGAGCCCTGGCCCCATTCGAGAAAGAAACTTGGAGTCCCGGTCGTGGCGGCGGTTTCCAGGCCGCCGTGTATCGAGCCAAAGGCTCGAAAAAAAAGAATACTTCGGCCTGGAGACCGAATCCACGTCGGCCCGCCGGAGCCAATCGAAGTTTCAGCTTAGATCAACTACCAGTACTTGGGAACGTTTTCTTCCTCTTTGGTGATCATCTCGAGGACGGATGGCCGCCCGCTCTGCGATACTTCTAGAGCCTTTCTTATGGCCGGCCTTATCTGGTCGGGGGTCTCCACACGCTCGGCATGGGCACCCAGTCCTTCCGCTACTCGAGCGTAGTTTCCCGTGAACTTGTTGCTTCCCCAATGTTTGGTGGCGTAGGGCATGTGGGCATGGTAGTGAGTCATGACTCCGTTGTTCAGAATGATGGTCACGGTGCCGATCTCGGCTCTTACCGCGGTTTCGATGTCGAGACCGGCCATGCCAAAGGCGGCGTCTCCCATGATGTTGATGACCTGTTTGTCAGGACTGGCTAGCTTCGCTCCGAGGGCTAGTCCGAGACCATATCCCAACTGTGTCGACTTGCCCCATCCGATGTAGCCCCTGGGTGTCACTGGCTGCCAGAAAGGCACCAGCTGGTCGCGCGGGTAGCCGGAGTCGTGAGTCACGATCGAGTTCGCAATGTCGACTTCTGACGCCAACTCCCTGAAGACCCGATAGGGGCTGATCGGCACCTCGTCCGAGGCAAGCCTTGGACCCCACTCTGCCATGAAAGCCTTTTGTACCTCTCGGATCTCACCAGCAACTCCATTTTGGTCAGGGCGTCCCTGGGACCCGATCTGACGTTTTACTTCTTCGATGATCTGGCGCAGGACCAGTTTGGCATCGCCAATCGCTCCATAGTCGATCGGATGGTCCTTGTTGACGTCCTCGGCACAGTTGGTTGACTGGGCCACAGGGATTCCTTTCGGCACGGGCGGATTGAAGGAGAAATTAGTCAAACTAGTGCCCACTCCCAGGAAAAAATCCGTCTTTTCCAGAAAGTGGGCCGCCATCTGGGTGTGGGTATGGGAACCGGTTCCCAGTGCCATTGGATGGTTCTCGGGGAAAGCGCTCTTCCCGGCCAATGAGGTGAGCACGGGCAGGTTGATCAGCTCTGCCAACTCGACCAGCTCCGCAGTGGCCTCTGCGTAGAGAATTCCCTGACCGGCCGTGAGGACGGGACAAGACGCCCGAAGGAGCGCGCCCACCAGGTCCGCGACCTGGTCGGGGTCGGCGCCGCTTCGATACTTCTGAACCGGCTGGTAATCGAGTGAATCATGTGGATACTCCGTCGTGCCTACATCGTCTGGAATCTCGAGAAGTGCCGGTCCCAGGCGGCCATGCTTCAGCTGGCTGAAAGCGTGCCGCATGAGAGCGGGGATCCGCTCGACTTGATTGAGATGTGCGTTGACTTTGGTGACGCCCCCATAGTGATCGACCGAATCGAAACCGGGATGGATTCGAAAACGATCCGCCGGCGAACCACCTGGCAGGAGAATGATGGGAACGGAGTCTGCAAATGCCTGGGCTACTCCTCCAAACGCATTCTCCGCCCCGGGTCCTCTCTGCATCGTAAACACGCCGATTTTGTTGCCGTTATTGATTCGGCTGAAGCCGTCCGCCATGTTCACGCCGACGCGCTCCTGACGCACGATGATAGGGCGGATTCCCTCCATGGCAACCTTATCGATGAGCTTCTGCTCCGGATAGGCGGTGATCCATTCGACCCCCTCTGCTTTCAATATCTTGGCGATGACCGTGTTCCCGTTCATGCGGAATTACCTCCCTGCGATGCCGACTCTGTTTTAGATTGAGTTGATCTGCGAATCTGCCCCTGCGCGAACCCTAACGACTCTTGCCCCGAGCCTTGATCTCCCACTCTCCTACGACTTCCTGGCCTCGACACGCCACCAGCGAATCCTGCAGATTGACTGCAACGCAGATGTGATTGGGTATGACTCGAAGCTGCTCACCTACGGCAAACTTGCGCCCATCCGGAAGCTTGAGGAAACCGTGTTCCTCGTTCATTTTCTCGAAGACAATCTCTGGGTGTCCCTTGACCAATCCATGTCCTCCCTTGCTCCCAGCGGCCAAAAGATCGGAGGTAAAAGCCTTTCCTCCCCCATCGATGATGACCTGACCAGGGACTGCGTTACTGGCAACAGTTACCAGAAGCGTGGCTGCACATTCCGATTCGCTGCAGGCCTTCCACTCCAGCGTGTTACGGTCATTGAAGATATAGGTACCAGGTCTTATCTCGGTGAGGTTCTCTATCTGGTCCGAGTACGGGGCCGAGGGCGTGCTACCGCCACTAACTCGAAGCACTGGTATTTTTTCGCGATCGAAACAGTCGAGCTGGTATTGAAGATCCCGGTTGAGCTGCTGCAACGTGTTCGTATTCCCGTCAAACTCGGGATGGATGTGCCCTGGATAGAACATCAGCCCCCCGAAATGGACGCCTGCAGTGGACTCGATGAGTCTAGCTAGTTTGACTGCCTCCGGGCCTGGAGCAACTCCGCAACGCCTTGCACCCAGGTCGATCTCCACCAACACTTCCACCGATTTCCCGTCTGCGGCCTTTGCGACCCAACTCACGGATTCTTCTGAGTCCAGCGAAACCGCGACTCGAGCTTTTTCCAGAACGGTTCTCAGGCGCTTCGCCTTACCGGCCCCGAGCAAAGGATAGGCCAACAGGAGATCATCGAGGCCTGCGTCGCTCATCACTTCCGCTTCGCCCAGCTTGGCCACCGTGATGCCCCGGGCTCCCAACTCGACCTGCATCTTTGCAAGCTCTGGAATCCTATGGGTCTTGATGTGCGGTCTGAAATCCAGGCCTTGTTGGCGGGAATAGTCCGACATGCGCTGCAGGTTGGCCTCCATGATGTCCAGATCAATGAGAAGTGCGGGGGTTTCCAGTTCGTCGATTTTCATGGAGTTTTATCCAGCAGAGCTACTCCTCTTCCGGAAGAATTACCCTGCGGTTCACAGTTCGAATCTTGTCTTCGCAGACCCACTTGAGAGCCCTCTTGTAGATGTCGTGTTCGTAGACCAGAATCCGCGCCGAGAGGCTTTCCTCAGTGTCGTCGTTCAAGATTGGAACCGGGTGTTGAAGAATTATGAGTCCATGGTCGACTTCTTCGTCCACGAAGTGAACTGTGCAGCCCGTCACCTTGGCGCCCCGATCCAGCGCTTGTCCTTGGGCGTTCAAACCAGGGAATGAAGGAAGCAAGGAAGGATGAATGTTGAGGATTCGGTTGGGGAACTCCCGGATGAGAGTGGGACCAAGAATGCGCATGAACCCGGCGAGACAGACTATGTCGATGGCCGCCTTCCCGAGCTCTGCGCTTACCAGCCGATCGTAGGATTCACGATCGATTCCCTTGGATGGGAGGTAGACTGTCTCGTAGCCTCGGTCGCGCGCGTGGTCGAGTCCGGGGGCCTCTTTCCGGTTGGAGATAACCAGTGAGATTCGTGCCGAGATCTCTCCTGTCTCAACCGCATCTGAAAGGGCGAGAAAGTTCGATCCACGGCCGCTGAGCAGCACGGCAACATTCTTCACTGGTATTGAACCTCTCCGCTGCCCTTGACGATCTCTCCAATACTGTAGTAGGTCTCGCCCCTGGCCTCCAGATGGCCAACGACACGCTCATATCTGTCAGCGGCAACGACCAGGATGAGTCCCAACCCCAGGTTGAAGGTGCGGCGCATCTCCTCTGGCGCTACCTTCCCTCTTTCCTGGATGAAGCGAAAAACGGGAAGTACTTCCCAGCTGTCGACCTCAATTCTCGCTCCGAGCTCGGGAGGTAGGACGCGAGCCAGATTCTCGGTGATCCCTCCCCCGGTGATATGGGCGATCGCATGAAGATCGTCGGCTTGAAGCAGTTCCCTGACCACAGAGAGATAGTTGCGATGCGGGGTCAGGAGTTCCTCTCCCACAGTCTTTCCCCATTCCGCCACAGGTGTGTCGACAGTGAGTTTCTCTTGCTCGAAGATCAACCGTCGCACCAGAGAATAGCCGTTGGTGTGGAGTCCGGAAGAAGGCAAGCCGATCAGTCTGTCTCCTTCGGTGACGTCTCTGGCACCAAGGATCTTGAACTCGTCCACCAATCCCACCATGAAGCCAGCCAGGTCGTACTCATCCTCCTGGTAGAAATCGGGCATCTCTGCCGTCTCTCCGCCAAGCAGGACACAACCGGCCTCTTTACAGCCTTCGACCAGTCCCTGCACGATCTGCTCTACTACCGACGGGTCCAGTGTGCCTGTCGCGATGTAGTCGAGAAAGAATAGGGGCAGCGAGCCGTGGGTAAGGATGTCATTGGAACAATGGGCAACGAGATCCATTCCGACGGTGTTATGGATGCCCGTGAGGAAGGCGATTTTCAGTTTGGTGCCCACTCCGTCTGCGCTGGAAACCAGGATCGGTTTCTGGAAGTGGACCAAGTCTGGACGATACAGTCCAGCGAAGGAACCAACGTCTCGGACTACGCCAGAATCGAAGGTTGAGCGAATCAGATCCTGGATCCGCTGTTTGGCCTGGTTTCCCCTATCGATATCGACGCCGGCATCACGATATTTCATCTCGATCACCGACACTCAAATGATCATTGGGGGAGGCCTCCAGATTAAATAGCTCCTTCTGGACCACTTCCCGATTCACCGTGATCGGATAGTTTTCATCGAAGCAGGCCGAACAGAAATTCTGCTGGGCGGAAACGGACTCCTTCAGTCCCTCAAGAGAAAGGTAGGAAAGGCTGTCGGCTCCGACGAACGCTTCGATCTCAGCCAGCGTCTTATTGGCACCAATGAGCTCGCCATGAGTCGGAGTATCGATGCCGTAGTAGCAAGGCGAGACCGTTGGCGGCGAACTGATCCTGATGTGGACTTCACGTGCCCCGACAGACCTGACCATCTCGACGATCTTCCGGCTAGTGGTGCCTCGCACGATGGAGTCGTCCACCAGAACTACCCGCTTTCCATCCAACAGCTCTCTAATCGGATTCAGTTTGATCTTGACCCCGAAATGGCGAATCGACTGTCTGGGCTCGATAAAGGTCCTCCCCACATAGTGATTGCGAATCAGACCCACCTGGAAAGGGACACCCGACTCATATGAAAAGCCCAAAGCAGCGGTCACCCCTGAATCCGGAACTGGAACGACCAGATCGACTTCCGCGGGAGATTCCTGCGCCAATTTCCGGCCCATCATGTAGCGACTGTGGTGAACGCTTCTCTCGAAAACTCGACTATCGGGCCGGCTGAAATACACGTGTTCGAAGATACAGAAGGCATGTCGAGCGGAAGGAGCCTGGAACGTCGGGTTCAGCTGACCATCTTCGATGCACAGAATTTCCCCTGGAGCGACGTCCCTCAGATACTCTGCCCCAATCAGGTCGAAGGCACAGGTCTCGGAAGCCACCACGTAGGCATCATCAAGTTGGCCCAGGCAAAGGGGGCGCACCCCATACGGATCACGGATGGCATAGATTCTCCGAGGTGTCTGGAGCAACAGGGAGTAGGCACCGCGAACCGCCCCCAGCATTTCCACCAGAGCCTGACCCAGATCTTCCTCCGATGAATGGGCCAGCAAGTGAAGCATGACTTCGGTGTCCGACGTAGACTGGAAGACAGCTCCATCGTCCTCGAGTCTCTGCCGCAGCAGTTGGCTATTGACGATGTTACCGTTGTGCGCCAACGCGATCGGGCCTCGCCAGGACTCACTCACGATTGGCTGTGCATTAGCCAACGTGCTTTGGCCTGTAGTGGAGTAGCGAACATGACCGATTGCCGATTCTCCCGCGAGATGGTCCAGCTGGCCATTGCTGAAGACCTCGGCAACATAGCCCATCCCCCTTTCCTGGTGAAGCAGGGCCCCATCCGAGGTAACGATCCCGGCCGACTCTTGCCCGCGGTGCTGGAGTGCGTACAGACCCAAATAGGTCAGGCGCGCTGCCTCTGCGTGAGAGTGGATACCGAAAACCCCGCACTCGTCGCGGAACTTATCGGGTTGGATCGAAAGAGCAGGTGGAATCAAGGAGAGACAACCTCGTTCTTCAGCTAGCGTTCAGAGTTGAGTCTGGCAGTATAGCTGGATATGACATCGAGATAAAATCCTACCGGTTGGGGCGATCGAACCTCAGTCCAGATAGGCAATCCTCTCTCGCCACCAGCAGAGGAACTCCCCGCTGAACATTATAGCACCGGGAACTGTCCCCGCATGCAGGGTCGCAAGTGCCAGGTTGCAGGTCGGTGAGGAAGGGAATTTATCGGCTGATTGCGGTCTCGGAACTCATCGAATATGCTTCATGCCGCCGGGGGGGAAATGAGAGAGACCTGTCAGAACCATCACGACGTAGCATGAGCTACGAAGGCAAACGAATTCTGGCGATCGTCCCAGCAAGAGGCGGCGTTCAAAGAATCCCGCGAAAGAACCTTGTTTCTCTCAGAGGGCATCCGCTCATCTACTATGCGATCCGAAATGGCCAGCAGTGCCCCTACGTCACCACGACTGTGGTCTCGACCGAGGATAGCGAGATCGCAAGAGTCGCGGAAGAGTTGGGGAGCCTTGTAGTCCCGCGGCCCGCCCGTCTCGCTCAGCCGGAGACCAAAACGGAACCGGTGTTGGTCGACACTGTGAGCGTTTTGAAGCAACAGCTAAAAACGTACGATGCGGTCCTGCTGCTGCAGCCTACGACGCCATTCAGAAAAACCGAAACCCTTTCAAAGACGATCGAACTCTTTTTCGAGGAGGATGCTGACTCTGTCGTCACTGTCTCCCCCGTCCCAGCCAAGTTCAACCCCTACAAGGGGGGCACAATCGAGGACGGCCTCTTGAAACCCTGATCATCCCAAACCGGGATGATCAGAAGGGATCAGGATACACCTACTCTATACATGAGGAACGGCCAGGTTTACTTGACCAGGACCAGCCTGGTTAAAAGGGGTCGGCTCTTCGGAGAGAGATGCGTTCCCTACGTTCAGGACGACGAATTCATCGTCAATATAGACGACTATTCGGATTTCGAGTTTGCGGAATTTCTCGCTGACAAGGGCTACTTGCAGCTCGAGGAGTAGGCGCGTAGCGCTTGCGATGGCCACTTAACCCGTTCTTGGGGGAGTTCAGGTCGGGGATAAGGGAGATTGTGCGTCACTCCGTGGGGAAGAGTTGTCCAGCTCTCTCCTCGGAACCTGGCCTCAGGTTGCTAACGGGTCAAGTCGTTTTCGGCTCCGCCGGACCTGGCTTGGTAATACTGGCAGTTTAACCGTTTGCGGTACTATGGGATTGTAGCTGCCCACTGCCCACTGCCCACTGCCCACTATTAAAGCCTAGGATTGGACAATTCCCAGAGGGGGAAAAACCTTCCAGTCCCCACGCGTGAAGTCGGGAAACTCGACCGGACGGCTCTTGTGCGAAACCGATTGCTCCGTCAGCTCTGAGACTACACTCAAGGCTGCAGCGTCGTAGACGTCCATGTCTGTGGGGATCCTTCACGCAGACATTGGATCAGCCGGTAGTCCTCTAGGTAATCCACCCCGCCGTGGCTCGCTCCCTGGGAATCTTTGCCCAGGGTTTTCCAGAGTGGATGGTCAAATTCTTCGAGGTACGCACTCGCCGCTTCCCATTGATGCTGTGGGCTTCTCCCTTCGATGTGTACCCGATCCGGATAGCCGTGAACGATACCTTTGGTACCCTGGACTAGATTGATGCGGCTGTACGGTCGAGGTAGGTTGCAGTCGTAACTCAAGAAAATGGTCCGACCATTGACAGTGTGAATCAGGCTCACGTTCACATCTCCCAAAGCATACTCCTCCTGCCTTTCCAGAGACTCTAGAGAGAAGTGTTCTTGGGCGTATTGGTAGAGTCCCCTGGAGTTACTGCTCATCGAGACCAGGTAGTCGAATCGATCTCCCCGGTTGATATCCATGCACTGGACGACGGGCCCCAATCCGTGGGTGGGATAGAGGTTACCGTTTCGCCTGATGGCGTGGTCACGACGCCAAAGACCTTTGCTCTCCGAGGCGAATGTTATGGCACGGAGATCGTGAAGGTATCCACACTCCGCATGCATGATCTCCCCCAATAGTCCCTTCCTCAGCATATTCAGGATCATCAGCTCACGGCGTCCGTAGTTGCAGTTCTCCATCATAACGCAGTGCTTCTTGTACTTCTCTGCCGCCTCTACGAGCTGCCAACATTCATCGATGGTGAGCGCGGCAGGGACTTCGGTAGCTGCGTGCTTTCCGGCTTCCATAGCGGCGAGGCAAACCGGTACGTGCCACCTCCAGGGCGTCGCCGTGTAGACCAGATCCAGATCTTCCTGCTGACACATACGTTTGAAGTCGGTCTCTCCGCGCCAGAAACCCTTGGGTTGGGGCTGCCCGGCTTCCCTCGTCCAGGCCTGGATACGCTCGACCTTTACTCGATCAAGGTCGCAGACCGCTCGGAGTTCGGCACCCTTGATTCGCAGAAGATTCTTGACGTGATTGGACCCCATGCCTCCTACGCCAACAAATCCAATCCTCACACGATCCAGTGGAGATGCGGCGAAAGGCTTGTTGGGAGAAGGACCCAGATCGTGGTCTGTGCGTTGTAGGCTGATGCCGGACAACGAGGGCGTGGTGGTGACAGGCCCAGGCCGCCGACTGCGCTCAGCTTCATCCACTGGCGACGGTCAAACCTACTTTTCTGACTGGACTTTCTCTCATCCATAGTCTTACAACCTCCACGCTGCCTAGCCCCAAAATAAGCGCAATTTCGAAAACAGGACCGTTTCCCGGCTCCTAGGAGTCATTTTGGAGGCCCAAATTCTAAGTGTTTGCACCAAGCCACTCAGAACTAGGCTCGGCTGTTGCGGTACTGCCCGCCGATC
>Ga0310121_10000790_pt1 | contig 33963 bp, 31 predicted proteins | sample CB27_Tmax_986_MG_FD_203504 | JGI IMG/M metagenome (GOLD analysis project Ga0310121, IMG submission 203504) | Marine microbial communities from Western Arctic Ocean, Canada - CB27_Tmax_986 | ecosystem: Environmental > Aquatic > Marine > Oceanic | place: Canada: Western Arctic Ocean | collected...
GGCCGTCATGGGGAAGAGGACGATCGACGGGCTGCTGGCGACGATCACCGAGGCGACGGCCGCGGCGAAGGTCTCCGTCGCGTAGTCGCTGTAGGCGGCGTCATCGAAGACGTGGACGGTGTCGGCCCCGTACGAGCCGAGCTCGCCGGCCAGCGACTCGGCTCCGGGCCCGACGACGACGGTCGACACCGCGCCGCCCAGGCCCTCGGCCAGGCGTTTTGCTTCGGAGACGACTTCGAGGGAGGCCCGCCGAAGCGTCCCGTCCCGCTGCTCCGCAAACGTCAGGATTCCAGGCATTGCTCTAGATGACCTTTGCTTCTTCCTGGAGGAGGCGCACGACCTCCTTCGCCTGCCCGTCCGCGTCGCCTTCGATCATCCGGACCTTGGGGCGGGGGGGCGGCAGCTGCATTGCAGTGATCTTCACTCTCGGGGCGGCAGCGGCGGCATCCAGCCCGACCGCAGCGGCGTCGAGGACCGCGAGGGGCTTCTTCTTGGCCGCCATGATCCCCTTCAGATTCACGTAGCGAGGCTCGTTGAGTCCCTTCTGCGCCGAGATGACCGCGGGAAGGGCCGTCTCCCAGGTCTCGTGGGCTCCCTCGATCTCGCGCTCGACGATGGCGCTCGTGTCCTGCACGTCGATCTTCACGGCGACCGTGACCTGCGGCAGGTCGAGAAGCTCGGCCAGCAGCCCGGGGATCTGGCTGTTGTCACCCCCCACCCCCTGCTGGCCGCACAGGATCAGGTCGACGGGCTCGAGAGTCTTGATGGCCCCTGCCAGAGCCCGGGCAGTGGCCAGGGTGTCGGCAACGTCCAGGAGGGAGTCTTTGACGTGGACCGCCGAGTCGGCGCCCATGGCGAGACCGGTCCGGAGCGCGGACTGGGCGCGCTCGGGGCCGACGGTGACGAGGACCACCTCCCCGCTCTTCGCCTCCTTGATCTTGAGCGCCTCCTCGATGGCGAACTCGTCGTAGGGAGAGACGATCCAGTTGATGGTGCCTTCCGCGATGCGATCACCCTCGGGTGCGATCTGGACGCGGGTCTCGGTGTCGGGAACCTGCTTCAGGCAGACGACGATCTTCATGGTGGTGTCCTATTCCTCCTCGAGGCGCTTGAACAGCAGCGCACCGTTCGTGCCGCCAAACCCGAACGAGTTGGAGAGGGCGTAGTGGACCTCGGCCTTTCGCATCTCGTTGGGCACGTAATCCAGGTCGCACTCGGAATCGGGGTTCTCGAGGTTGATGGTGGGAGGGATCACCTGATCGCGCAGGACGAGGGCAGTGAGCCCGGCCTCGACACCCCCGGAGGCGCCGAGCAGATGGCCGATCATGGACTTGGTCGAGCTGATGGCCATCTTCCGGGCGTGGTCGCCGAAGACCGCCTTCATGGCGATGGTCTCGACTGCGTCTCCCCGTAGGGTCGAGGTGCCGTGCACGTTGATGTAGTCCACTACGGAGGGGTCGACCCCCGCGTCGTCGAGCGTCGCGCGCATCACCCGGATCGCCCCGTTGCCGTCCTCGCTGGGGGCCGTGATGTGGTGTGCGTCCCCCGACATCCCGTATCCGACGATCTCACACAGGATGGGCGCCCCTCGGCTACGTGCGTGGCCGAGCTCCTCGAGGACGAGGATCCCGGCCCCCTCGCCGATCACGAAGCCGTCACGATCACGATCGAATGGACGCGAGGCTCGCTCGGGCTCGTCATTCCGAGTGCTGAGCGCCCGCATCGCGCAGAAGCCCCCGACGCTCATCGTGCTCACGGCGGCCTCGGTGCCGCCGGCGATCATGGCGTCCGCCCGTCCGCCCTGGATGAGCCGGAACGAGTCTCCGATGGCGTGGGCGCCCGACGTGCACGCCGTGCACGTCGCCGAGTTCGGACCCTTCGCGCCGGTCCGAATCGAGACCCAGCCCGCCGCCAGGTTGACGATCATCGCGGGGATGAAGAAGGGGCTGATCCGCCGGGGCCCACCCTTCAGGTACGCGCTGTGCTCCCTCTCGATGGTGCCAAGGCCTCCGATGCCGCTGCCCACGATGACGCCGATTCGTTCGGCGTTGGCCACGGGCACGGCGAGAGCGGCATCCTTCACGGCCAGGTCGGACGCCGCCAGCGCGAGGTGGATGAAGCGGTCCATCTTCTTGACCTGCTTCTTCTCGATCCAGTCGAGAGGGTCGAAGCCCTTCACCTCGCAAGCGAAGCGGGTGGAGTGCCGTGAGGCGTCGAACAGGGTGATGGGGCCCGCACCGGAACGGCCGGCGAGGAGACCCTTCCAAGTCTCCTCCGTACCGATCCCCAGCGGGGAGACGAGTCCCACCCCCGTGATGACGACCCTGCGGTTCGTGCTCACCTCAGCTCCCGGAGTGCCGACCCCTACTTCTTTTTCGAGTTCTTCTCGATGTACCCGGTCGCTTCCTTGACCCGGGTGATCTTCTCGGCGTCCTCGTCGGGGATTTCGATGCCGAACTCCTCCTCGAGCGCCATGACCAACTCCACCGTGTCGAGGCTGTCCGCACCGAGGTCGTCGACGAAAGACGCATCGGGCGTCACCGTCTCCTCCTCGACACCCAGCTGGTCGACGATGATTTTCTTGACTCGATCGGCAACAGGCTCCATTCGAAGATCCTCCCGGAAATCCCCGCGCCTCGTCGGGCGCGTGCTCTTGAATTCTACATGCGGAAGCCGCCGTCTACCCCCAGGACCTGCCCGGTGATGTAGGCGGCGGCGTCGGAGATGAGATACGCAACGGACCCGGCAATGTCCTCCGGGCGTCCCACGCGGCCCATGGGAATGGCCGCGGTCACGGCTTCTCTGGCTTTGTCTGTCATGGTGGCGGTCATGTCGGTGGCGATGAATCCGGGCGCCACGGCGTTCACCGTAATGCCCCGCGAGGCCACCTCGCGAGCCACGGACTTGGTGAACCCCACGACTCCGGCCTTGCTGGCCGCGTAGTTCGCCTGGCCGGCGTTGCCCATCAAGCCGACGACCGAGGTGACGTTGACGATGCGGCCGCTGCGCTGCTTGATCATGGATCGCAGGACGGCCTGGGTGCAGAGGAAGACACCGGTCAGGTTGGTGGCCAGGACCGCGTCCCAGTCCGCGTCCTTCATGCGCAGCACCAGGTTGTCCCGGGTCACGCCGGCGTTGTTCACCAGGCCGTCGATCCTGCCGTGGGTCTCGAGGACGCCGGCGATCGCGGCAGCGACCGATGAGCGATCGGAGACGTCGATCGAGACGGACTCGGCCCGGCCGCCGGCGCCGGTGATCTCCTCCACAGCCTCCGCCAGACGGGCGCTGTCCCGAGCCGCGAGCACGACCACGCTACCCTCGGCGGCGAGGGCGCCCGCGATGGCCCGCCCGATGCCGCGAGAGCCCCCCGTCACCAGGACGACTTTTCCGTCGAGAGTCTTCCCCCCGGCGCTCATGCGCTCCTCGCCTCCGTGCGCGCCCGGAGCGGGCGCAGCTCGGCCTGGATCGCGTCGTTGACGCCGCTCGTGAAGAACTCGGCGGCCATCCGGATGCCCTGCTTCACCGCCCGCGCACTGGACTTGCCGTGACCGATGACACAGCAGCCGCCCACGCCCAGGAGCGGGGCCCCCCCCGCCTCCACGGCGTCGGTCCGCCGCCGCACGGCCTCGAGCGCCGGCCGCGACAGCCAGCCACCCACCCTGGTCCGCAGGCCTCGCATCAGCTCCTCGGAGAGATCCTCGATCACGAGCTCCGCCAGGGTCTCACAGGCCTTGAGGACCACGTTGCCGGTGAGACCGTCCACCACCACCACGTCGACCTTGCCGGTGAAGAGGTCGTGGCCCTCGACGTTCCCGATGAAATTGACGCTGGCTCCCTTCAAAACCTCGTTGACCTCGCGGATCAGATCGCTCCCCTTGGAGTCCTCCTGCCCCAGACTCATGAGGCCCACCCGGGGCGTGGGCTTCTGAAGGACACCCCTTGAGTACGCGCTGCCCATGACCGCGAACTCCTCGAGGTTTCTGGCTTTGCAGCGGGTGTTCGCCCCGACATCCAGGAGGACGGTCTGGCCCTTCCGACTGGGCAAGACTGCGGCAAGAGCCGGTCGGTCGACCTCCTCGAGGGTTCCCAGCACCATCCTGGCGATGGTCCAGCACGCGGCGGTGTTGCCGGCCGAGAAGAAGGCGTCTGCTTTTCTGTTTTGCACCTGCTCCAGGCCGACCTGTATCGAAGACCGTTTCTTCAGCACAGAGCGGCTGACCTTTTCCGCCATGCCGACGACGTCGGGGGCGTCCAGGACCTCGATCGACAGCCCCCCGCCCTCGAGGCGCTGGAGCTCTCGGCGCAGCAGGTCTTTAGGGCCGGTGAGCGACACCTCCACCCCCAGCTCGCGACAGGCGAGCACGGCCCCTTCGGTCACCACCCTGGCGCCGTGGTCGCCGCCCATGGCGTCCACGGCGACCCGGGGTCGGGGCACTAGACCTTCTCCGCCTCGATGACGGCTTTCCCCTTGTAGTGGCCGCAGAGCGGGCAGACCCGGTGCGGGAGCTTGGGCTCGTGGCAGTTGGGGCAAAGGCTCAGGCCCGGGCTCTGCAGGTGGTCGTGGGCGCGGCGCTTGCCGGTGCGGGCCTTCGAGTGGCGGCGCTTGGGATTGGGCATCGGTGGCTCCTAGTGACGATCGGGTTCGACGAGCTTGCGCAAGAGCTCGAGGCGCGGATCGCGAGGCTCCTCGGGCGCGGGACACGCGCAGGGGGCGGTGTTCTTGTTGCGACCGCAGGTGCGACAGAGGCCCCCGCAGTCCGGACGGCAGAGGCTCTTCATGGGAAGGGCCAGGAGCAGCTGCTCTCTCGCCATCTCTCCCAGGTCGATGCGCTCGTTCTCATAGTAGCCGACCACGATCTCGTGGTCGGACAGCTCGACCTCTTCTTCCTCCTCCTCGGGCTGGTTCGGCAGGCGAGGCAGGTAGAACAGGTCCAGCCTCTGGTCGACAGGTATGGCATAGGGCTCGAGACACCGACCACATTCGACCATCATGTTTCCGGCCAGCTGGCCGGTCACGTGGACGGTGTTCCCGTCGACGACCTCGAGATGACACCGAAGCCGACCCTCGTCCAGGGTGAGCTCGTCGTCGCCCTGCACGTGGACGGCCTCCGGGCTCAGAACCTCGTCGAGGTCCAGCCCCTCGGGCGGGATCCGGCGTATCTCAATGAGCAGCATGGGGGTAGTGCGCAAACCTATAAATTCTACTGATATCGGCCCTTCCGTCAAGGCTGGTGCGCCGTCAGGGGGTAGAAGAAACTCATTTTGACACGTCTTCGAGGCTCCGTGTCCGGGCAGTGCGGCTGAGGCGCGCACGCCCACGTGGCCTTCGGCGGGTCACGTGGGCGCGCAGGACTGCTCAGGGATTCCCCTCCCCCTACGTGGGGAGGGGATAGGGGTGGGGGGTCAATGAATAATAGAGGGGACAGAGCTCCCTCCGTCACCCCAGCCACTTCAGCGTCGCCGCATACGCTTCGTCGGCTTGCTTGAACCAGGTGACGTCGGCCTGGTGGCGGAACCAGGTCATCTGGCGCTTGGCGAAGCGCATGGTGGCGGTGACGATGGCCTGTTGGGCTTGCTCGGGGGTCGACTTGCCCTTGACGACGGCCAGGGCGTCTCGGTAGCCGATGGCCTGGAGCGGGCGGGCTGCGGGAGAGAGGCCGGCGTCGAGAAGGCCGCGCACTTCGTGTACGAGGCCGGTGGCGAGCATGGCGCGGGTTCTCTCCTCGACGATGCGGCGCAGGGTCTCGCGGTCCGGGTCCAGGCCGAGGAGGAGGATGCGGTGTCCCTGCAATGGCTCCGCGCCGGCGCCGTGGTGCTCGGTGATGGGACGCCCGGTGGCCCAGTAGACCTCCAGGGCGCGAACGATGCGGACTCGGTCGGCGGGCGGGATTCGCTCGGCCGCGGCCGGATCCAGCTTCCGAAGCAGCCTGTGGAGCCGGTGGTCGCCGAAGCGCTCGGCCAGGCTCTCGAAGCGTCGCCGCCGACGCTCGTCCCGGGCGGGGCCGTCGAAGAGGCCTTCGAGGAGGGCTTTCAGATAGAGGCCCGTGCCTCCGGCCACGATGGGCAGACGGTGGCGGCTCGTGATTCCGGCGATCGCGGCCCGGGCCCGGCGGGAGTACTCGGCCGCCGAGAAGGCGTCGGCGGCGTCGACCACGTCGATCAGGTGGTGGCGGACATCCCAGCGCTCGGCCTGCGTGGCCTTCGCGCTGCCGATGTCGAGGCCCCGGTAGACCTGGAGGCTGTCGCAGGAGACGATCTCGCCGCCCCGGGCCCGTGCGACTCGCAGGGCGAGGGAGCTCTTGCCCGAGGCCGTGGGTCCGACGATGGCGATCAGGGGAGGGAGCACAGCCGCCAGAGAAGGGTCACGAGGACGAGTGTCAGGATCATGACCGCACCCCGGACCTGGGACGGTGTCGGCGTCATCGCCATGGTCACCGGGGGCGAAGGGCTCGGATGATCGTCCCCTCGTGCTGTTCGCCCAGGGTGCGCTTGACCGCGAGCAGCTCGGCGTAGAGGAGCTCGTTGAGCGCGCCCACGAGCCTCCCGCGTCTTTCCTCTTCCGGAAGACGGCCCACGTTCCTCTCGATGGTGCCGTCGTCCACCGCGCCGTCCGAACGAAGCTTCACGCCCTCGAGGACTTCGGGGCGGGTCTCCCGCACCGTCCCCAGGTACTTCGCGAGGACGTTTTCCGCGATCGGGCCGACCTCCTTCACCATGTACGTGAAGATGAACCGGTACATCTGGTTGAACGACTCGAGCACCGCGTAGGTGGTGTCCGCAGGCACGAAGTCCTGATCCAGCGTCTGCACCTTCCGGCCCTTGCTCCGCGCAATGCCGGTGACCAGGAACGCGTAGAGCAGCTTGAGGGTCTGGTTGTCCCCGACCTCGCTCTCGTGGCAGATCTCGATGACGCTTCGCTCGCCGTCGACGAGACCGACGACGTGCTCTTCGAAGGGGTGTAGCAGGCCCTCCGCCGACGTGGGCCCCTGCTCCAGCACGAGATGGCCGTCGGGGTGGCGGACTCGGACCCAACCCCCGGCATCGAGCCGCCGGAGCCCCTCGAGCACCAGCGCCGTCACGTCCAGGTCGACGGTGATCCGCTCCCGCTCCGGGAGCGGCGAGGCCTCGAAGTGGAACTGTCCCTCGCCCCAATTGAAGACCCCGAGGACGATCTCTTGCACCTGCGACTGCACGCCCGTCCACAAGTCGTCCGGTGAGAGGGCTCCCATCTCCACCAGGACGCGCCCTTGCCGCTTGCCCCCGGAGAGGGCCCGAAGCGACAGGTCGTTCTGCTCGCGAGTGATCTTGCCCTCGGCGAGGAGAACCTCGCCGAGGCGGTCAGTCGAGACGTTGCTCGTTCCGAAGACCACCTTGCCCTCGTTGAAGAAGAGGGCCTTCTTGACGCGGTCCGAGGTGAGGGACAGGATGCCCTTGGCCTCGGAGAGCTGGAGCTCGCGCAGGAGGTCGGGCACGGGGAGCGTCGCGAGCGTACCCCGCAAACCGCCTGGCACGATGAAAGGCTGAAGCCGTGGTGTCGAAGGTGAGCTCATCACGATCCGGGAGCTCGATTCTAGGGGGAGGGGTCGATCCCTGTCAAAGGACTACGGCCCAAGGGGTTAGCGAGGGACCAGTCAGCTACGGGTGTCCGATCTCGGTCGAGCGATCGAGTCGAATGCCGGAGTAGTAGTGCTTCAGGATCTGCTCGTAGGTCGAGCCCGCCTGTGCCATCCCGAAGGACCCCACCTGGCAAAGCCCCACCCCGTGCCCCCAGCCCTTCCCGGAGATCACGAACCTCTCCACCTGGCCCAGGGAATCGGTCTCGCGATCGATCACGAACAGGTTCTCTCGCAGCCCGAGACCCCGCCGGACCTTCAGCCCCTTCAGCAGCAGCTCGCCCGTGGTGCCCTGGACCTCGAGCTCGACCACTCGACCCGACACACCGAGCCGCCGCGGCACGATGTCGCGGACTTGACCCACCGAGCCGTACCGCGCGATCTTACGGGCGACGTCCGCCGGGGTGAGCTGCGCTTCCCAACGGTAGTAGCGAGAGCTCTGGCTCAGGGCTTCGGCTCCCCGTCGCGTCTGGGGCACTTCGAGATAGACGACGCGACCGTCGCGGGTCACGTAGCTCACCTCGTCGCCCACAGTCAAGATCAACTCGGAGACGCCGGCGTGAATGCCGTCGAGGCTTCGGAACAGCCATGCGTCGGGGTCGAGGGCAAAGGTCTCGGCGTGCTCGCCCTGGAGCACCGTGATCTGCCCCTCTGAAAAGCCGGCCAGGGCCCCGCCACGCCACGCCGGCGTGCCGACGCTCTCGGCAAGGCGCGCCAGGACGTGCAGTGTCTCACCTCGGGTCATCGCGTCGTCTGCGTCCGGCTCGATCGAGCCGTCGGGTCCAGGGGCCAGCAGGCCCTCTCGAACCAGGAGCGCGAGTGCGCGCTGCTCTGCGTTCTCGAACGGCGCCTCGGCGAACGTGGGGCCGTTCTCGAAGTCCGCGGCCAGGGGCTCACCCTCGGCGTCTGGCTCCGGAGCCGCGCCGCTGGGCGAGGCCCAACACACCGAGGCCACCGCGAACTCGGCGAAGCTCCCCCGCCGGGCGAGGCCACCGGTGATCGGGCTCTCGCAACCGGGGCGCTGGAGTGCCGCGTGCAGGCTCCTCATCCAGGTTCGGATCTCGTCGTCCGTCGGCACCCCGCCCACGGCCTCGATGGCGATGGACTCCGGCCCGGTCACGTTCAGCGCCTCGAGCAGGGCCAGGCTGCGAGAGACGGCCGGGGACTCCGACATCCAATGTCGAGGCTCGGCCGTGGTGTGGAGCCGGTGACGAGCAGAGCTCTCCGGCGGGCAGACCACACCCTGCAGATACGGGGCCCGATCGTCGAAGATGCTCACGCCGGCTTCGGTGTGGCCGCCGCAGGTCGAGGTGTAGTAGGCGTGGATGGGCCGGCCTCGCCACGTCGCGATGACGCCCCGGGTTTCCTCGATGGCCACGTCGGTCAGCCGTTGCTCGGTCGCCTGCCCCCGGTAGACCTGGCAGGCCTGGGTGGCGCACACATCGTAGCCCTTCGAGGAGTAGTCCCCGAGGTGAGACAGCACCCACGTCCGGGCCGCCACAGCTTGGGCCTTATGGGCCTCGATCTCGGGGAAGGCGATAGGCGACAGCTCGTTGGGGACGACGCCGCGAAGGTACTCCTCCACGTTGATCACGTTCACGACGGTGAGCGAGCCGTCCCTGGCCGGTCGAACCTCCAGGAGCCCGCGATAGGGCCGGGCGTCTGCCGTCAGGAGCTGCCCCCTCTCCGCAGGGGCGACCGTGGCCAGCTTCAGGTCCTCACCGGTCTCGACCAGGCGCACCCGCCCGTCGGTGTCGGCGGGAAGGAACGTGGCGCTCTTCAGCGCACGCCAGCGGCCCTGAGCACGCCCACGCCCTTCGCCCCGGGCCAGCACCCGCACGCCACCCTCGGCCCGGATCGCCACGCGGGCGATCTCCGGCCTGATCCCGACGCGCACGATCGGCGCCTCGACGAGCCCGTCGAGGGAGGGCGACGGGAGGACCTGCGGCGTTGCTGCCGGGGCGTGCTGGATGCTCCGGCAGGCGCCGGCCACGAGCCAGGCTCCAAGAGCCGCCACGACCCAGGCCGCGCCAGGTGAGGCCAGAACACGTTTCTTGCTCACGAGTCTCGGGGGGGACCGTAGTGGAAGGTGACCTGCATGGTCACGCGTGGCGGGCCGTAGTCGTCGGGCAGGGGCTTGAACCGGCTGCTGGTGAGCGAGTTGCGCGCAGCCCGATCCAGCGACGACGTGCCCGAAGACTTCAGCATCCGCAGCGCCGACATCGATCCGTCCCTCTCGAGGGTGAACTCGAAGTCGGCGTGGCCGCCGTACCCGAAGTACGCGGCCTGAGGGATCATCCAGTTGCGGTAGATCTGGTTCTTGAAATCGTTGATCCAGACCGTGAAGTCCGCACCGTGGGGATCAAAATACAGCCCTCCGAGGTTCTGGCCGGTCCCCGACTGGACGCCAAAGCGCGAGCTCTGCGTGAGGCGGCGGGTCATGTCGTCCACCGCACTCTCCACGGACTCTCCGATCCCCGCGGGACGCTTGCGTTGTCCGTCGTCACCCTGCGGCTGCGGCGGCTCGAGCAGGCCCGGCGGGACGCGGAAGCCCTGGCGGCCAGGCGCTTCGGGGATCTCTTCCCCCTGCCGGGCCACCCGCGGCCCCGGTGTGGGGACAGCGGCCGGGCGCGGCGTGGGAGCCACAAGCGGGGGCCGCATGGGCTGCCCCTTCGGGACCTTCGTGAGATCGTCGTCACGCCGCAGGATCATGGGGCCCTTGCTGCGCAGCTCGGATGGAGGCCCGACGCTGATCCGATCCTTCTTCGCCGGGTCTGCGGCCTGCGGCGGCGGGGTCGGCACGGCTGCCCGCGGCCGCGCTGCCGGAGACGGCGCCAGCTGGCGGAGCACCTCCGGCGGGGGAAGAAACACGACGTGTTTCCTCTCCAGCTCGGAAGGGCCCGACTCCCCAGGCTTCTGGGGCGTGTGAGCGAGCAAGATCATGACTACGGTCAGATGGATGACGGCGGAGACAAGGAACCCCTGTCGTTGTTTGACTCCGTGCACGCTGGTTCCAGCTCCCGCCTCAAGTCCGACGGAAACTAGGCTAGCACCCGCTCCCTGGGCGGACAAGCACCACACACAACATGTTGCATTAATGCACAGGGTTGGGTACGAGGGCTTAGGGTCGGGGGGAGCTTCTAGCCCTCGGCCATCCGCGCCAGGATCCGATGGGCGAGCGCCAGCGCCCGCCGGCCGTCCGTGCCGGAAACCACCGGAGTCGCGCGCCCCCGGACCGCCCCGAGGAAGGCCTCGATCTGCCGGCGCAGGGGCTCCTGATCCGGCGCCCCACGTTTCTGGGAGGCAATGCGCGGCTGGTCTCCGTCACCGGGCTCGAGGAGAAACACCTGGGCCTCCCGGGCCGTGAAGTCCGCCGACACGTAGGTGCGGGGCGCGAAGGCCCTGAACTTGCGGACCTTCTCGAGCGACACCCGGCTTGCCGTGAGGTTCGCGATCAAACCCGACTCGAAACGGATCCGGGCGTTCGCGATGTCGACCCGGGAAGTGAGCACGGGCACCCCAACTGCCTCGATCTGTGTGGGCTCCGAGGGATCGAGCACGAGGAGGATGTCGAGATCGTGGATCATCAGGTCCAGAACGACGTCGACGTCGAGGCTCCGTGGCGAGAACGACCCCAGCCGGTGAACCTCGATGAAGCGAGGTGCCTTCGCGGCCTCGATCAGCACTTCGGTCGCCGGGTTGAACCGCTCGATGTGCCCCACCTGAAGGACCGCTTTTTTCTCCTCAGCCAGGGCCACGAGGTCGTCCGCCTCGGCGAGGGTGCTGGTCATGGGTTTCTCGAGAAGCACATCGCAGCCGCTCTCCAGCGCTCGGCGTCCGATGGCGTGGTGGTCGACAGTGGGCACCGCGACGGAAACGGCTCGTGCCTCGCCGAGGAGGGTGTCCAGGTCGCCGTGCGCGGGGCAGCCGTGCGCGGACGCCACGGCCTCGGCTCGAGCGGTGTCGGTGTCGTGCACGCCCACGAGGCGGGCCCCCTCCACCGAGGCCCACACCCGGGCGTGGTGGCGGCCCAGAGCACCCACCCCGACGACGCCCACCGGCACACTGGCCTCGCTCACGCGTCCGCTCCCGTCTCCTTCGGCGGCTCGAGGCCGAAGACCACCACCCCCGAGGCCTCGGCCCGCTGGAGGAACGCCGGCTTGTCGATGATGAGGGTTCGCGCTGCATCGGCTGCGAGCACCGTGGCTCCGGCCTCCTCCATCGCGTCGAGCGTCCCCGCACCCACGACGGGCACGTCGAAGCGCATGTCCTGGCGGGGCTTCGAGACCTTCACCACCACGGTGCCCGGTCCGGCCAGGCGCCCCGCCCGCCGGATGACCTCGTCTGTTCCCTCCATCGCCTCCAGGGCGACCGCGGCCCGCTCCTTCACGACGACACTCTGCCCGAGGTCCATTCCCGCCAGGGCCCGGGCCACCGTCTCCCCGTACTCGACGTCGCCTCGTTGGGCCTTGGTCGGCGCGAGCCCCGTCATCGCGCCGGGCTCCGCAAGCTGATCACCCAGGAAGGCCACCGACGGCAGCAGGGTGATCCCCTCCCGCAAGAGCGCGCTGGCCACTCCCCCGATGAGGCTGTCCGTGTTCTTCAGCGCAAGACGGGCCAGGACGCCCACAAGCTTCAAGTCGGGGACGATGTCCGAGAAGATCTTCCGATGCTGGACCTGCCCGGCCATCAGGGCCTCCCGCACTCCGGCGCGGCGGAGGATGTCGATGGCCTTCCCGAGTTGTCCGAGGCCCACCCAGTGAAACTCGTCGACCTCGGCCTCCAGCCCGGGATCGGCCTCCTCGCGGATCGCCAGACCGACCACGCGGCGGCCGGCGCGCCGGGCCCCCGCGGCGGCCAGAAAGGGGAAGCGCCCGTTGCCGGCGATCAGCCCGACGGGCTCTCCGGCACCCACGCTCCTCAGGCCTCCCCGCCCTCGCCCGAGACGCGGCGCCTCGAGCGGGCGACGACTCCCCGGGTGGAGCCGCGGATGAACTCCAGCACGGTAGCGACTTCGGGGGTGTGAGGCCCTTCGGCCTCCAGCCTCCGCACGGCCTCCGACGTGTTCAGGCTCGTGGCGGTCAGAAGTCGAAAGGCCTGCCGCAGGGCGCCGAGCGTCTCCGGCGCCAGGCCCCGGCGGCGCAGTCCCACCAGGTTGAGGCCATAGAGGCGCGCCCGGTCGCCGACCGTCAGCGAGTAGGGCAACACGTCCTTGGTGGCGACGGTGCTTCCACCCATGAAGGCGTGGGTCCCCACCCGGCAGAACTGATGCACCCCGGCGAAGCCGCCCAGGACCGCGTAGTCCTGGATCTCGACGTGCCCGGACAGCACCGCGGAGTTGGCGAAGATCACGTGGCTGCCGACCTGGCAGTCGTGAGCCACGTGAACCTGCGCCATGAGAAGGTTGTCCGATCCGATTCGCGTGACTCCTCCTCCGCCCTCGGTGCCCCGGTGGACGGTCGTCCCCTCTCGAAAGATGTTTCGGTGGCCGATCTCGACCCGCGCCGGCTCTCCCTTGTACTTGAGGTCCTGGGGGATCAGGCCGATGGAGCTGAAGGGAAAGAAGCGGTTGCCCTCTCCCACCCGGGTGTCTCCGTCGATGACGACGTGGGACTCCAGAACCGTGCCCCGTCCCAGGTGAACCTGCGGGCCCACGACGCAGAAGGGCCCCACGCGCACGCCGGGGCCCAGGTCGGCCCCGGGCGCCACTCGCGCCAGGGGATCCACCACGGGTGGAGGAAGGGCCGACACCTGGAGAAGGAGCCGCGCTTCCGCCACCCGGGCGTCGCCCACCGTCACCTCGCCACGAAAGCGCCGGAGATCGGAGCGCTGGTTCACCAGCTCCACCTCCAGGCGGAGGGTGTCGCCGGGGACGACGGGCCGCCGGAACTTGGCCTGGTCGATGCCCACGACTCGGATCTCGACCCGTCTCGGATCCCGCTCTGCTTTCAGCAGCCAGATCCCGGCAGCCTGGGCCAGCGACTCCAGGAGCAGCACCCCTGGCATGACCGGCTGCCCGGGGAAGTGGCCGACGAAGAAGTCCTCCGCTCCGCTGACGCTCTTGGTTGCGACGAGGCGGCCCTCGGCATCGTGCTCCAGGATCCGGTCCACGAGGACGAACGGATACTGGGTGGAAATCCGCCGGACCAGGCGTCCGATCTCCCCTTGACTCATGTTGGGATGGAGGGCTCGTGGGCGGGGCCTCGTCCGGAGGAGCGCTGGCTCCTCCGGGGTTGGGCGGCCCCACCCGCTTGCGCAACCGCCTCTACGGCTGGGGACCCGGCGCCGGTCCCGAAGCGGGGGCGGCGGGAACGGCCGCGGAGTCCTGGTCGGCCTTCGCGATCACGTCTCGAGTGAGATCGAAGTCTCGTGAGACCAGAAAGGTCACCTGCGAGTCGAGGACGATGTCGTAGCCCTGCTCCTTGGCGACGGCTTCGATGATCGGGCGAATCTTCACCTGGAACTCGTTGTTGATCGACTGCGCCTGCTGCTGGGCGCGCTCACGCATCCGGTTGATCTCCGCCTGCCCGTCCTCGAGGAACGCCTGTCGATCGCGACCCTTGCGGACGATCTCCTGCTGCTTGCTGTCCCGTGCCTCCTCGCTCAGGACGGCTCCCTGCTTCCGGAGCTCTTCCTGGAGCGCCTGGATCGACGCATCCATCTGCTGCAGCTCGGCCTGCTTCTGCTGCGCCGCGGTGTTGATGTTGTTCTGCAGGCCCTCGAGCTTCGTGGCGTAGGATTTGCCGAGCTCGCTCTCGGCGGAGACACGAGCCATGTCGATCACGGCGATCTTGGCGGTGGCCGGTGAGGCTCCCCCTTGCGCGAGAGCCAGCCCGGGGGCGGCGACCGCAAAAGCGAGCATGGCCAGAAACGTCTTCTTCATGTCGACTCCTTAGAAGGTGGTACCGACCGCGAACTTGAAGGTGCTCGAGTTGACGAAGAGCTCCGCAAACGCAGACCGGTTCGGATTGATGGCATAGATCAGACGGAACGGCACGTTGAGAATCGGCATTATGAACCGAGCTTCGACCCCATAGGAAACGACCAGCTCATCGAGGCGGATCCGTTGACCCTCGAGATAGGCCTGCCCGGCGTCGAAGAAGAGCATTAAGCGAAGGGGATCGGCCACGTCGTAGGCGTACTCGGCGTTCAGAAGCAGGAGCTTGTTTCCGCCGAGCCGCCGCCCCGAGGAGTCCGTCGGCCCGATGGATCGTATCGGATAGCCCCGCACCTGTGTTTCACCGCCGACGAAGTATCGCTGATAGAGGGGCAGGGTGCTCGTGTCGCCATAGGGCACGATCCAGGAGATCTGGCCCCGCAAGCCGAGGGAGAGCTTCCTGCTCTGGGGGATGTAGAGGATCGTCTCGAAGTTGGGTCGGAAGTAGCTGACCGTGCCGCCCAGGGGGCCGCCTGCCACCTGCATGGTGACCGTGTGCCTCCGTCCCCGGGTGGGGCTGAAGGGGCTGTTGACGGTGTTGAACAGCAGGTTCGGCGTGATCCGGCTCTCGGTGCGCTTTCCCGCGTCGCCAAAGAACGAACGATCGAGGGAGCGGATGTCGAAGCCCCCGCGGCCGAATCCGGGGTAGTACTGGTCGTCGTTGAAGTCGGCGGCGCTCACCTCGCTGATCTCGATGATCTCGTATGCGTAGTTGAGGAACAGCCGCGACCACCGCCCCACCTGCCGGCCGGTCGTCAGGCTGAAGCCGGTGGTCGACTGGGTGAACCCGGGACTGCCGATGCTCAGGTAGGTGATCTCCCGCTTGAATATGTTGGCCCCGGCCGTGATCGGTCGATCGAGGAAATAGGGCTCGGAGATGGACAGCGAGTAGTTCTTGGTCCGTCGGCCGCTCTGGACGTACACCGCGAAGGTCTCACCGGCGCCCAGGAAGTTCGTGGTGGAGAAGGAGCCGTTGATGAACGTCCCTTCGAGGCCGCTCACTCCCCCGCCGAAGGTGAACTGGTTGCGGTTCTGCTCCTCCACCCGGAAGGTCACGTCGACCTTGTTCTCCTCGTCCGGATTCGGTCGGATGTCCGGCGCGCCCTCGATCGGCTTGAAGTAGCCGAGCTGGTTGACGCGCTGGACGGACATCTTGAGGGCTTCCGTACTGAAGATCGCTCCCTCGTTCATGAAGATCTCACGGCGGATGACCTTGTCCTTCGTGGTGTCGTTCCCGATGAAGTTGATCTGGCCGATGAAGTACTGCAGGTCCTCTTCCATCCGGACCACGACGTCGACCACCTGCCGATCCGCATCGGGAGTCCTGTCGGTGCTGCCCGTCCATTGGAAGTGGCCGAGCGCGCCGTAGAGCTCCCGCAGCTGCTCGAACGCCTTCTTGAACCTGGACTCGTTGTAGACCTCGCCCGGCCGAATCTTGATGAACTCCCGGACGTAGTCCTCCTTGAGAACGGTCAGGCCTTCGAAGCTCAGCTCGCCCATGCGGTACTGGTCGCCTTCGTCTATGGAAATGATGAGCTTCATCCACTTCACGGGACTCTTCTTGAACATCCCGGACTCGCCGTCGCTGTATTCGATGCGAGGCTGGCCGATTTGAATGGTCACGTACCCGTTGTTAAGATAGAAGTCCTCGAGTCGACCCCGATCGCCCTGGGGATCCTCGGCGCCTCCGAGCCACTTCTCTTCGGTGTAGGTGGTCTTGCCACCGAGCCAGCTTCGGTTCCAGAAGCCGCTCGGCTTCATCTTGGCGAGCGCGCCGCGGAGCTGCGAGTCGGAGTAGACCTCGTTGCCCTCGAACTCGATCTTCTGGATCTTCGCCCGGGGGCCGTCGTCGATCACGAACGACAGCTGCTGCCCCGATCCGCCGATGTTCCGAGTGTCGTGGGTGGCCTTGCCGAAGGGACGCCCCTTCGACGACAGCATCATCTCGATCAACCCCTCGACACGCCTGGCCTTCGCCGGGTCGTAGAAGCTGTCGATGCGGATCTCGAGGTCGTTTTCACTGACCGCCTCCTCGATGTCGGAGACGTCGAGCTCCTTGGTGCCACGGTAGTCCACCATCTGGATGCGCTTGCGCTCCACCACGGTGAAGCGAACGACCTTCCCCTGCGGTCCGTCCCGCACCTCGACCTTCAGGTCGTCGAGGAAGCCCGTGTCCCAGAGGCTCCGGAAGTCCCTCAGCAGCCTCTCGCGATCCACCCGATCGCCTGGCTTGGTGGAGATGTAGAAGAGGAGCGTCTCCTTCTGGAGGTATCGGTTGTTCAGGATCTCCACCCGCTCGACGATCTCGGGCGGTCCCGGCTGCTCCTGTGCCACCAGGCCCCCGGGGGCCAGGAAGACAGAAGACGCGAGAGCAACGACGCACCACTTGTTCACGGCCACACCCTCTTCACCGCCAGAGTCCCCTCACGACGACAGCACTCCACCCGTCTCGTCCTGCTGATACCACAGCCCCTCGTCCCTTACGGTCACGGCGATGGGCAGGCCGGTCCGGATCTGACCACGGATGAACGCCTCCGACAGGGCGTCCTCGATGTGTCTTTGAATCGCCCGGCGCAGGGGCCGTGCTCCGTAGGAGCGGTCCTTGAGCGTCCGAGCCAGGAGCCAGCGCACCGCGTCCTCGTCGATGGAGATGACGATCCCCTTCTCCTTCAGGTTCTCGTTGAGCTGCTCGACAAGCATGCGCGTGATCGCGATGAGATCCTCGTCGGTGAGCGCGTCGAAGATGATGATCTCGTCGATCCGGTTGATGAACTCGGGGTTGAAGGTGCGCTTCACCTCGCTCATCACCATCTCGCCGATGCTCTTGTCGCTCTCTCCCGGCTCGTTGGACGCGAACCCCATTCGGCCCTTCTTCTCGATGAAGCGCGCTCCGATGTTCGAGGTCATGATCAGGATCGTGTTCTTGAAGTCCACCGCGTTGCCGAGTCCGTCGGTGAGCTGGCCGTCCTCGAAGACCTGAAGCAGCACGTTGAACGTGTCCGGGTGGGCCTTCTCGATCTCGTCCAGGAGCACGACGGAGTATGGGCTGCGCTTGACGCGCTCCGTCAGCTGACCGCCCTCCTCGTGGCCCACGTAGCCCGGGGGGGAGCCGATCAGCTTGCTCACCGAGTGCTTCTCCATGTACTCCGACATATCGAAGCGGATCAGGCTCCGCTCGCTGCTGAAGAGGAACGCCGCCAGGCCACGGGCCACCTCGGTCTTGCCCACGCCCGTCGGGCCGAGAAACAGGAACGAGCCCACCGGCCTGTTCGGGTTCTTGAGGCCTGCTCGGGTGCGACGGATCGCCCGGGCCACCGCGCTGATGGCGCCGTCCTGCGAGACGATCCGTCGGTGAAGCTCCTCCTCCATGCGCAGGAGCTTCTCGGACTCCTCCTCCTCGAGGGCGGTGAGCGGGATGCCGGTCCAGCGCGAGACGACCTCGTCGATGTCGGACTTCCTCACGGGCTGAAGGCCTTCGCCAGGGAGAGACCACTGCTCGCGCACCACCTCCACCGGCTCGCGACCCGACGGGGCGTCGTCGTGAAAAAAGGCGGTCCCGTCGTTGGTCTGCCCGTCCACGACGACCCGCACCCTTCGGGAAAACTCCGGCTCTCCCATGGGGATCGCCGCCTCGCGGAGCTTCACCCGGCTGCCCGCCTCGTCGAGAAGATCGATGGCCTTGTCGGGCAGGAAACGGTCGGGGATGTACCGGCTGGACTGGTAGACCGCCGCTTCGATGGCCTCGTCGAGGTAGACCACGTTGTGGAACTTCTCGTAGCGCTCCTTGATGCCCCGGGCGATCTCCACCGTCTCTTCCGGCGTCGGCGGAACCACCTTCACCGCCTGGAAGCGTCGCTCGAGGGCCCGGTCCTTCTCTATGTGCTTGCGGTACTCGGCCGGCGTCGTGGCCCCGATGCACTGGAGCTCCCCACGGGAGAGGGCGGGTTTGAGTATGTTCGCGGCGTCGAGGCTGCCCTCGGCCGACCCCGCTCCCACCAGGGTGTGCAGCTCGTCGATGAAGATGACTATGTTGCGGGTCTCTGTGAGCTCCCGCATGATCGTCTTCAGCCGCTCCTCGAACTGGCCGCGGTATTTCGTCCCGGCGACGATCAGCGAGATGTCGAGGGCGAGGATCCGCTTGTCCGCCAGGTAGATCGGGACGTCGCCCTGCACGATCTTGTTCGCGAGCCCCTCCACGAGTGCGGTCTTCCCCACCCCGGGCTCGCCGATCAGCACGGGGTTGTTGCGGGTGCGCCGGCACAGGACCTGGATGATCCGCTCCAGCTCCTCCTCCCGCCCGACCAGGGGGTCCACGTCGCCCCGGGAGGCGCTCTCCGTGAGGTCCCGGGAGAACTCGGAGAGGAGCGGGGTCTCCTTGCCCCGTCCCGTGGCCGCCTTCTCGCTCACGATGGCGACGATGTCCTCCCGGACCGTGGACAGTCGCATGCCCTTCTCGGCCAGTATCGTGGCGGCGACGGACGTGTCCTCGTGCATTAGGCCCAGCAAAATGTGCTCGGTCCCGATGTAGTTGTGCAGCATCCGCTCCGCTTCCTCCGCGGCGTAGCCCAGCACCCGCTTGGAATCCGCCGAGAGGGGGATGTCGACGGAGGTGGAGACCTTCTCCCGGTAGGGCGAGCGCCCCTCGATCTCCTTGCGGACCTCCTCCATCGGAAGAGAGTTCTTCCTGAAGAGGCGCGAGGTGAGCCCCTTGCCCTCGCGAATGAGGCCGAGCAGCAGGTGCTCGGTCTCGATCGAGGGACTCCCCAGCTGGCTCGCCTCGTAGCGGGCGAAGAAGATCACCCGCCGCGCGCGCTCGGTATAACGCTCGAACATCCTATCCTTCACCCTGGTGTCGCCGCCAAAACAGGGCGGCCCCGGACTCCACTTCGATCATAGCCCAATCGGTCGCGGAGGTTGTCCCCCCGTGCCTGCGTCCCACACGGGGGCCAAACGGCCCCCTTCGAGACGCAGGACGCGGTCGCAGGCGCGGGCCAGTTCCTCGTTGTGGGTGACGACGAGGACGCTCAGCCGGTGCTCCCCAACCAGGCGCCGGAGGAGCTCGTGGAGCGTCCGCCCGGTGGCTCGATCGAGGTTGCCGGTGGGCTCGTCGGCCAGGAGCACCCGGGGGGACATGGCGAGGGCTCGAGCCACCGCCACTCTCTGCTGCTCGCCTCCGGAAAGCGCGCCGGGACGGTGATGGGCTCGCTCCGCCAGACCCAGCTCTCCCAGAAGTTTGCCGGCCGCCTCGTGCGCGTCCTCCTGGGAGCGACGGGCCAGGAGGAGGGGCATCGCCACGTTCTCCAGAGCCGTGAACTCGGGCAGCAGGTGGTGAAACTGGAAGACGAAGCCCAGCGTCCGGTTTCGGAACTCGGACCGGCGACTCTCGCTGAGCGACAGCACGTCTTCCCCGGCCAGGTGCAGAGACCCCCGGTCCGGCCGATCCAGGGTGCCCATGACGTGAAGCAGTGTGGACTTGCCCACCCCCGAGGCGCCCATGATGGCCACCATCTCGCCCTCGTGCACCTCGAGATCCACGCCCTGGAGGACGCTCACCTCGCCGGCGTCGGTCCGGTAGGTCTTGGTGATGCCGGCTGCTGCGAGGAGCGGCTGGGTCCCCATCTACTCGTACCGCAGGGCCTCGGCGGGGTCGACTCGCGAGGCGACTCTTGCCGGGTGGAGAGTGGCGAGGAAGCACACCAGCAAGGCGCTGACGATGACCACGGTGGCGTCGCCGGGCAGGAGCCGGAACGGCACCGACGCGATCTGGTAGACGTCCTCCGGGATCTGAATGACCTGGTAGCGGTCGAGCACCTGGCAGGCCCCCCAGCCCAGGACGGCCCCGACGGTGGTTCCCACCGTGCCGATGATCGAACCCTGCAGCATGAAGATCCGCGTGATGGCCCCCCGGGAGGCTCCCATGGAGACGAGAATCGCGATGTCCTTGTGCTTCTCCATCACCATCAGGACGAGGGTGGCCACGATGTTGAGAGCGGCCACCACGACGATCAGGCCGATGGTGATCCCGATGGCCATCTTCTCGATCCACAGCGCCGAGAAGAGGCTCTGATTCATCTGCACCCAGTCGGTGGTCAGGTAGCCGTGGCCAAGCTTCTCCAGGATGCTCGCGGCTCCCTCCCGGACCCCGAACATGTCGTCCAGGCGAACCTCCACGAGAGTGACCTGATCGCGCTGCCCGAAGAGCCGCTGCGCCGCCCCCAGGGGCATGTAGGCCCACGACGAGTCGAACTCGAACAGACCCGTCTTCACCGTCCCCACCACCCGGACCTTCTTGACTCGCGGCAGGATGCCGATGGGGGACAGACGTCCTTTCGGCGAGGTCACGGTGACGACGTCGCCCACGCCGACGTTGAGGGTGTCGGCAAGGACATGGCCGAGCAGGACGGGGGGTGGGCCGTCCCCCAACGGCTCCTCGAGCGGCGCCACGGCTCCGTCGCGAATCTGGGCGATCACGTCGGTGACCGTCGCCTCTTCGGCGGGAACGATGCCTTTCAATGTGGCGACGGCCGAGCCCGTGGAGCTGGTGATCAGGGCCTTGCCATACACGACCGGGGCCGTCCCCGCCACCCCGGGCACCGTTCGCACCTCGTCGACCACCCGCTGGTAGTCCCCGAACGGCTCGCCACGGCCCTGGAAGATGCTGATGTGGGCCGTCGCCCCGAGTATGCGGGTACGAATCTCGGACTGGAGGCCGGTCATCAGGCCCAGTGCGATGAGCACGGCCATCACACCCACGGCCACCCCCAGCACGGCCACACCGGAGATGAGAGAGATGAAGGCCTGCTTGCGGCGAGCCGTGAGATAGCGCGCCGCGACACGGAGCTCCCAGGGCACGCTCACTCGGACTCACCCGCGTCGTCGGAGTCCGGATCGCCCGGGCGCCGGCGTCCCCCCTCGGGCCTCAGCTGTGGGAAGAGGATGACGTCGCGGATCGACGGCGAGTCGGTGAGGATCATGGCGAGGCGATCGATGCCCACGCCGCAGCCCCCGGTGGGAGGCAGGCCATGGCCCAGGGCCCGGATGTAGTCCTCGTCCATCTGGTGGGCCTCCAAGTCTCCCCGCTCCCGCTCGCGCAGCTGGTCGAGGAAGCGCCGGCGCTGCTCGAGCGGGTCGTTGAGCTCCGAGAAGCCGTTCGCCACCTCCATCCCGGCAATGAACAGCTCGAAACGCTCGGTCACGGTGGGATCGTCGGGTCGAGCCTTGGCCAGGGGCGAGACCTCCACGGGATAGTCCGTCACGAAGGTCGGGTTCCAGAGCGAGGCCTCGACGAGCTCCTCGAAGAGCCACGCCACCCGCTTGCCGTGGGACATCCCCAGGGCGGCGCCGGTGTCGAGCCCCAGGCGGCGGGCCAGCTCTCCGAACTCGGGCGAGCGGAGAAGGGCCTCCAGCCCCTCGGTCTCGGTCTGGTCGAGGGTTGCACGGGAGAAGCCGGGAACGGACTCCGCCTCGAGACGTTGGGCCACCGCATCCTTCATCGAGACCCGGGCGAAGGGCACGGCAAATGACACCTCCCGATCTCCATACCTGAAGGGACTCTCGCCCGCCGCCTCGGCCGCGTCGGCGACCAGGGCCTCGGTCGTGTTCATGACGTCCTCGCAATCGAACCAGGCCGTGTAGAACTCCAGCATGGTGAACTCCGGGTTGTGCATCGTCGAGATGCCTTCGTTCCGGAAGTTCCGATTGATCTCGTAGACCCGTTCAAGCCCCCCGGCGACGAGGCGCTTCAGGTAGAGCTCGGGAGCGATGCGCAGGAAGAGGTCCACGTCGAGGGCGTTGTGGTGGGTCACGAAAGGCCGGGCCATGGCTCCGCCGGCCACGGGCTGCATCATGGGCGTCTCCACCTCGACGTATTCACGCCCGTCCAGGAAGCGCCGAATGGCCGACACGATCGCGCTCCGCGTGCGGAACGTCCGCCGGACGTCGGGGTTCGCCATGAGGTCGAGGTAGCGCTGCCGGTAGCGGATCTCCACGTCCGCCAGGCCGTGCCACTTCTCCGGGGGCGGGAGCAGCGCCTTGCCCAGGAAGGTGATCTCTTTCGCTTCGACGCTGAGCTCGCCCTTGCGGGTGCGCATCACCCGACCCGAGATGCCCACGAAATCGCCGAGATCGAGCAGATCGAAGACCCGGTAGCCCTTCTCCCCCACACCGTCGAGACGCACGTAGATCTGCAGCCGGCTCTCGCCGTCGGAGAGCGTGGCGAACGAGGCCTTGCCGTGTCCCCGCTTTGTCACCACGCGGCCTGCGATCCGGACGTCCGCTCCCAGTTCCTCCAGCTCTTCGATGGTCTTGCCATCGTGAGCCGAGAGGATCTGCCCCAGGCGGTGTGTGCGCTCGAAGCGAGTGGGATAGACGGTCACCCCCAGGTCGGCCAGGGTCCTGGCCTTCTCGAGGCGCTGGGCCGACTCCTCCGGCCAGCCGGGAACCGGCGGCGCCGCTCGGTCCTCGTCCTTCCGGTCGCCGCTCATCCCTCGGCCCCACCCTTCTCGCCCGCACCCACCGTGGCGCCGCCCCTGACCCGTCGGCGGATGGCGTCCAGGACACCGTTCACGAACGCACGAGAGGCGCCCTCACCGAACCGCTTCGCCAGCTCGACCGCCTCGTTGAGGACCACAGCCGAAGGCGTGTTCGGCTCTCCGATCAACTCGAAGGTCCCCAGACGCAGGATCGTTCGGTCGACGGGGGCGATCCGGTCCAGCCGCCAGTTCGAGGCGGCCTCCGCGATCGCGCTGTCGATCTCCTCGACCCGGGAGCGTGCCCCGGTGGCCAGGCGGTCCGCCATGGCCCGCGTGGGGGAGGTGGTTCGCCGCACACTCCAGAAGGACTCGATGACCTTCTCCATCTCGAGGCCGGTGATCTCCCACTGGTAGAGCATCTGGAAGGCACACTCCCGGGCCTTGGTCCGGCGTCCCATCAGCGGCTCCGCCGCCGGCGGGGCCCGGCGATGGCCCGCAGTGTGCGCACCATGGCCACCGCGGCACGCGCCGTCTCCGCCCCCTTGTTGTCCGCCCCCGGCCTGGCCCGATCGAGGGCCTGACGGGCACGTCGCACCGTGAGCACGCCGAAACCCACCGGCACGCCGGTTTCGAGCGCGGCGGCGGCGAGACCGGACGCCGCTTCCCGGGCCACGTGCTCGTAGTGGTCGGTGTCGCCGCGGATGACCGCCCCGAGGGCCACCACCGCGTCGAAGCGCCCCGACCGAGCCGCGGCCTTCGCCGCCAGGGGCAGCTCGAAGGCGCCCGGCACGTCGAAGACGCTGATGCGGGACGCCGCAGCCCCCATCTCTCGGAGCGCCTGAACAGCGCCGTCGCGCAGACCGTCGGTGACCGCCGGGTTGAATCGGGCACAGAGCACCGCGACGCGCAGGCCACGGGCCGACGGCTGGTCTCGAGGAGCCTCCTTCATCGCCCTTCGAACCTCGGCGCGCGCTTTTCGAGGAACGCTCGTGTGCCCTCCCGGGCATCCTGGCTGGCACACAACTCGCCGAAGAGCTGGGCCTCGCTGTCCTGCGCCTCCGCCAGCGGACGGTCCGCTCCGCCGTGGACGGCCTCGAGAGTGGCCCGAAGCGCCAGTGGGCCGTTCACGATCATCTGGCGCAGGAGGCTCCTGGCCGCGGCGAGAAGCTCCTCCCGGGGCACGACCCGATTGACCAGGCCGACCCGCAGTGCCTCCTGGGCGCTCACGCGCTCCCCGGTGAGGAGAATCTCGAGGGCTGCCCCTCGACCGATGAGCCGCGGCAGTCGTTGCGTGCCGCCGTAGCCACAGATGAGCCCGAGCTTGACCTCGGGAGTCCCGAGCGACGCGTTCTCCGACGCGATGCGAACGTGGCACGCCAGAGCCAGCTCGCACCCGCCGCCCAGGGCAAAACCATTGACCGCCGCGACCACCGGCTTGCCCAGCCACTCGATGCGGTCGAAGACCCGATGACCGCGCTCGGAGAGGGCGCGACCCGCGTCCGCGTCGAGTCCCGCCAGCTCCTCGATGTCGGCTCCTGCGACGAAGGCCTTCTCGCCGGCGCCGGTCAGGATCACGCCCTTCACCCCATCGTCGGAGGCGAGGGACGCGAAGGAAGCGTCGAGCTCTTCCAGAGTCCGTCCGTTCAGGGCATTCAGCTTCGCGGGTCGGCTCACCGTGACCACGGCAATGCCGTCCTCGCGCTCGACGTGCAGGTTCTCGTAGCCCATGGATCTCCCGTCAGACGCCGCGACCGTGGACGCTTCAGCCCGCCGGGCGATACGCCGGATCGTCTCGCCCGGAGCGACCGATGAGTCTATCACGCCGTCGCCTTGACTTGCCGGAGGACGGGCGCCTAGGCTCGTTTGATGATGCGTTATCGTGGGCTCCTTGCCGTGCTTCTCGTCGCCTTTGCGCCCGGCTGCTCGGATGACCAGTCGAATCCCTTCGGCGAGTTCTCTTTGTCCCGGCCTCCGAACGACGACGCGGTGATCATCTACGCGAGCGGAGCGTGGACCGAGGAGACCGGGCAGCCGCGCGAGCTGTTCGCTGTGAATGCCGACGGCACCGAGGTCCAACGGCTGACGACCTGCACCGAGCTGGCCGAGTCCTGCGACTACCTCGAAGTGGCACCGTCCTCGAATCGCGACCGCATCATCGCGGTGCGGGGCGCCGTCGGAGGGGATCCCCTCGCCAGCGCGCTCTTCTTCGTCGATCTCGGACGGTCCGTCGAGACGATCATCGCGCCGGCCCGGCGGGTCCAGGGCACCGACTGGGCAATCGACGACTCCTTCGTCGTCTTCACCGCCGACGAACCGGAGAACCTCTTCTTCTCCCGACCCAACGGCGACGAGCTGCGCCCCCTCACCCAGAGCCCTGAACTGCGTAGGCGAAGCCCCCGCATCGACCGGTCGCTACAAGGCGTGGCCCTCGCGGTTCTGGACGCGACCCCGGGCAAGAGTGTCGTCGGTCTCTTTCTGAGCTCGGACGACTCCGTGCTCCCGGTCACAACCGGTGGGCCCGGCGTCGAGGTCCTGCCGGGGACGCCCTACATCGTCGGCTCCGACGCGAGCCCCGCTTTCGCACCAGACAGCCAGCAGATCGTGTTCCGGCGCCTCACTGGGACGGGCAACGGGGGACTCGGCACCTGGGACCTGTACACGATCCGGACCGACGAAGTCCTGCCCGAACCCGCCCTTCTCGTCGGTGGCGGGGACGTCTACCGGGGCCCACCCGACTGGAGCGAGGCGGGCATCGTCTTCGTGGAGACGAACAGTGCCTCGAGCGAGTCGCGCCTGGTGGTGATCCAACCCGACGGGAGCGGCCGCCTGGTCCTCCACTCCGAGGACGCCGGCTACCGCATGGGCTCACCGCGCTGGCTGCGGCCGGTCCAGTAGGTCCCGCGGGAGGGACGCTGGACAGGGGGGCGGGGTTGCTCCTTCCGGAACGGGCGGGAGAGTTCGGCGCTGGTGCGGGGGATGCGGGAACGGCGGGCAACCCGGGGATAGGGGACGCGAACGACGAGGCCCGCGCGTCGGGCTTTGGGGCGCGCGATGAGCGTGGCCTGAATGACGGCCAAGGGTGGCATTCAGCCCACTATTGGGGAAACGGGTTCGTCAGCCAGCCGATCACCAGGGTCGAGACCACGAACGCCGCGAACGCGAAGGCGCCGAAGCGCACCCGTTCGCGGGTCGTGTCGCGGAGCAGGAGCGCAAAGACCGTCGAGACCAGCGCCGAGAACAGGATCAGCGTCACGAGGTGGCTGGGCATCAGCGCTTGTATCCCCGGGCGATGTCCAGAGCGTCGAGGATCACCAGGATGTTGAGAAGCCCACCTACCGCGGTGAACGTGTTCCCGTACTCGTAGGAGACGGACGTCACGACACCGGCCTCGAAGCCCAGGGCCCGGGCCAGGAAGTACGGTGCGCCGATCCCCATCTGGGCCGCGCTGAAGAGAAGCGCCAGGGGATCCTCCAGGCCAAGGTGAAGCTGGAGCCGCGAGTCCATGGCCACGCCAAGGACGAACAGAGCCAGGATCGCCCCCATGAGGATCAGGGCCTTGCCCCTTCGGCGCAGATACAGGTGGCCGAGGCCTGGCCAGACCCAGGCCAGGAGGCCCGCGGCGACCGTACGCGACGAGTCGCGGGGAGCGGTGGCGGCATCGTCGTGGAGCAAGATCATCTCCTCGGTGGATTGGGTGGGACTCGTCGTGCGGCCCAACCGACGGATCGTAACGGCGGGCCCCCGATGGGGTCAAGACGCGCCGACGCCCGATTGACGCTCCCCCGAGGCGGCACCTAACATGGTCTAGTATGCGTCATCGCTGGTTCTCGAACGTCGTTCTCGCGATTCCCCTCGCGTGTGCGAGCGCGGGGGCAGGCGAGCTGCTGGATCTCGATGATGTCCGCCCCGGAATGAAGGGCACCGGTCGGACGGTCTTCGAAGGGGCCCGGATCGACGAGTTCGACGTTCGGATCCTGGGCGTGCTCCACAACGCCATCGGCCCAAAGCAGAGCATGATCCTGGCCCGGCTGGAAGGTGGGCCCCTGGCAGAGACGGGCGTCATCGCCGGCATGAGCGGCAGCCCGGTCTTCATCGACGGCAAGCTCGTGGGTGCTGTGGCATACGCGTTCCCCTTCGGCAAGGAGGCCATCGCGGGGATCACGCCGATCGCCGAGATGCTCGAAGCCACCCGCGTCCAGACACCCCGGGCCGCCTCGGCCCGATTCCCTCAAGCCCTCGGCCCCGGAGGGCTCGCCGCGCCTCTCGACCGCGAAGCGGTCGCCGCCATCTTCGCGCGACCGCGTCGGGCGATCGTGCCGGGGGCCTTCCGTGGCGAGGCTCTCCCGTCACGCCTCGCCGGCGCGGCGCTCACTCCCCTGGCCGTCCCCCTCGTTTTCTCCGGATTCGACCCCGCGACCTTCGAGTGGGTGAGGGATCTGTTCTCGTCCATGGGCTTCACCCCGATTCTCGGATCGGGAGCCGCGAGCTCGGACGCGCTCGGGCCTCTCCCCGACGTGGAGCCCGGAGCCGCGGTGGGCGTCTCGCTCATCGAGGGCGACCTGGAGCTCTCCGCCACGGGAACCATCACCCACATCGACCAGGGCCGCGTCTACGCCTTCGGTCACCCGTTCTACAACCTCGGACCCATCCGGTTCCCCATGAAGAAGGCGTACGTCTACTCGGTCTTCCCCAGCGTCCAGAGCTCATGGAAGATCGCGGCGGTGGGCGAGTCGATCGGGACCGTGGAGCAGGACCGGACGACGGCGATTGCCGGCCGACTGGGGGCACCTCCCCCGATGATCGACACACGGGTGACCCTCCTCTCGCCACGGAGCGGCGAGAGGACGTTCCGCTTCCGTCTGGTCAAGGACGAGCTGTTCACCCCCGTGCTCGCCTACGTGTCGGTGCTCTCGGTCCTCCAGGGACACGAGCGTGCCTTCGGCACCACGACCCTCCGCCTCGACGCTCGACTGACCCTCGAGGGCGGGCGGGAGATCCGGGTGCAGGACCTCTTTGCCGCGGCCCAGCCGGCGCAGAGGGCCGCGGCCCTCCTGGCCGGCCCGCTGGCGCTCCTGGCCGCCAACGATTTCCAGCACGTCGCGGTCGACGCGATCGACATCGCGGTGGTGGCGGAAGAAGAGAACCGCAGCGCCACCATCGTGCGGGCCTGGGCGGAACATGGCACCCGCCTCAAGCCGGGCGCCACCGGGAGCGTGAAGATCGTTCTCCGGACCCATCGCGGCGGCTTCGTCACACACTCGCTGCCGCTGCCCATTCCGGTGAGCGCACCGCCAGGCACTTACGATCTCCTCGTGGGCGATGCAGCGACCTTCAATGCTCTCGAGCAGCGCGAGATGCAGCAGGCCTTCGTTCCACGGGATCTGGGACAGCTTCTCCGGGCACTGAACGAGCTGCGCTCGGGAAACCGGGTCTACGCCCGTCTCACGCGGCCCGGGCAGGGCGCGATCGTCGGCGGGACCTACCTCCCCGGGCTGCCCGCATCGGTTCTCTCGGTGCTCCGTGCGCCCGGGCAGGGCGGCAGCGTCGTCCCGCTGCGCACGACACCGGTGTGGACCGGACACGTGAGCACCGACCACGCGGTCTCCGGAGCGCGCCGACTCAGAATCGACGTGGAGCACTGAGACCGCCCCAACGCCTCGGAGGACCATCCATGACTCGCCCTGCCGCGCTCGTCGTAGCCCTCGTCGTGGCCCTGGCCTTGCCCGCGCTTGCGGCGGCACCCCGGTTCTGGCGCTTCGAGGGCACCTCCGTCTTCCTGAAGGGTGAGCTCGAGAGCCTCTCGGTCGATTCCGAGGCTCGCCTTCGGCTGGGACCCGCCGTGGGGACCCTCTTCGATCCGGAGACCCCCACCGCCTGGTGCGTTGCACGAGGCCATGAAGGTGTCTTCTATGTCGGCACCGGAAACGACGGTCGTCTCTTTCGAGTGGAGGGCGACCAGGGACGGGTGGTCTTCGACGCCGAGGAGCTGGAGTTGCACGCGGTGGCGGTCGGATCCGACGGGACGGTCTACGCCGCGACCTCGCCCGAGGGCGCGGTGTATGCCATCGACAGCGACGGAGAGGCCCGACGCTTCTTCGATCCTTCCGAGACCTACATCTGGGCCCTGGCCTTCGACGGCTCGGGGAATCTCGTGGTGGCGACAGGCGCCGAGGGCCGTGTCTACCGCGTCGGACCGGACGGGACGTCCACGACGCTTCTCAGCTCATCCGACGCCCATGTACTGTCCCTCGCCGTCGACAGCGCCGGCCGTGTCTACGCGGGCAGCTCGCCCGGGGGCGTGGTGTATCGGATCGACGCCGAGGGCCAGGTGTTCGTTCTCCTGGACTCGCCGTTTTCGGAGATCAAGGCGTTGGCCGTCGCTGCAGACGGCGGGCTCTACGCCGGCGCCGTCAACGGCGAAGGAGCGACGCCCCCGCCGCCGAGTCTCCCGGCCGCACCCATTCCGGGCCAGGCCGTTCCGACGGCTCAAGTCACGGTGTCGGAGGCCTTCGCACCGATCACTCCTCTGGCTCCGCCCCCCGTCGTCAGCGCTGTCCCCTCCACCGCCACGCCACGAGGCGCCGTCCTCCGCATCGACCCGGACGGCACCGTCGAGACGCTCTGGAGCTCGGCCGATGACGTGCCGCACGCCATCGCGCCGGCGGAGGATGGCGTTCTGGTCGGCACGGGTGATTCCGGCAAGGTCTACCGCGTGACCCGAAGCGGCGCCTGGGCCCTCATCGCGACTCTCTCTGCAGATCAAGTCACCGGCATCTCGACCCACGCAGGGGAGCCGGCGGCCCTCGTGACCTCGAACCCGGCGCGGCTCCACACGCTCTCTCGGCACACCGCGGCGGAGGGCACCTTCGTCTCGGAGGTGAAGGACGCCGAGGCGGTTTCCACGTGGGGGCGCCTTCGCTGGGAGGGACGAGCGCCGGCCGGAACGAGCGTGCGTCTGGAGACCAGGTCCGGAAACACGTCCCGACCCGACACGACGTGGGGCCCCTGGACGGAGGGGGAGGTGGGCGCTCGGGGCGCCCCGATCAAGAGCGAGAGCTCCCGGTTCCTGCAAGTTCGCGTCACGCTGGCCGGGAAGGACGGCGCCACTCCCGAGGTCGAGGCCCTCTCCGCGGCCTACCTCCAGAGGAACCTGCGACCCCGGGTCACGTCCATCACCGTGCATCCCCCGGGCGAGGTCTTCCAGAAGCCGATCGCGGTCACCGGGGAGCCGGAGGTGCTCGGGCTCGATCCGGACCCGCTCGGCGAGCGAAGCAGTCCCCCAGCCCCTGGTGCTCCTGCCGTGACAGCCTTCAGCCGCAAGTTCCAGCGGAGGGGCCTGCAGACCATCGTTTGGAACGCCGAGGACTCGAACGGCGACGCGCTGGTCTACGGGGTGGCCTACCGTGCCCTCGGCGACCAGCAGTGGCGCGTCCTCCGAAGGGGCGTCGCGGACCCGGTGCTCGCCTGGGACACCACCGCCATGCCCGACGGCCGCTACCTCGTCAGGGTGACCGCCTCCGACGCGCCGGACAATCCGCCTGCGCTCGCCCTGGCCGGAGACAAGGACAGCGCCTCCTTCGAGGTCGACAACTCCCCGCCCACCCTGCGTGCCTCCCTCGCCCCTGGCACCCGGGACAGGATTCGTGCGACCGCCCAGGACAGCGGCAGCCGGATTCGCCGCCTGGAGTTCTCACTCGACGCCGGTCGATGGCAGGAGGCCCATCCCGTCGACGGCATCAACGATTCCACCGAAGAGACTTACGAGTTCAGCGTCCAGACGAGCACGTCCCCCGGGCCGCACGTGGTCGTGCTTCGCGTCTCCGACTGGCTGGGCAACGTCGCCACCGGTCGCGTCGACGTGCCCTGACTCGGGAGTCCATGGAGGTCCTCCTCGTGCGCGCCGGCGCGCTCGGCGACGTCCTTCTTCTCCGCCGAACGGTGTTCGCTCTCCGTTCCGCTGGCCACCGCGTACGCCTGCTGGCCCCGGAAGGTCCGGGGCGCGTGCTCGTCGGCTCCGGACCCTCCGAGGTCGTCGCCCTCACGCCCCTCGACGGCCTCGATGTCGCCCGCTTCCTGGCGGGAGAGTCGGACTTCCCGCCGCTCATTGACGCCTTTCGCGCCGACGCCACCCTCGCCCTCACCGACAGCACCGACCTGATCGAAAAGATCCGTCCCTTCGCCGGACGCTTGTTTTCCCGAAGCCCCCACCCGAAGCCCGGACACCACGCTTCGATCTGGTTCGCAGCTCCGGTGCGTGCCCTCGGGGCCGATCCCACCCCGGAGCCCGCCCCCCTCGTCTTCTCACCTGAAGAGAAGGAGGCCGCCCGAAACGCCGCACCGTCTCTCCCTCAGCGCTTCCTCGCCGTCCATCCCGGCAGCGGATCGCCATGGAAGAACTGGCCCGCCGAGAGATTCGCGTCCTTCGTAAAGCAACGTGATGCCGCCGCCCCCTGGCTCCTCGTCATCGGCCCGGCAGACGAAACGGCGGCCTCCCCGCTCCTCGAGCTCCCGGGCGTCGTCCCGGTTCGAGACCTTCCCCTCCGCTCCCTGGGTGCCCTGCTCTCACAGGCCGGCCTCTACCTGGGCAACGACTCCGGCATCACCCACCTCGCTGCCGCCACCGGCGCCCCCACCTTCGCCCTCTTCGGTCCTACCGACCCGGCCACCTGGTCGCCCCTGGGCCCCCGCGTCAAGGTCCTCCGCTCCCCCGACGCCACCATGACAGGCCTCGCCCTTGCCGTCGTCGCCAACGCCGCCAGACAGCTGCATCGCCGTTCATAGCAGCGTCCGTCCTCTTCCTCAAAGCCTCGGTGTCGAGAAGTGGTCCGGCCCCGGCGGTTCACGGGGCGCTTCCGGTCACTGTCGGGCCGGGGCCAAAGACGCCGAGGCGTCGGATCTTGGCGACGAGCGCCTGTCGCGCGATCCCGAGCTCGGCCGCCGCCGCCGTGCGCACGCCGTCGTGGCGATCCAGCACCCGACGGACGTAGGCGCCCTCCCATTCGTCCCGGGCCGCACGGAGGTCGCCTCCTCCGACCTGGCCGCGCTGTCGAACTTCGGGCGAGAGGTGCGAGGGCTCCACGACGACGCCGGCGGCCATCACCGCCACGCGCCTCATCTCCCTCTCGAGCTGCCTCACGTTGCCCGGCCAGCGGTATCGGGCGATTGCGGTCTCGGCCTCCCTGCCGAGCCCCGCGTCACACCGGCCCGCCGCCGCCCCGGCCGCCCGCTCCAGGAAGTGGCGGGCCAGAAAGAGGACATCTCCCCCCCCGCTCTCGCAGACACGGGACGAGGATGCAATGGTCCTTGAGCCGGTACCACAGGTCCTCGCGGAAGCGACCCTGGCGAACTCGCTCGCCGAGGTCGACGTTGGTCGCGCTCAGGACACGCACGTCCGCGGGCCGCGCCGTGGTCTCGCCCAACCAGTGGTACTCGCCGTCGTCGAGGAACCGCAGCAGCATGGCCTGCGCCCGCGAGGTGAGCTCCGCCACCTCGTCGAGAAAGAGGGTCCCGTGCTCGGCCGCAGCAACGTAGCCCTCCCGGGCCAGATGTGCGCCCGTGAAGGCGCCCCGGGTGTGCCCGAAAAGCTCGGCCTCGACGAGCTCGTCGGAGAACCCGGCGGCGTTGAAGGACACGAGGGGCACCTGCGCCCTCGGCGAGATCGCGTGGAGCGCTCGCGCCACCTGCTCCTTGCCCGTCCCCGTCTCCCCGTGAATGTGGATCCGCAGATCGGTTGGCCCCACCCGCGCAATCTCGTCTCGCAGGCTCTTCATGACCGTCGATCGACCCAGGAGACCGCTGAGCGGTCCCGTAGCTTCGTTTGCCATGGCGTCCCTCCTGTTTCTTCAGGCGACGTGGTCGCGTTCTCCGTGGAAGTGAATGGGAGACTACGCCCGGCGTTACCGTCAGCCCTGTCCCAATGTCACAGAATCGAAACCGTCACAAAGGCGACTCTTGACACGACTTCGGGGGCTGGTTCACGATGCCCGCAGCATGCTCCGCTTCCTGACCGCCGGCGAGTCGCACGGCCCGGGTCTCGCCGTCATCGTCGAAGGGATGCCCGCCGGCGTCCCCATCCACCGCGACGCCATCAACGCCGACCTGGCCCGGCGTCAGGGTGGATACGGCCGCGGCGGGCGCATGAAGATCGAAAAGGACGCCGTCGAGATCCTCTCGGGCATCCGCCACGGCTCCACACTGGGCAGCCCCATCGCCTTCGTCGTGCGCAACCGCGACCACGTCAACTGGAGCGACGTGATGTCGCCGGACCCCCAGCCCGACGAAGCCCGCGAGCGCCGACGACTCCGCTACCCACGCCCCGGCCACGCGGACCTGGCAGGCGCCATCAAGTACGGCACCACCGACCTGCGCAACGTCCTCGAACGCGCCAGCGCCCGAGAGACCACGGCCCGTGTCGCCGCCGGCGCCGTGGCCCGCGCCCTCCTTCTTCAAGCCGGCATCGAAGTCCGCAGCCACGTCGTCCGCATCGCCGGCGCCGCGCTCCCGGACGACCTCCCGGTCTCCTGGGACTCCCTCGACCACGTCGAAGAGTCTCCCGTCCGCTGTATCCACAAGGACACCGCGGCCGCCATGATCACCGAAATCGATCGCGCCAAGAAGGACGGAGACAGCGTCGGCGGCGAAGTCGAGGTCATCGTCCAGGGCGCACCCGCAGGCCTCGGCTCCTACACCCACTGGGACCGCCGCCTCGACGGCCGCCTCGCCCAGGCCCTCATGTCCATCCACGCCGTCAAAGCCGTCGCCCTGGGCGCCGGCTTCGACGCCGGCGCAACCCGTGGCTCCGCCTTCCACGACGAGATCGTCCTCTCCGACACCGAAGGCGTCGCCCGCCCAACCAACCGAGCCGGCGGAATCGAAGGCGGCGTCACCAACGGCACCCCCATCCACGCCCGCGCCGTCATCAAGCCCATCCCCACCCGCCGCA
>Ga0310121_10000791_pt1 | contig 33936 bp, 30 predicted proteins | sample CB27_Tmax_986_MG_FD_203504 | JGI IMG/M metagenome (GOLD analysis project Ga0310121, IMG submission 203504) | Marine microbial communities from Western Arctic Ocean, Canada - CB27_Tmax_986 | ecosystem: Environmental > Aquatic > Marine > Oceanic | place: Canada: Western Arctic Ocean | collected...
CCCAATCAACGTTCCATGCTCGAATACCATCACCCTCAAAATGTGCTTCAATTCGTGGCGAAAAGAAGTCTCCAAACATGACACCCGTCATTTCACCATGCCCCGAAACCGAAATTTCTCCGGTCGACCGTCCGAACGCGGTCATAACAGAGGCCATCAGTCGGTCACTCTCTTGCCAATTGGCACTAACAACATGAAAAGGAATTTGAGAATCAGTACCCCACGACGTTTGTCCATCAAACTCTACCAGTGTTAACGGGGTACTAATCCAACTTGATTCAAACGCTAGCAGACTTGGATCGAACACAAAATCAAATTCCGCTCCCATCGGGAAGTGCCACGGTGAAATAGTCCCAATCGGCTCCTCCGCGTAAGCCCACTGCTCTCTTTTTCCTTCCTCACGCCTATTTCGAGACTGAAGTTGTATTCCAGCAGGCGGATTAACCAGTAATTTTCCATCGCCGTACCGGTTTTCAAACTGACCGATCGACCAGTTAAGGAGAACATTGCCACCAGCTTTTCCATCGGGCCTTGCACCACTAACAGCAAGAGCCTCAAAAAGGAGACCGAGGTCTACCTCGGTGTACTGCACATCAAATGTGGCAACCGCAGAAGACACCGAGCCAAGAGGCTTCATCGCGTAGTTAAAATCGATCTCGCCATCAAAAAATCTAGATTCTGCTTGAAGAATCTCAAAACGATCCCGAGTCCAAACAAGATCACCATTAAGCGCCGGAAATGGAAGCTCCTGAATCGCGGCGTCAGCACTTTTGAACGTTCCACTCAATTCTCGTCCGCCATCGAAAATATGCCACAACCCCGCAAATGTGGCATCTCCCGTCACAAGAAAATCGTCCTCGGCAAAGAAAACGTCTTTCATAGTTGGTAAATCTATAGTTGACTCGACTATTTCATAGGTCGCCTCTGGCCAATTGAGGAGATCGACGCTTCCGGTGACTATGGACTCCAAGCCGTCCATCGTTAAATCGATATGGGACAGGTCAATTAGGCCACCATCGAGTTCATAATTAGCGTCCATACCAATCGTCATCGGTTGGAATTCACCGATCTGAAGTGTCCCGTCGTTGAATGACCCTTGCCCCCCGTAGACCATATCCTTTTGCAGTCGCAAATCGACGTTTCGAGCAACCACACTCCAAGGCGAACCGTGATCTTCATAAACAAATTCGCCATCATGCGCCCGGAAGAACCGCACTGTCGTCACAAACCGCCTCGACGGCTGAGCCCCTTCATCAGAAGCCGCTGTTTGAGTAGACTCATCAGGTTCACTGCTGCCGACAAGCGGAGGGAAACTATGGCGCCCATCCTCAAAAGACTCGACCAACATGCGCCAACCTGTTATATCCACTTCTTCGACCAAGAATTCCCCCCTGAGCAAGGGCAACCATGCTGCAGAGACAATAATCCGCTTACCGCGGAAAAATGGACGGTCCTCAGTTGACAACCCATCGATAACGAGGTCTTCAATAAGAAACCGTCCCGGAAGAAGATACGTAGACAAACGACCAATGTGTACAGGACGGTCAATATAGTTAGCGAACTGCTGTTCCGCCTGAGATCGTAGCGTTGGCCCCAAATCAATCGTCACAACATAAACCAAGGCGGCCGACACTAAAGCAATCAAGCAAATAGATACAAATTTGAAATAGCGAAGCCATTTCGACGCAGCCTTCTTGTATGACGACACCCTACTCTTTGTTATTCCACCGAACGTCCCGCGTGCTTCGGGATTAGCTTCTAGAGATTCTGTTTTCGAACGAGATTCGTCTTCCATGAAGTTATGATTCATTCCACAACTGCGAGGAGTCTTCCTGCGTCAACCGGAGTGCCTTCTTGAACAGGCAGTTCTTTTACAATGCCCTTCTTTGAGGAAACGATTTCATTTTCCATCTTCATCGCCTCTACAACGATCAAAGGCTGTCGCACATCAACACTGTCGCCAAGCGAAACCAACACCCGGACAAGCTTCCCCGGCATAGGAGCGACAATTCGGTCTTCACCACTCCTGCTTTTCGCACCGCGACCATCCTCAACTCCGCTTCTACGGCCGTTCACAATCGCGTGCCAAGAGACACAGTTTGAGTGAATCGTCAATTCCCCACTTTTAGGACCAATCTCTGAACACCGTACTTGCCTGCTCGCCGCGCTTCCTTCGAGAAAAACAAGAGACAGCAACAGATCATCGAAATCTCGCCCCACAACGCGAGCATCTACCGTCCGCGTATTACCGTCCCAAGAGACCAGAAATCGTCCTTCGTGGTGCTGTACTTTCTCAAAGGTGACGTCTCGAGTGATCCCGTCCACTTCAATTTCTAGTCGCATTTCGTCAAAGAACCTAGCGTCGCAACCCATCCGACCTTGAGAATCGTCGCCATGCGTTTCCATGCCCACGAAAAGAAGTTTGACCTCGATCACCTCGACCTAGCACCGTCCGGACCGCCGCCGAAATTACAGCGATTTCTTCAGCGTCCGCCGGCTGGTCTACAAACGGGGTTCCATCTCGTTCGCTGAGAACCCGATCTAGAAAAGTGGTATCAAATCGGCCATCCGAAAAATCGTCAAGACTAAGAATCCAACGGAATAACGGAATAGTAGTCGGCACGCCGCCAATCTCATACTCGGTCAATGCCCTCTGCATCCTATCAATCGCACGATTTCGATTCTCTCCCCATACGATAACCTTCGCCATCATAGAATCGTAATAAACCGGCACTTTGAAACCGCTCTCTACTCCTGCGTCAACCCTAACACCCGGACCAGACGGTGGACGGTGAAAAGAAATTCGGCCAGGAGAAGGCAAAAACCCGGCCGAGGGGTCCTCTGCATAGACTCGACACTCGATGGCATGACCGTTTGGCTGAAGTGCTTTCTGGGGATCAACAGAAAGTTTTTCGCCGCTAGCAATGCGGAGTTGCCAATTGACGAGGTCCACCCCGGTCACCAATTCTGTCACCGGATGCTCAACCTGCAGGCGTGTATTCATTTCAAGAAAATAAAAGTTTCCATCAGAATCGAGTAGAAATTCGATAGTCCCCGCGTTCGTATAGCCAACCTCCCGCGCAAGTGACGCAGCCGCACCAGCGAGTGCGTGACGTATTTCTTCGCCTACCGCGACAGATGGCGTTTCCTCGATAACCTTCTGATGTCGACGCTGAAGTGAACATTCCCGCTCGACAAAAGGAACTACCGTCCCTTCATTGTCAGCCAAAAGTTGTACTTCTATATGACGGCCTCGTTCGATGGCTCGTTCAATGTAAACGTCTCCATTACCAAATGCTGCTTCGGCTTCTGATCTCGCTGACTCGATGGCCCTATGCAAACCATCTCTTTGCTCTACAAAACGCATCCCCTTACCGCCACCACCCGCCACAGCCTTGATGAAGAGAGGGAACCCCACTTCATCACCAACTCTCGACAATTCCCGATTGGATGCGCCAGCCAGTAAAGGTCCGCCACTCCCAGGCACTATCGGAACCCCAGCCTTAGAAGCCACTGTTCGCGCCTCTGTCTTTCCTCCCATGAGTGCTATCGCAGCGGCGGGCGGACCAATAAACCGTATCCCTGCGTTCTCGACAGAACTAGCAAAATTAGAATTTTCAGCGAGAAAACCATACCCAGGATGAATCGCAGCAGCACGAGTGCAACGCGCAGCGTTTATGATTTTATCGATTCGGAGATAGGTCGCTCCAGCCTCATTGCCACCAAGCGCAATCGCTTCGTCAGCGTAGCGAACATGTGGAGACATCCGATCACAGTCAGAATAGACGGCGACGGTAGGAAATCCCATTTCTCGGCAAGCACGCATAATCCGGACTGCGATTTCACCACGGTTAGCAATTAGAACTTTCACCGGAAGGTCAATTTCCCAATAAGGCTAATTTTCACATCAGTTTAGCACTGAGACGCCCTACATAGACAAGAGAATTGCAAGCGCCACTTGTCGGCAAGGCGCTGACAACATCGATGGTGTCTCGCACATATTTCGGACAAGCGCGCCTATCCACTAAGGACATCAATAGAAATGTCAAATTGACGCGACACTTTCATCCCCTGTTTCGTGCCGTTGAAACGGAAATGCTCTGGAAAATTCACCAATTCCATCGGTGACGACGCGGACAGTGCCCGTCGAAAAGCCGAACTGTAATCACTCACCGTTGCGTCAACAAAATGCTGTCGCTCCCAGTAGGCTCGTGCCTTTTTCCCCATCTCCAATCTGAGATCTTCATCCTGTGCAAGTCTCCGCATAGCGGACACCAACGAAGCCTCTTCATCTAACAAATCAATCCACACTGCTACGGCCTCTACATCATCGGCACCAACAGTGGTCCATGAATAGGAATCACACGCCGGCACATCGGTCAGTCTACTAAGACCACTGATTACCGTTGGTTTTCCGGCGGCCATCGCGCGAAGCCAAACACTAAACATTCGACTACCAAACAACGACTGCAGACAAAAACATACATCGGTTTTCGCTAACTCAACAGACAAGATGTCGGCAGAAATTGGCCGTATTAACTTGACACGCGTTCGAAGCCCCAAGCGGTCAATATCTTTCATCACGTCGTAATCGGCGCCGTGTTCTCCAACCAACCTGAGTTCAGCATCAACGTCATCAATCAAGTGGGAAAAAGCTTGAAGAATTACTGGAGTTCGGTTTTCTGACGACAGACAGCCGAACACTGAAAACACTACTGCCTGATGAACATTACTGTCATCCAGGACAGTCTCCGTTGTCGGCCTAATTTCATCGTTTCGCAAAACTTGACACTGTATCTCTGGGTAATGCTCGTGGAGTTCTTCAGCAAGGTATTTGTTATGAACAGCAATCAGGCGAGCTGTATGAACAATGGAACGAATAAAAGGCCAGTCTTCTCGATGCTTGAACAAATCGTAAAGACGGTTGTCAAGACCACGGTTGCTCAAACGAGTCAATTTCGACAACAACTGCGGCTGGTCATAGAGGAGTTCTGCTCGATAATCCTGTAGTCGCCCGTGTTCCACCAACTGCAAACCCCGAATTTTATGGAACTCCAGCTGATGAAGAACTACGAGTCCGGGAAACCTTGTGGCATAGCCCCAGCAAAACTCGTGATAACGATCGGCGGCCAATTGGTACACGATCAGCTCATAAGGACGTCGGAGCTGCGTGTACAAGAATTCCCCAGAACGACGAATTGATGCAACTTGTTCGATCGCGAGAGGGCTCGGGGCATCTTCGGAAATATAGACATCCACTTCATGGAACTTAGCCACCGACGGCAACACCTCGGCAGAGTGCAAAGCACTGTCCGACTGCAAAGGAGGTACCGCACCGAACCATGCTACACGCAATACGCTATGGTCTCCTGATTGCGTCCGTTCATCATTGTCGCGTCAATTGATCGATTACGTCATCCCAGTTCAGCCCTTGAACGCTCTCAAATCCCGTGCTACCGAGTATGGCTGCTGCAGAACGGTCTACGGTTAACCGATTGATCGCGTTTGCTAATGCCTCTGGATTCGGATCCGATACGAAGCCGTTTACACTGTCAACAACGAACTCAAGAGGTCCACCGGCATCGCTAGTCGTCACCACTGGTTTTTTCGCGTAAAACGACTCTAGAGTTACATATCCGTAATCTTCGTCATACGGCACATACACCACACCGATCGAGTTCGCATAAAACTCGATCAAAGCCTCATCGTCAACGGCACCACAAAAAGTGATTCTTTCATTCAGTCCACAGGACATAGAAAGTTCTTGAAGCTCGCCGCGTAGAGGTCCATCTCCGACCACAACGAGTCGAACTGAAGAATCTATCTTCGTCATCGCTTGAATGACTAGGTCAATTCGCTTGTGATCCTCTAATCGAGCCACGGTAAGCAAGTAATTACCAGCATCTCCGGCTCGAAGCCGTGGAGCAAGGCGAGGGGGAGGGTAGAGCGTCTTCGCGGTTAACCCATTGAAACGATCGAGGCGTTTTGAAACATTCTTAGCGATCGAAAAAATCTTCTTGCACTCAGCCAACATTTCGGTGTCGAGCTCGATCAATTTTGAACGAACGCCGGTATCGATATCTGACTCGGTGAAATTTGTGAAACTCGTTCCGAACAATTCGTATGCAGCTCTATGCTGATGGATCAACCAAGTCACTTTGTTCGGATGCCGCACGTAATAGGTCGGAAACTTTGACGCGATCACCAGATCGATTGTTCGACCATGGCTTTCATTCAGGTCCAAAAGGCGCCATGCGGAAGCCTGCGATATCAACGTGTCCCTCGCACCACCATTAAAGGGAAGGCTCACGAGCGTGGCTTCATGACCTCGACGACACAACTGTCTGACTAGTTCTCGGACGAGCTCTTCAGCCCCCCCGTGAACAAACGGCACCTGCGCTTCACATACAACCACTCGCAACACTTCATTACGATATTAATACAGACACGCATTAAGGGCCGAAAATCGCAACTCATCGCAAGCGATTGTTATACTCTTGTCAATGTCGGTGAGACATGTGCGACCACCGAATACTCGCTACCAATATTTGAGTCGCGCTTAGTGATTTTTGGGAAATCCAGAGCCCATTGGCGATCGAACTCTAATGTCCAAACGGACCGTCACCACGGACGACCTGAATCGCCTCAGACAAAATCGAGAGGAAGCCGACAAGAATTATAACGACGCTCTTACCGCCCTCGACCTCTCAATTGTCCGACCCCCTGAACTTCCCACCCAACCGCCAAGTTTTGATGATCATCAGGCGCAAGCGCTAAACAAGACCTGGAAGTTGGTTCCGGACAAGGGACCTGATCTAGGCACTGGCTGGCGGCGGCGGCTTCGCGGATTTATTTGGCAGTTTTTGGGACCGATAATTGAGCGGCAACAGCGCTTCAACGCACTATCTGTCGACCATCTCAATCGAAACGTAAGTGCGACGATCAAATCCCGAGAGTCGGCGACTGATTTGATCTTGGTATTGGAAGAACACTTGGCTGCACTCAGCGTGGTTCAATCTCGTCTTATTCAATTTGTACAACAGATTACGCCCTACGTAGACACCAAGAATTATGAATTTTCAGGTCTTGCACAGCGTGCCAGGGAAGATATTTTGATTCTTGTCGCAGCTCACAAGGATTTTGCAGATGAAATTTGCGCCATGGTTGCTGACGTGAACAACGACCTTCGTCAACACGCAGAATCTTCAATCGCTAACAACAAACGAGGAGCCGCAGAACTCACGACGCTTTCTCTTACTCAACGCGGGCTTACCCAATCAGTAGAAGTGCTCACTAGCGTAACGAACGTGATAAAAAGGGAATTTCAAGGCTCCGGTCGTACGAGGGGCACAACAGAGACGAAAGAAACTGTAGCCCTTCCAACAACAACGTCTGCTGAATTTGATTCTTCTAAATACGTAGCATTCGAGAACGTGTTTCGTGGTTCACGCCATGACGTTCAAACACGACAAGAATCGTATTTAACCTACTTTAAAGATAGAACGGACGTACTGGATATAGGTTGCGGTCGGGGAGAATTTCTAGACCTTCTTCGTCAGCATGGCATTACGGCCAAAGGTATCGACCTCAATGTCGAAATGGTAGAACAGTGTTTAGAACAAAAACTTAACGTGAACGTGTCAGATGCACTTGAATATCTAGCATCGCTTGACGATGAGTCTCTAGGCGGAGTCTTTTCCGCCCAAGTCGTGGAACACCTTGATGCGGACTACCTGATGAAAATACTCGATCTGATGCACCAGAAACTTCGTCCTGGTTCTCGGATCGTATTAGAAACGATTAATCCAGCATGTTGGAGTGCGTTCTTCAGTGCATTCCTCAGGGACATTACTCATCGTTTTCCACTTCACCCAGAAACCATGAGTTATCTACTTCGTGCAAGTGGTTTTGTCGACGTGGAAATTGTCTACCGTTCACCTATTCCAGAATCAGCAAAACTGCAGCGGTTCCCAATTGATGAAACGACTTCGCTCCTCCCACTGGAAGGAACCTCGACTGGGGCTCTATTACAAGCGTTCAACAAGAACGTTGACCAATTAAACAACTTGATCTTTACTGATCAGGATTATGCCGCGGTTGCAAAGCGTCCTTAGTTACTTCAAAGGGGCGACGTTGTCAGAAACTTGGTCCAGGTACATGGTCGCCAAGTCACTTCTATCACTTGGTGTCGCTACCATAATACTGGCCCCAACACTCTCCGCTTTTAACCTGAATCAGATCTCCGCCACAGTTCCAGTTGCATTGAGTGCACTTCTCGCTCTCTCAATCTTTCGGCCGTCCATCAGCCTGATCGTAGCGACAAGTATTTTTCCGATTTCCGAATGGATCACCCAAACATTTAGCTTGGGGCCAATGCGACTATCAGAAGCCTTGGTATTGGTCGTACTCGGTGGCACAATCATCCGCTTGGCTGTGTCCCCTAAAGAACTCAAAGCCGGTGCTCCGGAAGCCGCAACAGGAATTGTATCCGCCTGCTTTTTGTTCATCGGCGTAACAGCGACATCAATCGTGGTGGAACTGAGTCTCATGCAAACAGGAATCACCGCGACTTGGCTCAACGTCTGGACGTTTCTTACCGAAACCCTCAGTCAAATCACATCAGATTACCTTTTGGAGAATTCCGTCGGGTCTCTGCCTGGTCTTGCGGACGGAGCGCTACTAATCGAGGGCCTCTTATTAGTGCTGATCATTCTTAAATACAGCGGTAGCAACCCTGCTCTTCCACGCAATTTAGCAGGTGCGTTGATCATAGGAGCGTTTATATCTGCCGTCATCAATCTCAACCTTTTGGCGACAACTGTCATGGAAGCAGATGAACCCATGACTATGCTTGCGCGATATCTCGGTGGACTTAGACTCTCTGGACATATCCAAGATCTTAATGCGACAGGCTCCTATTTTCTGACGATGATGTTTGTAGGCATCGGATTCATTTCAGCACGAAAAGATTCCCGGATCCTCGGATTTGCAATTCTCACGATCGGAGTCGCATTCTGGCTTGCGGGTTCCCGTAGCGCGTTGGTTGCTAGTTTAGTTATCGTCTTCTCAGCCGCTGGAAAATGGGTCCTGTCGAAACAACAAGGACGAAGTCGAACTGTTCTTATAGCTCTCGTGCTCGTAGTTTCTTTACTAACACCGTTGCTCATGGTTATGGCGTATCCGGAACGTAGCAGACTCTCTACCGGCTTCCAGCACCGGCGAGATTTCACTATCACGAGCGTAAGAATGTGGGCAACAGCACCAGTGTTTGGCGTTGGTAACGGACGTTATTACGACTTATCCGGCGACTTCATGCCATCGACCCTGCAAGAGCAGTACGCCAATGAAAACGCCCATAACAACTTCCTCCAGATTGCGTCGGAATTAGGAACAATTGGACTAGTTGCGTTTCTCTGGTTTATCTTTCTTGGTGCGCGAAGCATCTGGAAAAAATCTCGAATCGAACAACAGCTCGAGCCTTTGCTTGTTTGGACATGTGCAGGAGTTTCGGCATTTCTTTTGACCTGCGTACTCGGACATCCGTTACTCGTCAGAGAAACGGCCTATCCGTTCTGGGTCTTATCTGGCCTTACGCTTACACTCTCAATCGGTGGTCTCACAGAACAGTCAGTTTCAAAGCGACGACATACCGCTTTTAGATGTCTGACGATTTTAGTTCTAGTAGCGAGCATTCCCCAACGAGTGAATTCGGCTTCATGTGGAAGACCTTTTGGAGAAGTCAGTCTCGGACTTTTCGAGTGGGAGATCGAACCAAACGCAGACCTTCGGTTCCGGTGGAGTAGTGATCACGCCACCTTCTTCATTCCTGCTGACGCACAATGGGCAACCTTTCCGCTTCGCGCAGTGCATGCAGGAGCTAACACAGGTGTGGTCACCGTTAACATTTCCCTAGGGGGACAGCCTGTGATGCAGGTTCCTCTAACGGACCAGAACTGGACAGAAGTGAGCCTGAAAATGTCCAGGACACAGCCCTCCTGTATCCCGCATCGGTTTGATCTTGACGTCTTTCCTGCCTTCGTTCCTTCAAGCGATTTGGGAACCACAGATGAACGAATCCTCGGCGTACAACTCAAAGAATTAACGATTCGATAAAACCATAAGTGGCTAACCGAACGGCACTTCGCTTTCGGCCATTCAAGTGTGGCTGTAAACTTCAATTTAATTCATCTGCGCCAATCGATTGCGGCACGAAACTATTCCTGCCTGCCCTGTAGTTTGATTCTGATCCCATTCTTTCGAAACAGCTTCCATAGACAGCGCAAGCTCAACAGCACCTTCGCTATCCACCGAGACGGGTTTGCAGGAGATGGGGCAACATGTGTCGCGTAGTACAAATATGCACTTCGATGAAATTCTCGAATAGCCAGGCTCTGCGCTGTCGACCTCGACCGTCCAACCCTGTGAACGACCGCAGCATCAGGAACGTATCGAATAGTCAAACCTCGCGCCCGCAAACGGCGACACAAATCTGCGTCTTCCCAATACAAGAAATATCTTGTGTCAAAGCCACTAGCTGCCAAGAGAGGGACTCGTTTCACAAGCATGCAAGCACCGGACACCCAATCTACCTCACTACTTGAATCCTTTGCCATCTCTAGTACCCTTACATTTCTTCTGGCAAGACTCGAATCAGGAAACAAGCGCCCGAAAAGTGTCGTCCGTCCAAAGAGGCCGGTAAGCATCGTCGGATCACCACGAGCGCTACCCTGCACGGTGCCATCGGGATTAAGAATTTTCGGTCCAACTAACACACAATCTGAGTGTCTTTCCAACTCAGATTCAAGACGACGCATCGCATCTTCTTCAATCCAACAATCAGGATTAATTATCAGGACATACTGCCCAGAAGTTAGCGAGAGCCCTAAATTGACCCCACTCGCAAAACCTACATTCGTTTTGTTACGGAAAATCGAAACGGACTCATACTGAGAAATTAAGCCACAACTGTCGTCCGTTGATGCATTGTCGACTACAACCCCATCCCATGTACGACCAGAAAGTGAGCGAGACACACTCTCTAGGCACGTAAGTAGGTCTTCCCCTGCATTGAAGTTGACCACCACCACGGAGAATTCTGGCGTCACGGTTTTCCTGCCAGGTCAAGATCGAATCGCTTTTCCGCGATCTTTCTCACTATCCAACCTCGAGCCAGTCGACGCCAAAGTGCTACAGATGAAAGGCGTCGACTCCGTTGGATTACACGTCTTTGCCTCAACACACGTAACGACCCGCCCAAAGCCGCCCATTTCCCAGTCGCGAATGGACCGAGTGCTCCTATCGCAGCATGATAGATAGCAGAAGCGATCAAATAGACAACATGACAAGGAAAGGTGAGCACTAAGAGGCCGGTGGGAGTGTTCTTCAGATAAACCCATTCGATGTTTCTTTGACCGTAGTAAATCGCCATTCGGCTAACTCGACCTATTGCCGCACTTCCTGCATGAGCAACCACCGCGTCAGGAACATATTGACATTGGTACCCAAGCAACTGTGCGCGATACGACAAGTCGACATCTTCAAAGACCAAAAAAAAGTTCTCGTCAAATCCACCGACCTCGAAGAACACATCATGTTGAAATAAACAGGCAGCCCCACAAGCCCCAAAAATTTCAGCTGGCTCTGAAAATTCCTCTGCCGATTTTCCATGGCCACGCTTAAAGGCTCCACCAGATCGAGTCACGACGTCGCCCGCACTATCGACAACAGACCGGTCTTGGAGATAAACGATGCGTGATGCTGCAAACCCAGCGTTCGGATTTTGCTTAAGTCCGTTCAATAAACAGTCAAGCCAATTGGCAGTCACTTCCGTGTCATTGTTTAAGAACGCTATGTAACGTCCATGAGCTTCTCTAGCTCCGATGTTATTAGCAGCAGCAAAACCGGCATTCCGTCTCAACAAAATCAATCGAACGTTGGGGTATTGAGATCGTACGAGCTCTGTGGAGCCATCACTCGAATCGTTATCGACCACAATAACCTCATGTTCAACGGTCTGGCAGGCAAGCGAGTCTAGACATCGCCGCAAATAAGCCCGTCCATTAAAGTTCACAACAACAACAGTAACTAGCACTGTGCCACTCTCTAAAATTCCTGACAATACTCGCCGCCACCGTCACTCGGGAATTTCAACATCGGAAAGACCCGTTTCCTTAGCCACCGAACGATATACTTCGACCGTCCGCGTCGCCGTAAGTTCCCACGAAAAAAAAGAACTTCGTGATAGCGCTGCTTGATGTCTCTCAAAACGGAATTCATCATCCGTCAGAACTCGGTGAACAGCCCGAGCGAAGCCATCAATGTCACCTGGCTCGACCAAGACCGCTGCGTTCTCGACGACTTCAGGGGTTGCGCCAGCGCGGGAAGCAATAACGGGGGTTCCGCATGCCATGGCCTCGACAAGAGGCAAGCCAAACCCCTCATACTGAGACGGATAAATCATCGCCACTGCTTCTCGATAGAGTGTCGTGAGATCGGTATCACTTATTGATTCTCGACGTTCAACCGAATCACTCACACCTAAACTGGCTGCTATGTGTTTAAGACCATCTTCTGCGCCACCATCACGACCCACAAGTATCAAACGCAAATCAGGAATCCGATAAAGGCGGCGAACCTCAGCCAACACAATGAGCGCTGTCTTTAGGTCGCGGCGAATATGCAAATCGCCAACATGGAGCAGAAAGGGACCTACAACACTACGATGTAACTCGCCTGTTTTTTCGACAGGACAAAAAACATCCGCTGCTGCAAGAGGGATCACTGAAATTCGATCGGGTTCGATTTCATAGGCGGCGATGATTTCTTGTTTGGAGAATCTAGAGTCTGTGATGATTACGTCGGCCGCACGAGCACATTTGCGATAAAACAATCGACGCAACGGATCTTTTCGGTAGGGATACCAGTCTGGATGACGTTCATAGCTGCAATCATGGATCGTCAGCACGACCAGCTGTTTTCCAAAAATGGGAGCCGTGTACGCCGGCGCATGAAAAAGATCCACTCCGGCACGCTTACAACCAATAGGAAGTGACACAGTCGTCCATCCTAGATTGGTCGGCAGAAGAGACATCACACGTGTATTCTTCACACGAAACGGCATCGCCACACCCGGAGGGGCACCGATTGAGATTATTTCCGGCGCGCTCGCCATACTTGTAATTGCACCAAATAGTGAATTTACGTAACGCCTTACTCCACTAGCCGGTGACACAAGTGCACGGCCATCGAATCCGACTCGAAGAACACTCATGATGCTCCACAATTAATAAGCAATATCGGACACCGCCGCCATTCCCTTATCGCGCGGTATTGCACTCCATCAGCGAATCTCAAGAAAAAGTCGACGAACTGCCACGTCGTAACGCTCGCATATCTTCCGTATCCGCGTCTCTGTTTCCTCATCAATTGAGTCGCTACTGATGATGAGCTCGTCAACATTATGTAATCTCATGCTCAACTCTAGTTCACCGGCACCACGTCTTACCGGAAGCCCGAGTACCCATCGACGCTGTTTAACAGGATCATCGTCTAGAAACCCGACCGGACTCATTGACCAATCTCGATTCGCGCGCATTTCTCTGGCCAACAACTGACCTCCAGACCCAGCGCCGTATATCAAGATCCTCCTCGTCCGTTTACTACGAGTCGAAACCGCTTCACTCATCAAGCGGAACGAGGCGCGGGACACGATGACGAAAAGGAACAGCAAGCCAGCATCGATGAGAAAAACCGCTCGAGAAAATAGTTCAAATCTATAAAGATATGCGGCGGCGAGCACGGACAGAATTGAACCTCCGGTAATGCCTCGAACAACGGCGTAGACGTCACTCATGCCAAACGTTGTCCAAGATCGTGCATATAGACCAGAAACGTAGAGCGCCAAAATCTTACATCCGAGAATAACTGGTAAAGAGGACGTGAACGATGGAAGAAAATCTAAAAACGCATCGTCTTCGAATCTGATCGCGTACGCTAAGTAGTACGCACTACTAATTAACAACATGTCCAAAAGAACTTGGCCGACGTGTAGTTTGAAAGCCAGATCCTGTAAAAAGGGCGCAAAGGAACTTTTCTGCAATGCCAAAAAATCATCTGCGTCGTACGCTGGAACCCGAGATAGGTAGAGCCCAAAAAGCACGGTAGCAACCATGAACAATCCGGCAATCGGAAAAAGAAGTTCCTCTAAACCAGAACCCTTCAAACCAACACCAATTAGCCCGCCTATGATTCCAATTGCGTAAAGAATTCGTATAGTGCTTCTAGGAGAAAACCCTAATGAAGCAAGTCGATGGGAAACGTGGTCCGTCCCTCCACTCGTAGCCTTACGCCCAGCCAGTCTTCGAAGCACCAGCACGAATGCCGTGTCGAAAAGAGGTACCACAAGAATTAAGCCAACCACAAGACTTCGAAGCAACGGATCTTGATGATCGACGGCCAAGAAAGGAACGAGCGATGTGCCCGCTAATATCGCGCCCAAAAATAGACTTCCTGAATCACCCATAAAAAGCCGCGCTGGCGGCCGGTTCCATACAAGAAAGCCCAAAACACTGCCCGTCACAACGACCAAAAGAGCAACAAGCGCGCCACCAAGTTCACCGGAAAAGCCACTAACAAAGAAAAGGCATGCAACCGCAACGATGCCACTCGCCAATCCGTCCATGTTGTCGAGCAGATTCACGGAATGCACCATACCCGCAAACCACACGATAGCCAGCATTGCCCACAATGTTCCAACCCCTGGCTGATTGCTGATTGCGATCAACCCAAACACAAAAAAAGCACCAATCACAAGAGAGGAAACAAGTTTTCCTAGCGGCGTAAGTGCGAGAGCATCATCAACTAGTCCCACGACGAACATAGCCGTCGCCGCGGACACTACAGCAAAAGCCACACTAATTCCGTCAATTGAAGGAACAAAGAAAACAGTTAAACCCAGTAGATACAGTGAAGTCAGAACGATAGCCACACCGCCGAATGTGGGCGTCGCAATCGAATGCCATCGATCCGAACGGGGAGGAACAACGGCTCCGAAGCGAAGACCCAGACGTCGCACGACACGACTTAAAAGATAAGCTACCGCTACACCGCTGGCACCCAATGCAGCCAAAAGCATTTTTGTCATTATTGTTGACAGCAAAACAGCGTAGCTCGTTCAGTGCGAAGTGTTCGCTGACTTTCCTGACGATCTCATTTCTTCAAACGTAAATGGACGACCGCGAAGGATCCCGTCGCAAATCACATCGAGACCAGGAGTAACACCAGGCAAGAGAGTTTCAAGCCGGTCCAAAGATAGTACATATATTGGGTACCCAGCTCGAGGCTTCACGAAAGGCAACGGAATCATGCGTCGAAAAAAGAAATGGTACGCGTACTGTCTTGCCCGCCGTAATTGGCTCCCCTGGACCGATTTAAAGAATGGCAGACGATCGAGAATTTCAAAATACTCTTGGGCGGTACTTGCGTCGTACGTCACGCCTTTATTACGAACCCACGCCTCACCAGCCACAATAACAGGCAGCCCAACACTCGCGAGTTCAACTCCCATTTTTGTCCCGTAGATAATGGCGGCATTGCAGAGTGACATCAAACTATAAGTACTCATAGAACTTTCAGGAGGCACAATCGTAATATTTCTGGGCAACTCAGGACACCGACGTAACAACTCCTGGAGCACAGGCTGACGCGACCTAGGAAATCCACTGATCTCCGCTGGATGCACACGAATCAACAACTGAAGGTCTGGGCGCCTCGAAAAGTAATCGCACGTGCGAACGATCCAATCCAACATGTCAGGAAACGCGTTGGCAGGATAATGCAACTGAGCATCCCAACTTACGTTAGTCAATAATCCAATGATAGGTCGTTCCGAATCTAACGCTAACGTCTCGGCAAGTTGGTTGGGGTTCCTTTCAGCCGAAGCGCGGTGAAAAACAATCCAGTCAAACAATCCATCACGCCGACTCGACAGATAGTCAAGTAATGTTCTCTCCCGATGTTCGGTCAGTTCAACACCTTGCCACGCTGACTCAGACTCGGACATCAAAGTGTGGTGATAGGTGTCGCCATGGCTGAAGATAAACCGTCGCTTGCGATATGCAACGTTCCAATTAGCGATACGAACACCCGCTTGGCGGCATACCTGCCCTATCACTCCCCAAGGGACGTAAATTCCATGTGTGAACACGGCACAGGTGAACTTCTGCTTCTTAAGCAGACACTGTGTAGCGAACATTGTTATTAATGCCGAGTACAGATACCGACGCAGCACAGGCTCCGCACCAGGTTCCCGATCAAGCGATCCCGTAGCGAAAAACCGAAGTGCCCCCGCATAAGCGTGTTCACCAACGTTGAGGCCATCATGCGTCAGTTCATTTATTTCATCGAATGGAACCGATTTGGCAATGGCTAAGGCTTGACTCCGCTGACTGCTTGAAACCAGTGTACTAATTTGATGAATTCGAATACCGAGCAAAGAATAGACGCGCTGTGCCGGAGTATAACAATGCTTACAGAGATCGCCAGACGGCCCCTTATCTATAAACTGCTGCAGGTCAGGGTACAAAGAAAAATCACATTCCGCACAAGCGGGCAACGAACTGTCGCACAACAACACATGAGGCTCAGCACCCCTTAACCGAAGAGCAACAGCAAGCGCACTTTCAAGCGTCACAGCATGTGCGTATGACCCGACTGCTGTCGAAATTAAAACGTGATCACCGGTAGCACTTCGCGTCCGAGCCATCTCCCAAAGAGCTTTTCCATCTTCCAGGAGCTCGTTCCATTCGGGGTAGGCGTTGCGGCGCGCATGGTACCAGCGCCGAAGTAGGCGAGTCATTCGCCACAAACGTGGAAACCTTCGAATCGCGTGCCTCATCGAGAGCCAAGACTCAGTCGATTCTCTCCAATGCTTAACATCGAAAAAAATGAAGGTGGGTCGGGTACCGTTTCCCACGTCTGCCATGGGTCGTACTCTCTCAATTCGCTCGCGGTGAAACTTCCTGTCGCTACGGCGATTGTCTTTGCACCGATCGCTTTCCCACACGCAACGTCGTGTGGTGTGTCGCCAATAACAAAAACACGATCCAAAGAAATGGATTGACGGTTGGTTATAGTTCGAAGAGCCCGTCGCGCAATATCAACACGAGTATCAGGCTCCTCCGCAAATGCCCCGCCAGAAAACAAGTCCCATATTCCATAATACGAAAGCTTGGCTCTGGCACCGGCAGCAGTATTGCCAGTCAACAAATGCGACGTCACATCCGTCCGCTCATCTCGTGCGTAACGCAACACGTCTGCCACCCCTTGGAATACTCGACCCTTTCGGCGCGGTAGAGCTGCAGGCAAGCGCGTTTCGTAGCTTCTCACCATACGAACGAGCACATCTCTATCCAAGGGTAATTTCAACAGTTCAAGAATCGAACGGCCAACTGCAAAATCTGTCAGTCCCGCCGTAGACAACCGCTGGAGATCAATCGACCGACCAACTAATTCCGATGCAGCCTCCTCCCACGCGAACATGCCAGCACGACCCGTTGTGAGCAACGTCCCGTCGATATCCCAAAAAAGAACTGTCTTCACAGATCCGCTGCACATAGTTGCTCTTGGATAGCTGATGCGAGACTCTTGCTATCGAGGCCGTGGGCCGATAAGACTTCAACGTTTCCACCAGATTCTGGAAAATGTTTCAAACCGAACCGCTGGGCAATAACTGGCTGTGTAACATCAAGTTCTGCAAGTCGCGCAAGCAACATTGTTCCCTGTCCACCAGCAACATAATGATTATCGAGTGTAAATACTGCACGGCATCCACTCACTATTTCCTTTAGCCACTCGTCATCTACTCGATTAAGCCAGGGGAGATTGACAACCTTCAGAGAAATTCCATGCTCTCGGTCTAACTGGTCGGCTGCTCGCATCGCCTGAGTCAACATAATCGGTCCATACCCAAAGATAACTCCGTCAGCACCATCGTGGAGAATCGCTCCTTGTCCTTCGACCATTTTGTACCCTTCGGGAAGAGCATACGGAACCTGAACGAGAATAGAGACAAGGCGGAGAAAACAACTCTCCTCTGTTCCATTCACGCAGTATTCAACAGCCATCGCCACCTCTGTTTCGCAGGACGGCTCCACCATAACGAGATGAGGTATAGCACCCAAACTCGAAATATCTCTTACGCACTGATGTGAGTGGCCAGGACCACCGGGCAGCAGACCAGCGAGTGCCCCAACATAAATGACCTTCCGACGTTCAGTTGCATTGTTGTAAATCTGCTCATTCGGACGAGCGGACAAAAAACAACTAAAAGAATGAACAATTGCCAGTAGGCCACGCGAAGAAATTCCGCTAGCAACCGACACCATGTCCTGTTCTGCGATTCCGCATTCCACAAACCGCTCTGGAAACCGATCACGAAAAGGTATCAACCCGCAGTCAAGTACAAGATCCGCATCGAGAACTATGAGATCTTTTCTCCGTTCTGCCTGTTCAACTAAGGCTTTAGCATAAACAGGAATGAACCGCTCGGTCCCTGAACGCAGCCGACTCGGCTCCCTAGCAACAGTCTCAAGCACAAGCGGCTCTCCCCCGAGTTCTCGAATCTGACGATTTGCCTCCTCTAGTAATTCTTCGTGTGCCGCCGCGTATTGTTTAACGTCTGGAGCACCACTATGGAAGTGATACATTTGATCATCCGGCGGCATTGTAGGCCCTTCCATGAATGACACGCCCTTGCCTTTTAGGGTATCGGCAATAATCACACTCGGACGGTCACTAACTGTTCTCGCTCTATCAAGAGCGCTGCCAATCTGATTATGATCATGGCCATTGCAGCGCTGAACATGCCAACCAAAAGCCGAAAATTTCTTTTCCAGATCACCTAGATCGCTCACGTCTGTCACCCATGTGTCAGATTGGATCTTGTTATGGTCAATAATCGCTGTCACTTCGTGCAAGCCCATATTCGCCGCTTGCTGGAGGGACTCCCAGATCTGTCCTTCCTGTAATTCACCGTCTCCCGTCAACACATATACGCGGCCGTCGGTACGGAGCTGTCGATTTGCAAGCACGATCCCTTTTGCTTTCGATATTCCCATACCTAAGGAACCCGTATTCATAGTTACGGTCGGCGTTCCAACATCCGGATGCCCCGGAAGTCCACCAAGTCGACGAAGTTGATGGATCAAACTGAAGGGCAGTTTTTCAAGTGCGATCATTAGCGCATAAAATGCGGGAACATCGTGCCCCTTCGACGAAAAGTACACATCGACCGGGCAATCTGGATCATCACCGACGCGAAGTTCATTTAGATGTAACCAAGCGACGATATCAACGCTACTAAGCGTTGTTCCCAAGTGTCCTGAACCCGCTTTCGCGATCATGTACAACGAATTGATTCGGGCTAATGCCGCGAGCATGGAAGCATGCGTATAGGGATCATGCTGTGCAGCACTGAGTGCCCGTCTAATTTCATTGAGAGGAACATACTGAAAATCACTCATACCCATCACCCGATACCGGATACGGATCAACTTCCACGTCCGGCAACTTAGCTTCACCGGTCTCGATTAGACGTTCTGCAAGCAGCCAATCACTCGGATTATTGATATCGAAACCTTCACTACATTCCGTAAAGAAAGGCATCACGACATTGCCTGCAATCGTTTTCTGCTCAAATACAACCTTCGTCCATGCCATCTCTAAACTTGCGTTCTGAGAATAAATCTCTGGCAAAGACTGATATTGACTACTATGCCACGGCCGCTCCGACGGGCCATACGGCAGCAACGGGAACATCCTTCGTCCCCGAACAACCCACATCTTTCCAGGATGCTGGTTAACTTTTTCCACTGCCCTCAGAGAATCAATGCCAACTTCTTCGCGAAATTGATCCCAAGCGCGTCGGATAGTAGTCACCGTTCGCATCGGACTCGTCGGCCGAAGCAAACCAAAACAGTCATATCGTCGCTCATCTCTCAGAAACCCTGTCAAAAGATGTTCAACCCACTCGAAGTCCGTCGAAATATCACCCGCGATCTCTAGGGGTCTTAGAAATGGCACCTCAGCGCCATAGTGACGAGCGATCACAGCTACTCGTTCCGAATCGGTCGACACGACTACATCTCGAAAGACACCACTTCCTAAAGCGGCCGAAATACTGTACGCAATCAACGGATGCTTCCCAAGACGCCGAATATTCTTCCCTGGGACACGCTTCGATCCTGAACGGGCGGGGATTAATGCCACAATCGAGGGTTCAGCAACCGAACTTGATTGCGTCGTCACACTCGACTCTCATCGTGGTGGATATACACCGTCTTGAGCTCAGAATAAACGTCAATTGCCTCTGTGCCAGCTTCTCTTGTCCCGTTCCCTGATTGTTTCAATCCGCCAAACGGCATGTGCGGCTCACTACCATAGGTAGCGCCATTAACGACAGCGACACCGCTCTGGACTCTGCCAATAAAGGTCATAGCTCGATCAATATTAGCGGTGTGAATTGAAGCCGTAAGCCCGAACGGCGAGGAATTCGCAAGCGAAACAGCCTCTTCAAAATCTTTCACACGATAAAGGCAAACAATCGGGCCAAACAATTCTGTCATCGAAATATCATCGTCCGGTCCCACATTGTCGATAATGGTTGGTGCCATGTAATACCCATCTTTATGGCGTTCACCTTTGAGGCGCCCTCCACCAGCGACAACGACAGCACCTGAAGACCTGGCTTGTTCAACAGCAGATATCATGTTGTTAAGTTGCTCGTCGTTGATCACTGGACCCAAATCATCATTGTCATCTGGACCGATGCGGAGAGTCTTAGTCGCATTCACCAGTAGTTCTCGAAAATGATCGAACACTTCGTCATACACGATCAAACGACTACCGGACGCACATCTCTGCCCCGCGTTACTGAACGCAGATGCAACTGACACTTGAACAGCTCTTTCAAGATCGGCATCGTCGCAAACGATAAGTGGGTTCTTCCCTCCAAGCTCTAGACACACCTTCGCCAATCTTCGACCTGCCCTCTCCGCAATCCACCGTCCAACACTGCACGAACCAGTGAAACTAACAATCGGCACGTCGTTATGGTCTACCAGAGGACCACCCGCCTCTGGTCCATGCCCGTGCACAATCTGAAGCACGCCCACTGGAGCACCAGCTTCCTCGAGAAGACGACCGAACGCCCATGCTGATAAGGGTGAATCCTCCGAGGCTTTTAGGACCGCCGCGTTTCCACACAACAAAGCGGGAAAAACTTTCCATGCAACATTTGCTATCGGAGTATTTGCAGCAATGATAAGTCCTGCAACGCCAAGAGGTTGACGAATAATCATAGCGGACCGACCAGGAACTCCACTCGTCGTTGTCTTGCCATAAAACCGGCGTCCTTCCCCGGCCACAAAAAACCCCATCTCGATTGCTGCACCTGTTTCACCAAGAGCGTCCTTACGAGATTTTCCCGTTTCGAGCGAGACCAGATCTGCAATTTCCTTTTGATGCTTCTCCAGAAGCCCAGCAGTTGCACGAAGAATCTCACCGCGTCGAACAACCGTCTCCGACGCCCACTCCGGCTGCACGGACTTGGCGCTCAACACTGCTTCATTTATATCATCACCACTTGACCGAGCAACTCGGCATAGTGGACGACCATTCGTCGGATTGAATTTCTCAAACGTCAGCCCAGAAAGAGCAGGACGTTCCGTTCCAGCAATCCAGTTGGGAACCACAGAAGGCACACTTAGATCAGCCATTCACGCCTTTCCTACCACGCGGTAAAGCCACCATCGACACGAAGATTAATACCCGTAATGTAGGCCGCCGCATCAGAGGCAAGAAACACTAACGGGCCACGCAAGTCCCCCGCTTCTGCCATTCGCCCTAGTGGGACCCGTTGGCTATATTTTTTCACGAACATCTCATCCTGACCTGCTTTGACACCGCCTGGAGAGAGCGCGTTCACTCGAACACCTCTGTCTCCCCATAATGTCGAAAAATATTTCGTCAGATTAACGACAGCCGCCTTTGACGCCCCATACGAAGGCATCTTCAGGAATTGAGGGTCTCCAGAAAGATGATCGTAAAAATGTTGGTCTGGAGAAACAGAAGCATACAGTGACCCTATATTAATGATCGAACCCCGTTTCCGATCAGCCATTTCACTCCCGAACACCTGAGTCGAAAGAAACGTCCCAGTAATATTCACGTCTACCATTCGTCGAAATACATCAACCGGAAAATCGGCTGCTTTATAACGATCGTCAGGCTTGTCAGGCGGTTGGTCGATGCCAGCGTTGTTCACAAGAATTGATGGAACGCCGAGCACCGTCCTTATTTCTTCCAGGGCCGACAAGATCATCTGCCGATTTGTAATGTCACAATGCACCCGCAATAGACGAGATGCTGGAGCGCGATTCGATACAGCCTCAAAGGCAGTTGACGACACCGCATCAGGAAGGTCAACGGCAACGACCCGTGCGCCAGCATCCAAGAGCGCCTCAACCCACACCGGACCAAGGCGTCCAAGCGCACCAGTCACGACGGCTACTTCATCATTAAGCTTGAACACCGCGACGGTCGCTGGACGGATCGCCCAGCGTCTCCAAATCAAATCCTTCGTCTTTTTTAACAGACTGAAGAGTCGACAAGCCCACGATTCTGTCAAGTTCAAAGGGAGGAACCCCACCCCCAGGCGATTTAATGTCCACGTCGTCTAACTTGACAACGTGACCGGCCGGCAAGTCGCGGGCTGCTACCAGGCGCTTCCCCATTTTCAAAATCGCTGAAGTCTCGCTTGCATAGGCTTTCTTTTGCCCATCACCAATCGCTACATGCACACGCTGAAGATCCCGAACCATTTTACGCATACCAACAGGTTCAAGAGAAAAGGCATGATCGGTACCTTTCATAGCCCTATTCAAAGTGAAGTGTTTCTCAATAATACGCGCTCCTATTACATAGGCCGCCGTCGCCATCGCTATTCCATTGTCATGACCTGAATAACCAACAACAATTTCTGGAAATCGTTCGCGGTAAGTTGCGATCACGCCAAGATCAAGCTCGGAGAATTCGGCAGGATAGCCTGCCGTACATTGCATGATGCAGAGCTGAGAGTTTAGGGGCATGATCGCGTCATGCGCACGCTCTACGTCAAGCATCGACGCCCCCCCTGTACTGACAAGCATTGGCTTGCCAAACGTAGCGACGTGCCGCAACAGTGGGACGTTCCTCAAATCCCCAGACGCAATTTTGAACGCCGGCGTACCAAGCTCAGCCATCAAATCCGCACTGTTAAAGTCAAATACCGTGGCGAAGAAATCCACTTCAAGTGCACTAGTAAACTCTTGCAACAACGCGTACTCATCTCCGTCGAATTCTAACGCCTCCCGATGCTCACCGTAGGTCGAACCGAAACTGTTTTCGTGATCGTAAGACTTGTCAAACATAGCCTTCGAGTACAAAGCACGATTGTCACGTTTCTGGAGCTTTACCGCCGAAACACCGCAGGCATTGGCTTGCCGAAACATTTCTCTACAGGTCTCCATATTGCCTTGGTGGTTATGCCCGACCTCCGCAATGACGTAGCACGGGTTGTTGTCACTGATTTCATGTGTGCCGATTTTCATCGTGCGACCCACGTCGGGACCTCCCATCGCGAAAGGATCACGTGTTTCTTCACTAAAGACGATTTATAGCAAACACCCTGCAACATCTCTTTACTCAAAACTAGGCGTCTACGACTGAGGCCTGCTGCCGAAACTGTTCGACCAAACATTCCCAACCATATTGGTCACGTGCAGTCAGTGCGCCCGCCTGGCCAATATTCTCAAGTTCTGACGGCCCTGGCAGGCGATCGCAACGCTCGATATCGATCACATTTTTCATGTGTGCGAAACCTGACGGTGAATGTTCGTCCATGTTCGTCAATACTGGACATCCGCACTCCATCGCTGCATTCACCGTCGTATTATTAGCCCGGACACCCTTTTCAAAGAACGCCGCCAAGAAAGAGGAGTCCAGTAAGTGGTTAAAAACGGCCGTGTCTGAGAGATAACCAAGAAAGTAGACTCGGTCCTCAAACACTGCTCTTAATTCCTCAAATGTCACAACGAAAGAACCGTCAAAACTCGTGTTCTCATGCACTGCTGTCGATACGTAAATGGCATATGTTCGCCCTGTACCGTCGAGAAGCTGACGCAGGCGTCGATAGTATGGCACTCGGATCTTGTGTGCCATACCAAACGTGAATACGGATAGCTCTGAAGATTTGAACCGTTGTGCGTTGAGAATGGTCCCTGGACACCACAACTCACGAATATCTATCCGAGTGTCCGACAACCTAGCCGCCAATTCGTGATTTCCGCAATAAACTCTTTCGGCCGCGTTCAACAATCGACGCTCTGGCTCCGTCCGATCAGAGTCATGCAGAAATAATTCAAACTTTCCGGTTTGCTCTCGGACCCAGCTATCAAGGGACCTAACGTCTGGCTCAGAAAATTCTGAGAGTTTCAACGAGAGTAGCGGACGAGCGTATTTCGTGTGCTCAAGCCCGAGCACGCTCACAACTGGAACCCCAATTCGTTCACCGAGAATCGTGTTGAATTTGGCGATTCCACACGTCCACGGATTCAAATGGTAGCCAGCAATGCAATCGAACATGGGTTCGTTTATTAATCTCGTCTATCGTAGCCGAACTTCAGGAAACTAGTCACTCTCCAACACGGAGAAGACAGAATATTCTCAACATAAGAAGAAACCGCTCAGTTCCTAACGAGAGTGTGCCCGTTCCATTACTAGCACCCTACCCTTGTTGAGCCAATCTAATTTTTCTTCGAGATCTGGCCTAGATCGGCATCCCTCAAGAACAAACATCACACGCAAAAATTCCTTGTTCAGTAAAGTAATGTGTGTGGGATCTACATCGAACTCTGTCGTAAAGTCGATGAGACTCCCTGGCGTGGGATGAAACCGCGTCGTACAATAAATATACTTCGACGTCATCCGAACCATGTTCGACACAGTAGCCTTTACCTGCAAAACTGTGAGGTGCTCCAGTACCTCTCTACAGATTACGAGGTCATAAGAACTATCTGGCTTTAAGTGATCGCTCGTATTGCCAATCGTGATTCGATCGCGGACTGCTGTCGATGCCAGTTCTCGACTACTCTCAGAAAAATCAACACCGTCAACATCAATTCCAAGCTCATTCAAAAAATGCATCAGGGCACCCGGTCCACATCCGAGGTCCAGAACCCTAGACGGATTGAATACTTCTCTTATAAGAGACGGATTCTTGGCCTCTATCTTTCGCCGAGTCTCAAGAGAATAGTTATTTCCTTCAGCCCGCCAATCACCAGTAAAGTATTCCGCGTCATAGTGATCAGATGGTGTCTGTTTCTGCCTGTGCACAGCTTCTTCAAAGTCTGCAATAGTCATGACAAAGTTCCGTCGATTTGTTCCGAAAAACGTTGAAGAATCCGACTCGAAGAATCTCGAACCGTATCAAGGTAGACGATTTCAATTCCAAGACTGTTACAAATCTCAACCTGTCGTACCGGTAGTTTAGCTCGCCAATCCGCACCCTTAACGTAGTAGCGTGGCCTGAGCTCCTTCAAAATCGTCTCTGTGTCGTGATGATTAATATGAGTAAATGAGACATGTTTAATGGCATCAACTACAACCACACGTTGCTCTTCATTCAAAAGTGGTGGGTGTTTCGTGGCAACGTAGACATCTGACGCAACATTACACAGAAGCGGAATTCCGAGCTTGCTGGCCTCGACAAAATACGCAATGTGACCGGCGTGCACCGGATCAAACGCCCCGTCGACCATCGCGACCTTGCCACGATGGGCAGTTAATTGATCAAATGTTAACAACACTTTTCAAAAATCCAAAAACCACACACCACTACTGAAAACATGGTGGACACAGCACTTCTTTCGGTAGTCCCTGTCTCCATTGCCATCTCAGCCTAAAGTAATGTGACGATATCTTTCTATTAAAAACACGGAAAGCCCAATGGTTCGTAGATTCCTGTTCGCATCCGACGTCGCTCTACGAAAACACTCAGGGGCAAATCATTTTGTCATAGAAACTCACCAACCTCTTCATAGTTTTCATTCACATAATCCGTCACAATCGGGTAATCCGACCAAAAGGTTTCTACTTCATTTCTCGGACTTTCAACAACCACAATCGGCACGGACTGTCGATGCAACCGATCGACGGCCAATTATTGGTCTCGACGAGACGTGTAGAAGTTTGACACAAACACGGACTGGCCGGCTGATTCATTGACCACTCATCTAAGCCGAACGAAAAAATAGAACTTTACTTACGAAAATACGTGATGACCTTCCGAACAACCTTAACAACATCATCGACATCTTGTTCCGTCATAGCCGGGAACAGAGGCAAGGAGATCGCGCGATCAGAATAGTGCTCCGCATTTGGAAACATTCCCCGACGAAAACCCCATCGCTCCTGGTAGTAAGGTTGAAGATGAACAGCTCGAAAATGAACACCCACGCCTATATTCTCAGCTCGGATCGCATTCATCACGACGTCACGATTGCAGTCCCTAGCAAGTTCTTCAATTTGAATCACAATCGGATAGAGATGATAGGCATGCTTGACATCTGGAAGAACGACTGGCCTAACAATTTCTGGTAGATCAGCAAAAGCAGCATCTAATTGCATGGTTATTTCTTGTCGACGTTTCCAGAACCGTTCAAGCTTCGTTAACTGAGTCAACAACAAAGAAGCCTGTATGTCGAACATATTGAATTTGTATCCTGGACAAAGAACCTCCCAATGGCGATTACCATCCGAACCGTGACGCTTCCATGCGTCTCGGCTGATACCGTGCAAGCTCATAATAGCGACGCGATCGGCCCATTTCGAAACATTCGTCGTGAGTGCACCACCTTCTCCTGATGTGATGTTTTTCGTCGCGTAAAAGGAGAAACAGGTGATGTCGCTTATTCCACCGATCGGACGGCCATGGTACTCCGCACCCACCGCGTGCGCAGCATCTTCAATCACAATTAAATTGTGTCGACGCGCCACCGACGCAATTTCCTCAAACGAACAAGGCTGCCCCGCAAAATCGACCGGGATGATCGCCTTTGTTTTCGGTGTCACAACATCTTCGATATGTGCTGCATCAATATTCAGAGTATTCGGATCGACATCGGCGAAGACTGGCGTCGCACCTCTCTGGACAATAGCATTCGCTGTCGAAGCAAATGTGATCGGTGTTGTAATTACCTCGTCACCAGGCCCCACGCCAATAGCCTCAAGTGCTAAATGCAGCGCCGCAGTGCACGAATTCACACCGACACACCGCGAAGCAAGCACGTCGGCGGCAAACTGCTCTTCAAATTCCTTAGTTTTAGGCCCCTTAGTAAGCCAACCAGACCGGAGTGTCTCTATCACGCCAGCTTCGTCGTCAGACTCAATTGAGGGGCGATGAAACGGAAGAAACGAACTACGAATAGGTTCGCCTCCATTTAGTGCCAAAATATCTCCACTTCTGGTTCCGATGTTCGCTGTCATCCCGAATTCCCCACTGTTCGCATAGGAAAAAGACCGTTTTAAAGCAACTTCCCTCGTCCTTTATCAGGGCGTTTCCCTAATACTATCCACCGAAACCACCACTAAAAAATATCGACAATTGCTTTCGGTGTGCTTCCTGAGTCACGTCCATATTGACGCTTTAAAAACTTCACATGGAACTGCCGAAACGTCGCACCCTTCCACCAAGTCTTAAGTAAACACTCAGGATCCGTAAATGACCTGTCTGTTTCCAATGTAATCGACTGGATCAAGCGCCTTGGATATACCGTTACGTTCTGGAAATGTCCGAAAGGAAGTCGAAATAGAACTCGAATCAGCAAGTAGTTAGCAATCGATACCACACCTTTGTAAAAAGTGTCCGACCGACGGTCGATCACTCCACGAAAAGACAACGTTTCATAACGAACGCCTTGTAGTACGTCGCAGCTCTGCAACAAAGGTAACACCTTCTTCAGTGCTTCAATATCGTATAACCAATCAACCGTTTGCCAGAAAAGGTAGTCCTTGCAGGCGATCAAGATCGCACGCTTCGCGTTAAATCCAGAACCACGATTCCGATCGTTGCGAAACACTCGAAGCCACGGTCACGTTTTCTGGTAATCGATCGCTATGTTCCATGTTTGATCTTCACTGCCATCATCGATAAGAATAAGTTCGTAATCATTTGTGAGATCGGCGAGAAAGCGTCCAGCTCTTTCAATATAAAGGCCGATATTTTGCTCTTCGTTGTACGCCTAGCCCAACATTGACAAACTAACCTGCTCGTCAACGCCATCTTCGGACCCCGAAGAAACACAGACTTCCGCCACTCTGTCACTACGCTGACGAGAGCTCAGCGTCACGAACCCGCCCTAGCAAATGCACATCCACATAGAGTTCATCCGCCCAGCGATCAAACCTTAGAACACCTTCAACCACAAACCTGGCCTGCTCGAATGCGCGCACACGTCGCGGGTTAATAGAAAGTACATAAGCGTACAACTTATGAAGGATTAACCGTTCAAACGCATGTTCGGTAACGAGCCTGGTCGCTTCCGACCCCATTCCCTTGCCCCGAGAACGACCAAGCACAATCCTCACCTCTGCTCGCCGGTGACGAGAATCAATATCCCACAACCATACATTGCCAATGTGCTCTCGCCCCCTTCACGATTTTCAATCGCCCAGTACATACAATCTTGCCGAGTCACCAGCCGTTTAAACCATTCTTCATGCTCAAACTCTGAAACCGGTCTCGCACGATCCATTGTCCGACCTAGCTCATAATTGTTGACCCACTCAAAAGTATTGGCGATATGGGAACGACCCAAAGGACACAGACGCACTCGCTTTCCTAGCAGCTCCATCACTTGACCGGCTTCGCCATCAAACCATGTTTTTGGAGCTCACTCATTGCCACATCAAACAGATCTACTGCCGGGTCCGCTCCTGATTGTGACCAGTTAATGAGTTCTATCATTCCTTGTTCAAAGGATACTTTTGGTACGTACCCAAGCAATTTCTGAGCGCGCGTAATATCCGCGAAGCAATGCCTAATATCAAATCGGCGACCGGTGTTCGACACGTCTGGTTCTATAGTCTTTCCAGTTAATCGAGCTAGAGTCCTGGCGATTTCAAGAATAGTAATCTGACGACCTGACCCGACATTAACGGGCAGGAAATCTGCGCCACTCTGCTCGAGCATTAGCACTAAACAGTCGACTACATCCGTGATAAAAACAAAATCACGAAGCTGCCCACCATCTTCAAATACAACCGGAGTCTTGTCGTTTAATAAACGGCTCAAAAAAATTGCCGCAACTCCAGCGTACGGATTACTCAGGCTCTGGCGCGGACCGTACACATTGAAAAACCTTGGCGTTACGGTCGGGATCCCATACGTTCGACCCAACAACAAGGAGAGTTCCTCTTGATGGAGCTTCGTCATGGAATAGACGTTGTCACGGAACAAAGGCTTCTCTTCGCTGGTTGGAACAGGTTCAAGATCCGCTCGGCAAACATCACACACGGGCTCCCATTGCCTAGCCTCGAGCTGTTCGCCTGAACGTAAACCCGGATTCGATGGACCACAAACCTTGCAGTGATACGCCCCTTCCCCAAAAACGCCAACAGACGAAGCGACAATGACTTTTTTCACTTGGTGTTTTTCATTAACCAAAATGTCCCACAGTAGGGCCGTCCCCCTTGTATTAACTTGAACATATCGGTCAATCTCATACATGCTCTGGCCAACACTCACGGCAGCCGCAAAATGTACGACAGCATCAGATTCCACAGCGAGCATCTGAAACGTCTCTCGATCCAAGATATCCCCACGCACGTACCGAGCGCTTTCGTTCGTATACTGTGGCCAATCACCAGAACGGTGCACCTGCGGAACCAAACTGTCGAGAACAGTTACCTGGTAATCCAGCTCCACGAGCCTGTCAACAAGATGTGACCCAATGTAACCTGCGCCACCGGTAACCAGGATTTTCTTTATCTCCATTGATTTATACCAACCCTAATAGACGGACCGTCGAGCGATCCACTCATGATTCCGAGCACTTAACTTCGCCCCTTAGTCATCTCACCCAACCGAAACCCCATCGTCTGAATCGCATTGAGATCCAACGCTGAAAATGTTCCCCCCTGCATCAAATGATAAACCCGACGAGCAACGTAGAGATGCGAATGAAGAAATCTTGCATCTGAATAGACTCCCACAGAATCAACACCTAGTGAAGGCGCCAGCCACGCCAGACTGCCACATGTTCCAACGAACAGTTCAGCACCAGCAATGATTTCAGTTTGCACCGAGAGATTGGTCGAAGGCGTCGGGGTAATGAGATTTCGAATACTAAGAACATCGCTCCCGCCAGAAATTTCATAATCGGAATGATCGTCCAAGTTCAGGTTGACGTCGAGGACCACAACAGGCATTCGCTTTGCAAGCATTTCGACAATTGTTTCGACATGCAAACGATTCTTAGGATCGTCAGGCAGCGATTTTGCTTTGTAAAATTTCACAGCGGCATATCGATCTGGAAGCCCGTCCACCGATGTTCGTTCCGGCGTCACCATCCTTGTATGTCGCGTGTGCGCATCAAGAAATCCGAGCGGTCGATGCCCGGACCAGAACATACGAAACAGGCAGTACATCAAAGACGGATGTAGAACGCGTTGCCTATTTACTCCAAGACGATTGCGCACAGATTCAAGGATCGTTGCGTCGAATCCGTCCGGTGAGAAGTGCTTAAGGGTCCCACTGAGTTCACTTCGAAGTTCATTTGCTCGAACGAACTCCTCAGGCGTTATCTCGTCAAATACATCAATATAAGTGTCCGCGACACCGGAATACCACAAATCTACGCCACCACGTGACACGGCAACAAGCCGCTCAGAAGGCAAGTTATAGGCTTTCTTTACCCACCTCAAAAATGGAATCCAATACAGAATTTCGAAACCGACCTCCGACAGCCATGGCCCAACAATGATTGGACCTGAGTCAGAAACGATACGTTCTATCTCACGCTCAACTCGCCACTCAGTTATATAACTGTGTGATTGGTCACGTAGTTTTCTGGCACGACGACTGACACGAAGAACAGGCTTTCGAAGATTCCAAAAGTGCTCGATTACGTAGCGTCCGGTTCGGATCAAAGCACGGACAATGCTCAACATCCACTTTCGAGCGACCTTCTTGTTCCGTTTGATTTCAGCAAACCAATAGCGCTTCTGCTGGCGCACAAACTGATCGATGCGTTTCCAAAAGACTCCCTCGTCAGAGCTTTCATGGGGCAGTTTCAACTTATCTCCCTTGGCCTGCCTGCCGACGCATCTACTAGTTGCATAGCACCAAAGTTTGAGCCGTCAATGACTGACCGCATCATTCTAAGATGGCTCTTCGAAAAGGCGTTCGCATCCGCATAGACCCCCATTGAACGCACACCGAAGAATGGAGCCAAATATGAAAATCCTCCGTACGTGCCAACAAAGTTTGTTGCACGACTCACTATCGCACTTTGGATCTGAAGATTGTTTTGTGGCGTGAGTAAACGAGATATCTGTCGCGGCAGACTACATGGTTCCCATTCCGAGTGATCATCGAGTTTGAATCCCGTAGACAATGAGATGACCGGTTGCTCTTCCCGAAGACGATCGAGAATTCGACTTACAAATGCGCGAGTTTCGGCCGTTTGAGGAAAGCATTTACTGAAATAAAATTTGACGGCTGTGAATTTGTCCGGAAGGCTATCGAGCCCAAACCGCATAACATCGCTCGAAAAGGTCGAATACCGCGTGTGCCGATGAATCCATTGCTCGTCGGTATGTCCCCACCAATAGTGTTTAAACAAGACATACATTTCAGACGGATGAAGTAATTGCACTGATGATTCGCCAAGCCGTTCCTTTACGGAAGACACAATAGACCGATCAAAATCCGTAAGCGCGAATTGTTTTTGCTCACCAAGCTGCCTCTGTCGCTCAATGTTTCGTCGTTTGAATTCACTTACAGAAAACATCTCAAAAATATCAAGATAAGTTGCTGCAATATGTCGATACCACGACTCACTACCACCTCGAGACACAGCAACAATCCTGTTCGGAGACACAGAGAATTCTTTAGTGAACCACGCCAGAAACGGAACCCAATAAAGCAACTCGAAACCAACTTCTCCAAGCCAAGGTCCAGCAAGAATCAATTTGTTGTTTGTTGCCATCCGTTGAAGTCGATTCTTGAGACGAGCACTCTTTATCTCTCCCAAAACGCGGCTAGCACCAAGCTTAAACGGCTTGGGAAGCCAACCCGCAGGCATCATGATGAGCGATTCCTCTTGCGCATTTCGCTTTCTGCTTCTATCCAGTCAGACGGAACGTCGAGCGTCACAGCCTCAGCTGAAGGAATCACAAGCGCCCGACAGTCTTGACCATAAATCGACCCATACTTAGACACCGTTTCGCGCCAGAACGCGTACACAGAACCGTCACGAACATAGGCTAGCCGTGCGTCCTGCCTCCGAGTCACGGTTGGTCCCGTCGCCAAAAACGGCTCAAGTCGTCCGCGCTCAATCCGCATTACATAATCCGGCGAATAATGCCGTGGTAACTCAACGACCGTGACGACCGAATCACATGCTTCAGCACGTAGCAAGCTTACTGCTTGCCTTACTCGTTCTGACGCTCTGAGGGGCGACGTAGGTTGAAGCAATACGATAATCTCTGGTTCCCATCCCGTAGCCACCAATTCGCTGAGTGCGTGGCGTACCACGTCAATCATTGGGCTACTGTCAGACGCAAGAGTAGCTGGTCGAAGAAAAGGCACTTCAAGACCTTCCGCACGGCCAACGGCTGCTATCTCCTTATCTTCAGTCGACAGGATTAAACGATCAATCACACCAGATTCTCGAGCTGTATCAGCCGTATAGGCGAGCAGCGGTCGGCCATGGAGTAGCCGCGTATTCTTACCAGGAATGCCTTTCGACCCGGCACGAGCAGGAATCAAACCTAGAACGGTGTCAGACACAACTCTTTCCAGCCAATCGGTAACAGCGGATGGCGACTCCGGAAACAGAAGTTTCCATGCATCCAGACGTCAAAGGACGTTCCAATTGAATTCGTTTCTCCAAACCAGCATTAAATCACAACTATCAATGCTGTGAGCTCGATGCCTCTGTACCTCTGCCATCGAAAGGAATTCGATGTCGGCCCCTCTTTATTGTCTTGTCCTCTTTAGAATCAAAAAGATGGAATCGTTCAACGGCACGCAAATCAATCGTCTCAAACAACGCACTTTCCAGCTGTCGAAATGCATGACGAGCAACGAACAAATGTGACTTAAGATGGCGGTCGTCAGCGAACACTGCTACTGTCTCAATTCCGAGCATAGGAGCCAGCCATGCCAACCCGCCACAGGTTCCAACAAACGCCTGAGAACGGCCAATAATTTCTGTCTGAAGGCCAAGATTGTTTTTTACTGGAAGACACGTCACTGTCACACCAGGAATATCCGAAAAGTTAAAATCCCGATGCTCGTCAACAGCAAGTTCCGTTTCCATCACAACGACAGGAACTTGAGCCGCTATTCTCTTCACCATCGAACGAAGCACTTGTTCACACCACAATGTCTCCGGCAACGCTTGACCTGAATAGAACTTAACTGCCACATACTCATCTGGCAGACTTTCGCGAACCTTCGAGGCACGAACATGTTGACGGGAAAATTGTATGTGCTGCATCAAGAAATCAAAGGCTAAATTCCCAAACCAAAATTGCTTAAAGAGCTGATACATAAACGATGGATGGCAAATCCGGACTGAGTCGACATCAAGCCGATTTTTCACTTCACGGATAACC